>ENA-OQBL01000870-OQBL01000870.1-human-gut-metagenome-genome-assembly--contig:-NODE-870-length-13823-cov-3.511828_pt1 | contig 13823 bp, 19 predicted proteins | sample MGYA00242747_ERZ504553 | MGnify/ENA primary metagenome ERZ504553 (study PRJEB26092, sample SAMD00036240) | human gut metagenome | host: Homo sapiens | study: EMG produced TPA metagenomics assembly of...
GTTCAACAGTCGGTTCCGGGGTAGGTTCCGGTGTGGCAGTAGGTTCAGCTGTGGGAGCAGGAACGGGACCGCACCACTGAGCGTAGAGGTCCATATTGCCGGTACAGACATATTCCTGATGAGGGGAATACCAAGTGCCGGAGCCATCGGACTCTGTGTTCCAGCCGTTGAAGGTGTTGGCACCGTAGGTAGGCTTGGAATCAATGATCTGATAGGTTTTGCCTTCCTCCTGCTCATACTTTTTGGTGGCGAAAGAATAAGTCGGGCGGGACCAGTTGCTCCACCAGTAGCCGCCATTGGCGTGATAGGTAACGATGTAAGTGGTGACGGCGGTTTCGGGCGTGGAAGACTCAGCATAGGCGGTGGCGCTGAGCCGGGGGCAGAAAACAATCAGAACAAGCGCCGTGAAGAACGCTGAGAAGAGCACGCCAAAGCGAAAAAGTTTGTTGCATTTATTGAGATTCATAGTTAATCCTCCTTGAGGTAGAGGCCGCAATGGCACTGGCCGGAAACCTGAGAACGAAACTCCTGACACATACATTTGTTGGCCGGGATATGCTCAATGCGACAGGGACAATAGCCGTTGTTGGACTTGATGGAGGCGCGGAATTCTTCGACCTCCTCTTTTGTCCAGCTGGGGTTTGTAATAATTTTCATTTGTACTCCTTTTGAAACAGGGTTGTTTTATCAATCGGTACATTTCCTCTGAGTTCATAAAAACGCTGGTTTGTTTTTGGATTGTCAAGGCCGCCAAATTCAGAGACATACGGGCCAACCTTGATAAAATTTGAAGTATGCGCCGTAATTGTGCGGTCCACCGTCATACATCAGGTGAACAAAACTTGGGTAGTCAAGACCTGTGTAAAGGCATGTTTTCAAGTTGTACCGATGTGCAATTTCACATGCTTTTAGCAGTTCGGTTTTGTCTGGTCACCGCCCATAAAACACACGCAGGTAATCATGGACCGGTATTTATTGACGACCGATGGAAGATTTTCCCAGCAATGGGTTGCCGCTATACTCCCATAAGAATTTGGAGTGGCAGTCAGGGCAGTGATGCGGACAGCCTGTGATATCAAACACAAGGCTTATCTCACCGGGGACTTCTTGGAATGTTACATCATAGTGGCTATACAGAAGCGGTTTGCAATCAGTCTGCATAATAGCGCTTCGCTGCCTCCTTTTGACGGGCTTCGGAGAAGCTGGATACGCGCTTGAGATAACCAATGACACGGGTTGCATAGTCCAGGTTTTCACTGCCGCACTTAGGGCATTTATGCAGGTGGTGTTTAGAAATGTGTCCGCAGTCATTGCAGATAGTATTCGGCACATTCACCGTCCAGTAGGGGCACCCAGTCTTGATGGCCACATTCATCAATTTGCGGTACTGCTCCTTATCCAGATGTTCCTCCAGATTCAGATGCAGGGCGCTGCCGCCGTCCAGGTACTGCGTCATTTTGGAGCCGTGAAGCATGAATTTATCAAGCGGCTTGGTAGGATCTTCGACAACATAGAAGTAACTGTTGTAGCAGTCACGCGGAACTACGAAGCCATCCTGCTTATCCCACTTTGCGTTCTTGACACCAAGGTTTTCAGCGGGGACATATTCTGTATTAAACATAATGCCGTCAGAGCGATCTGCCTTGTTCTCGTCATAGATGACCTTGAGCACTTTGTTCGTAAAATCAACATAGTTTTGGTCGTCCGGGGAGATGGTGTAGCCAAGGAATTCACAGCCCTCAACAAAGCCGTTAATGCCAATGGTCAGGAACTGCTTATCCAAAGAGATATATCCGGCATTGTAGATAGGGAGCAGCTTTGCATTGAACTCGTCCTTCAAAATTGCGTTCCATGCCTTGAGGTAAACATGGATGTCTTTGACTTGTTCACGAACGGCCTCGCAAATATCACGGCCATCGGCAACAGCAGTCTGAATTAGGCGATTCATGTTGATGGTGATAACACCCTTAGACCCAGTAGCCACGCCGCCAGCACCAAGAGTATAACTGAAGGTATTGTCGCTCATTTCATTGCGCAAACGACAGCAGGATGCCAGAGAGTCCACACTATTGGAACGATAGATAAAGAAGCTATGGCCTTTAGAAAGCATTTCGGCAGCATTGTCAGCCCATTCTTTATCGACATAATCAGTGCCATCATCCAGCAGGTTCAGAGTCTCGACAGGGAAGGTGAGAATCTTCTTCAGACGCTCCTGATTCAGCCATTCCATAAAGCGCTTTTGCAGCCAGGATACAGACTCCCACTGCATTTCTGTGCCATCGGGGAATACGAAATCAGAGAACATGCCCTCAAAATATGGCTTGTCGAAGTATGCGCAGTTCCAGAAGATGGACTGGAAATTACGGGCAGCGGCAGGCTGATTCAGAGAATAGACGACCTGTTCAAACTGGTCAGTAATAACCTTGTCGATGGTGCGATGACGGCTGGAAAGATCGACTACCTTATCAGCGTGCAGGTAATAATCGTCGCCATAGTCCTTGCGGATAAAGTAATCAAGATAAGAGATAAACTCAGGGGTGGCAACTGCACCGGCAAACTGAGACGCAATGGCAAAGCACAGGTTGATGAATTCACCACAGAAGGAATCAAGGTTGTGAGGAGCAGATGAGCCGCCGCCGATGCTTTCCAGACCATTGAACAGGAACGGGTACATGGTAATGGAGACGCAGTACGGCAGGCACGGATTTGTTTCGTCATGGCGGTAAATAAAATGGTGGTCAAGCTGGTAAATGTATTTGTCAGCATACTCCTGACCGTACAGCTCTTTGATTTTTTGCCACATACGCAGGCGGTTGATACCGATACCATCCTTTTTATAAAGCTCGCCAGTCAAAGTGGTGACATTCTTGCATTCCACATTCGCGTTCGCATCAACCTTACTGCCAGTGGCTGCGTTGCTGGATGCGGCATATTCCTTGATAAAGTCAAGATACGGCTGATATTTTTCATATTGTTCGATAGCCATTACATACCTCCTACGATTTTGATTGCTTCTTTGAATCCATACTGCTGTTCGCCCACCTGCAGAACAGGCATCATATCCATGCCCATTTCAAGCATTTTCTGTACATCGGTAAATTCTGTGTAGGGGATACCTTTCTCCTGCAGTTTATTTGCCAGAATCAGACAGCGCGGACAATGCGTGGTGTAGAGAATTACATTTTCCATAGACCCTCCTTGTAAATAAACATTTTTTGGCGACACGCGCCTTACTACCTACATATTTCAAAAGTGTTCCTCCGCCTTTTCCTTATTCAGCACCTTGCAGCGCGGACAATGGTTCGGTATCTCCCTTCAATGTGGCAGCGGGAGTACTGCTGGTGGCGATGATGGGGTAGTCAGAAATATACTTGCTGTAATCAAACTGCGGAGTTGTACGATATGTAACGGCGGAAGCGGAAGCGGAAGCGGAAGCGGATTTGCGCTCCTTGGCCTTATCCAATTCCATGACAGTGAGGACGCAGTAGTTGGCGAGATCCAACAGAGTATCGCGCAGAGATTCATTGACCTTGGCGGGGGTGCCCTTGATAAGATTCATGAAGCGGTGGTACTTATGGGAGATCTGGACGGCGGCGGTGATGATGCCGTTATCGCCAAACTCCTGATAGAGCTGGGAGAAGGAATTGCCGTAATCTGCATTTTTGGATTTGAAGGTATCGCACATTTCGACCTGGATGCGACCAAAGCGCTGAACATCATTCATGAAGTAACCTCCTTATAGATACATAAAAAATTTAATTAGCCAGCCGGCAAAAAGGGCGACCAACGCGGGCGGGCAGAAACCGGCAAGAGTGCCGAGGAAAACACACAAACCATCCGGCAGAGACCAGGAATCAAAGCAGCTGGACTTGCCGTCAATGACGTTTTGAACATCATTCTGCAGGGGGATTTTGTGGGGGATGCCGGTGGTATCGACGATGAATTCAAGAGCCAGGCCGATGCCGGCTGCATGAAAGACGCCGATGGTGGGGATGGGGCCAATGGCTAAAAACCAGTTCCAAAGTTTGGATGCGGCGAACCCCCAGACGGGGATGTGCAAAGCCCAGGCAGCAACGGCGCAGGCGTTAAGCTTTATAGCGCGGGTGGAATCAGTGAGGACTTTATGGACAACTTCGGACAAGTCACGAAGAGCAGTTTCATCGTTTTCTACCTGGTTGATATGTGACTCGCAGGTTTTGAGGAGTTTGCGAATTTCTTCTTGGGTCATTCGGACGCCTCGATATCATTGAAAATTTCAGGGTAGATAGCCTGCAGCTCCTTGAGGACAGGAATCATGAGGGCGCGGATAGCGGGGTGGGCATCCTTGGCAGTGCGAAGGCGAAGGACTTCATGCCATTCGCGCAGGTTCCAGGTGCAGACGATCTCGGTTTTGAGGCAGAGGGGAAGAACATCGCGGGTCTTCCTGCGGGGTGGCACCAGAGGCCAGCATGATCCTGATACAGACCTTCGGCATAGTTACAGGCGCTGACCCAATATTCACGAGTGTGGCCGGTATAGCCGTGGTCAATGACTGTGATTTCATTGCCGAACTTATCTTTGTTGTAGTTGCAGTAGCGGGTGGATTCCTGAGCGTAGGAGCCGATACGGTGACGAACGATCTCGTTGGCAACGCCGCGGTCGGTGATGAATTAATGGTCAGGCTGATATGCTCGATCATGGCGTAATGATGATTTTTGCAGAGCATGGCGACCATTTTGGAATCACTGCCGGGCTTGATGGCATCCTCGCTTTGATAGCAGGTGCGGGCGATGCGCTCGATACGCTGCATGGTAACATCACGGTTGAGCGGGGTGATCCATTCGTGGGATTGAGGGATAATTTTCATTCGGGGTCGGCCTCCTGTAAGATGATGCAGTTGGACGGGTAGAGAAGGATATAATCTTTCTCCCAGGCATAACCGCGGTAGGTAGGGTTGGAAACTTTGACGCGGCAAGGGGTGAAACCGATCACAACATAAGTGTTCCAGTTGATGCCGCTGTTTTTATCCGTCTGCGCATAGGCAACGGTATCGCCGACATGGATTTCGCGGCCAATGGCATCGGTAATTGGTTCAGTCATGGGCAGCCTCCTGTTCGGGTTCGCGCTGCTTGATAAGATGGCCGATCCAGAACAGGCGCTTAGGGGTAGCGGGATCTTCTTTCAGGCAGGCAAGAGTATGGTTTTTGCGGAAACGAGGTTCAAATTCCAAAGTGAAAACGGTATCCGCATGGGAGAGAATGAAGTCTTTATAGTCCTGGCGAAGGATAGGCCAATCGGGATCGTTTTGGATAGCGGTGAGATCGAACTTGACTTTATCACCATCTTTGTAATCCAGAATATTGCCGGTGTTCTGATAGAGCCAGGCGATGGCTTTGCCGTTGCGCTTGATGTTGACGGCGTTTGCGATTGCTTTGTTTTTGATAAGATCACCTGCTTTGGTAAGAGTGAAAAGGTTGGCGGGCATTGAACGCTGCACGCTGGGCGGGTGTTAGATCATTGATGTTATAGGTAATGATGAGAGCGGAACATTTGGAAGCATAACTGCGGCAGATAGATTCAAGCTCTGCCTTGGCACGCTCTTTGCGGTGGAGTTCACGGGTAGTATTCATGGGGGCGGTGGATCAACTCCTTTAACGAGAAGATAGGTTTTGCCCTGGAGGGCGGCCGGGAGAAAGACCAGGCGGCCGGCAGCGAGGACGAAGCAGCCGATTTGAAGGCGGGTGACGACCTGGTAGCTGCGGTGGGCACGGAGCAGGGGAGAGGCGGATGGATAATTGGCGAATAGGACGGCTTGCATCATGGCTGAACCCCCTCCAGGTGCTGTTTCATTTCGCGGTAGAGGATATCATGGATGAGCTTGCCGGAGGTTTGAGGTTCACAGAAAATGAGCTTGCAGTCATAGCGGGCAAGCCAGGTTGTGAGGCTGGCCACCATGGCGACAGGGGACAATTTTGCTGCGGTATGTACCGGCGTAAAGCATTTCCCAGGTGGTGCGCTCAACAAGCAGATAGGTACGGGCACCGGCTGCTTTGGCACGTTCAAATTCACGGGTAAAGCGAGCACGCTGGGAGGTAAAGCAATTTGCGATTTCGTCGCTGGACATCTTCCGTTCGATCACGACGATATTTTCCAGGCTGTAGGGAACGCCGGTGGGCAAGATAACCTTGGCAGAATAATCGCCAAAAATTGAGCTTTTGCCGTTCGACTGGGCAGCCCATTTGCTGGATACGCTGAGTGAGCGCCGAGGTTTCGTGTTCGCGGGTATCAATCAGGATAGTAAAAGTTTCAAGGGCGGATTTAACAAAGACTGGTTCGATAATATCACCCCCTAGGATCTGAACCACCAGAACAAGCTGAAAACGATGGCTGTGAGATAGAGTTTGTACCAGTCATCACGAGATAAAAACCGATTGTCATTGGTCGAGGGCTTTGAACCGCCCCACCGGCCAGGCGAGAATGAGGTTGAAGGGATAGATGAGTTCAAACTGGGAGGGGAAGAAGACGTGGAAATCAAAATGGGCGTATCACCAGACATCGAACTTTTGGTGACGTTACCGAAAATAGTGGCAATAACACTGATGGCAGTATTGAGAACCGCCATAACCAGAAAAAAATTAACGTACATGGCTGTATTTATAAAGGAAGGTGTTGAAATCCGTTGTGGACTGAACCCAACCGGCATCGGTGCGGGACCACTTGCCCTCCTGCTTGGTACCAAGAACCTTGATGATATCGCCTTGAGCGATGGGGTTTTGATCTATAGTGGAGGGACGGATTTTGAAATTGACGGTTTGACCGGTTGCAAGCTGGTACAGTGCGATGGTCTTGTTTTTATATTTGCCGTCAATAGAGAGAATGTAGTGGTAGGTGGAGGCGAGAGAGGGGTTTTGGTATTGGAGGTAGCCAAGATTATCCATCTCGTACTGAAGAATATCGCTGACCGGAGTGATGATTTCTGATGTTTCTTTGGCGCAGTGACGGACAATGCCGAGCCAGTCCACGTTGATGTATTTCTTTTCAGTTTCTTTCTCACATAAGGTGAGCATTGCATCATGGTCAATGAACGGGTCAACGGTTGCTTTGGAGAGCTGAATGGAATCACTGTACTTATCGAACAATTCAACCTGGGCTTTAAGCTGGTTGGGATTGCCGAACTCGTGGAAAAAATCAAGTTCAATCAGGATTTGAAGCTGGCGGGAATTGACCGAGGTTTTATGCTTGATATCTTGCAGGAGGCTGATAAAATCAGCGTAAGTGTTATCCCGCAGAGCATAAAGTTCACGGCCAATGCGCTTGTTGAGGTATTTGATGGAAGCCATGCCTTTATAGATGGCGCGATTGGCAACATCCGGGGTATATTGGTCCAGCGAGTGGCGGAAACGGATGGGCATGATTTTGATGCCGCGCTGTGCTGCCAGAGCTGTACCGGCAAGGATTTTCTTTTGGTTGTCCGCGGTGTTGAGCAGAGCGGTAACGAATTCAACGGGGTAGTAATAGCGATAATAGGCACAGTAATAGGTAAGGATGGAGTAGCCAGTAGCATGATTCAGACCGAACTGGTAGTTGCTACTGTCTTGAAGAATTTGAAGGAATGCTTTGGCTTCTTGCTCTGCCTGAGCACGAGAACTGGAAGCGTGAGCACAGTAACCTTCCAGAATATGGGGGAGAGCTTCCTTAATAGCATTTTCATCTTTGTGACCGATAGCGCGGCGAACAGAATCAGCATCACCACCGGACATGCCGCAGATTTGCTGCAGGAAGGAAATAGATTGTTCCTGAAAAATCAGCCAGCCGAGCGTGTCCTCAAGTAAGTTGTCAATCTCTTTGGAGGGGTTCTGGCCGTGTTCATGGCGAAAGAGCTTGTCCCGATATGATGCGCCGCCAGGGCGGATAGCAGCGGTTACAATGCTGAGATCCTTGATGCTGTGGACATCGTAATTTTTTAAGGATTCAAAAGCAAAATCTTCCACGAACTGGAACAGACCATAAGGACTGGTTTTCATATCCGCCCAGACGGCAGGGTCATCAAAGTTAATCTGCCAGGTATGAGGGTAGGGGATATGAGCGAGCTTACAGGTTTCATCGAGCTGGGCGATTGTTGACAAACCGAGGATATCGTATTTGGCCAGACCCACAGCATGAGAGGCGTCCATATCCAGCGCAAGAACTTGCAGGCCGTCTTTATCACGGAAGACACTGTAACGTTCGTACAAATCAATGGGAGCGATGATAACGCCGGCCGGGTGATGAGAAAGAGAAACTACTGTGTCCTTGATGCCATCAAAGTAATAGAAAAGATCAGGATAATTCGTTCTGCAGGTTTCGGGATCGGCATCGTATTCGTCTTTGATTTGAGCGATACGATCGAGCGACCATGGGTTAGATTCTTTAGAGCTGGTGGGATTGGCTTTCTGCCAGCGTTTAGCGAGGGCACGGCCAATTTCATCAATCGTACCTTTGTCGGATACAGTACCGAGAGCCAGTACATAGGCGCATTTGCGTTGGCCAAAGGATTCAAAGATGTGGTCATAAATCAGGGGGCGGTAAGCATCAGGAGTATCAATGTCCACGTCACCAATTTCGACACGGTTTTCATTACAGAAGCGGGAGAAGACAAGATTCCAGCGAACGGGGTCAACGTCGATGATGTCTGTAACAAAAGCCGCACGGGAACCAGCCACAGAACCACGGCTGGGACCAATGGGGATATTCTTTTCATGTTGCCCAGATCATAAGGTCTGACATCGACAGCATGAAACCCAGCATGTTTACCTTTTTGAAAAACAGCCAGCTCTTCCTCGATATCTTTGCGGAAGGCAGCGACTTCATTTTGGGGAATGATGCCCTTTTGGATCTTATCTTCCAGCATGGTGTGGGTGCGCTCGATGTAGGCTTTAGCATCGGACTCCACAGAGCCGGTCAAAATGGGGTAGCGGGCTTTGGTATTGAGCTTGAAACCCTTGGTGGAGTCAGCCAGACAGTTGGTGTTTTCAATCGCCTGCATCCAGACTTCACGCGGCAAGGAATCCTGCTGCTCAAAGGCCGCAACCAGCTGCTCGTAAGTTTTGAAGGTGAGGTCGAACTCATCTTCGCCAGTAAACTCAATACCTTTACCTTCCATGAGAACTTTGCGACACTCGGCTTTATATGTGGTGGAGCTGTGGGTATCGGTGGCCGCGATGAGGGGCTTGTGATATTTTTGAGACAGCTCATAGAGGTACTGGTTGAATTCGATCTGTTCTTTGCAGTTATGGTATTGAATCTCCAGAAAGTCGTAGCGTTGAATTAGCTGCTCATAACGGGCGGGGTCAAAATCTTCAACGTCCGCAGTGTAGTGATGCAGAGGGCTGGCAAGGCAGGCGGAGGTGGCGATGACGTTATCAGACAGGTTGTAGAATTCATCGAAGGTGACACGAGGTTTGTAATATTTATGATCTTCCCGATTGGAAAGACTGATAAGGTTATTGATCTCCATAACGCCTTTGGTGTTGCGGGCGATCAGAACCGTGTGGTAGTTATCGCGCAGCTTATGAGGCTTATCTTCTCCGGGAGATTGGTGAGTAAGGCGGTCGGTAAGATAACATTCAACGCCGAAGATGTACTTGAGGCCGGCTTTTTCTGCTGCCTGCTTTTTAGCTGTCCAGTTCAACAGGGTACCGTGGTTGGAGGAACCAAGGGCAGTCATACCACTTTGAACGGCCAGGTTAATGTAATCCTGATATTTGGTACAGGAATCAAGAACAGAGCCTTCATCATCGTGAAGGTGATAGCAGAGGTAATTTGGACTGGAAATTTTTATTCACCTCCTATAATTTATTTCAAAAGCCCTGCGAGGGCGGGGAACGGGTGGTCATGGGCGGCTCCTTTAGAACAAATCAGCTTCGGTTTTGGGCGGGTCTGCGATGAGGGCCTGGGCGTTATAATCCCGGATGGCGGGGCAGATTTTGCGGTAATTGCAGAGGTTATTGCAGAAGAAAGCACATTCCTTATTGACCTTACGGGCAGGCCAGGGAGTGGTTTCATCCTGTGGCAGGGACTCATAGACATCGGCGACCTTGTTGATATAAGTAAGAGCTTCCTGTTTAAGTTCCGGGGTATAGGGGTAAGGCTCTACAAAAGGTTTGATGATGAACTGCTGGGCGACCGACATGGGAAACCTGGGGCCGAGAAGATTCGTCTCTTTGAAATCCAGCATGGCAAATTCAATCTCGGCTTCATCCATACCGGCATCGCGGCAGGCGGATTCGACCGCGGGGGCGATGGTATCGTAAATTTTGGAGCGGTTGACGATGCGGATACACTGGGTTTTGTTGCGCGAACGGGATGTGGCGTACCAGGTGTAACGGATTTCGACATACTTGAGCATGATCCAGGCGAGATTTTTGACTGTATAACCGGCCTGTTCCAATGCCATAGCGTAGATCACGAGCTGGCGGCCATGCTCCAATAGGGTAGATGGGGCGAATCGTGTGCTCGTTTTCCAGTCGTAAACCGACACAGAGCCATCGGGTTCCAATTTCATTAGGTCAATATAACCTTGAATGGCGCGGGTAGGACTGACGCGGTAGATAAGCAGCTGTTCTGTTTTGAACTCGCCCCTAGGCGGGTAAAAGTTCTGGCAGAAGTGGGTCATGTCCTTGATCCATTTCTCTTTGATGGAGTCATTGCCGCGAAAATCCTTAGGAAAGGTAAGGCCGAGGGTTTCACATTCATCCAGGGCATTATGTAGGGCAGGAAGAAGGTCATCACAGGTTGCTTGCTGGTGAATCAACTGTTCCAGAACATCGTGCATAGAGCCACCTAACCGTGAATAAATACCGTCGATTCCTTCTTCATGTTTGATGTAGGAGTACCACGCTTGGAGTTGGCACTGCTCAATGGTGCCTAATTTGGAAAAGCTGTATACATTTACGCCGGCATCGAAAAGTTCTTGCAGGCGGGGGTCTTTGGCGCGTTCGATTATAACCACCTCACTTTCGTTTGCAGGCAGGCGACATAGGCATCGCGGCCAAGGTCGGCGGGATTTTGTTTGCTGCCTGCGGGGATAATATCGTGGTTAGGGTCCCAGACATAGCCGACCCTGGTAGTTAAAATTAAATTGTTCTGGACAAGCTTGGCGGCTTCTTCCCGGATAGCGTCTTCTTCTAATCCTTCATCGAGAGCGAGAACGATAGTTTTGGGGCGAAGAGAAAAGATCATGCTGCGCTGGGCCTGGGAGACATGGCAGCCGCAGAGACCAAGCGAGATATGGGCACCGAATGATGCGCACTGCATGGGGGCTTTTCCGATTCAAAAAGGACCACGTTCTGGGTTTCGATGATGCGCTGGTAGTTTTGCTGCAGGGCGAACAGGGTTTTGCTGCGCGGGCAGCTGACGATGGGATACCAGCGGTCCTGATGGGGACAGTTGGGGTCATTGGAGCGACCCATGATACCGCAGAGCTGGCCATCAAAATTGGCGCTCCGGGATGGTGATACGGTTGGAAAGAAAATCATAACCAACCTGAAATTTTTCCTGCGTTACATAATCAATGCCATCGCGGAAGAACATCTGGTTGTACTTGCCCAAGTATGGCTGTAACGTTTCCTCTGGGATGGGGGGCACGGAGTAATCCTCCGGCTGATCAGGGAGGAGCTTGCGGTAAAAGCCGCCGAAGGGGTAGTGAACTTTGGCTGAGAAATCATTCTGGTCGAGATCCAGAACTGTGGTGACAAAGGTTAAGCTGTCCGGGAAAGTGCAGTTCAGGCGCGACATGATGAGGGTGAAAAGATTGCCTTTGCCGTTGGTGGAAAAGCAATAAAACCGTAAAGAATCAACATCCAGAACAATGCTGGTAGGGTTGGTGCCGTCCGCCCGTGAAAAGCGGAACTGGGCTTTGGCTGAATTAAACGTAATGTTTTCATAGCCGAGGGTTTCGAGGATGGTGTAGATATCATCCGAGTGGCCGATCAGGCGCTGGGAGAGGAGTGCCGCATTCATGGGCGCACCCCCTTTTAACGGCCGATGGCTACATGGTCATTGCGGATGGTACAATAGCCGACCTCTTTCCAGTTGTTCCAGCTGAGGTTTGCTTCATACAAAAATTGCTGACCGTCTTCATCGTTACGGGTTTTATCGAGAAAGGCAACGATGTACTTTTTGGTTTTATCCAGCGTGATGGGGGTGGTAAATTTTTCCCAGGTGCCATCCGGTTTGCGAGTACGGGTGTATGCGTGACAATCACATTTCTCGCCTGTATATTCATCCTGCCAGAGTTCCCGGATATAAATCATTTCGGAAAAGACCTCTTTGATTTGCTTGCCGTTGGAAAGGGTGGAGGCATCGAGAAAGCGCTGGTTTTTCATGTAAAGGGCCAGCTGATAGGTACAGACGATGGAGACGTTTTCCCGGCTGGCACACTGGAAAATTTTGCGCGAGGACTGCAAGAGCTGGCGATACATTTCCATATTGCCGCCATCGTCGTCCGACTTCATGGTGTCCCACAGGAACATCTGGTAGCCGAGTTTGGAATATTTGCGAACCGACTTGATGACGCGGGAGGTATCGTTATCGAACATTTTGATGAAGCGGATGGAAGAGTATTTCTTTTGGCTGATGGCTGCCGCTTTACACAGCATTTCTTTTTGTTCATCCGTGAACTTGCCGACCTTGAGATGCTTGCGAGTCATTTTCCAGTAGCCGAGATCATTGGTGAGGATATGGATGGTGAGCAGCTGTTTGTAAGCACGGACCTGCATTTCGTTTGAAATGATGCAGCACTTGACACTGGATTCGGTTAAAGGCAGGATCATATTTTCAAACACGAAAGAGGTTTTGCCGGTGCCGGAGAAGCCGCCCAGCATGTAAAGATCACCAAGAGGGAGGCCGAGAGTGGCCCAGTTGAGGCGAGGGCAGTTTTTACCGTAATTCAGACCGACCGTTTCGCCCTTATCCAGCTCTGTGATATACGATTCATCAAAGGCGACGGATTCGACTTTCATATCGCGGGTGGAGTTCATGCTGATAGTGTTGAGCTGATAGTCGAAAAAAATCGTAGACTTGGGAGTTGGACATGGAATCAAAGCGGGAGGTATCCTGGAAAGTTTTGAAAAACTGCTCACAAAGATCGGAGAGGGTGTTGAGCTTGGAGATGCGGTCAAAGTAGGCTTCGACGTTATCAACATCCACGAGGGATTTGAGCTTTTCGACTTCCGGGTAGCCGCCGTAGGCCGAGAAGACTTTGCGGGTATCGGCTTTATCCGAAAGGTAAGTATCGACCGAAATGCTATCGAAATTGCGGAAGCCGGAATCATACATGCCGCGGCCAAGCTGGTAGTAGAAGAGGGCATCTTTGGTTTTGATGGTTAAATCATTGCCGAAGTTGACCTGATCGTACTCGCCAAACAAAACTGGTTCTTTCCAGAGGCAGAAGACAAAAGAGGCTTCGTCTTGAGCGCGGGAGGTATTGAATTTTATCAAGACAGGTTTGGAGTTCGATATTTAGTCACCGCCTTCCAAAAAATCTGTGATATCTTTTGGCTGAGCAGCGGAAGTGAAATCCTGCAGGGGGCGGAGCCTGTTGGGGTGCAGCCTGACGGGATTCAAATTCCTGCTGAGATTTGAGGCGGCGGGCAACATCGTTGATATTGTTGGTAAGGATGGCCATGAGGTAGGATGCTTTTTGATAGTCCGAACCGAAAGAGCGGGAAGCCAGAGCGTATTCAATTTTGGACTGGCATTCCTCCATGGTGGCAAGGACAGCGGCATAGCCGTAATGCTTGAATTGCATGAGGCCGCGGGTGATGACCGTTGGGAAAACATCGCCCGGCTCATAGCCCATATAG
>ENA-OQBL01000871-OQBL01000871.1-human-gut-metagenome-genome-assembly--contig:-NODE-871-length-13822-cov-2.534575_pt1 | contig 13822 bp, 13 predicted proteins | sample MGYA00242747_ERZ504553 | MGnify/ENA primary metagenome ERZ504553 (study PRJEB26092, sample SAMD00036240) | human gut metagenome | host: Homo sapiens | study: EMG produced TPA metagenomics assembly of...
ATCGCTGTTGGCAATCTCGTTCATAGCCTTCTCGTTGTTGGTGTAGTCCTGCGTATCCATGGTGATCTGCTTCATGATGGCTTCATCGCAGGTCAGTTTCAGCATGACGTCCTTGATGGTCTCAAGGTTGTCGCTGCCGGCTGCGCCGCAGATCCAGGTTCCGCCCCAGTAGTAGGGCTGAGGGCCTTTGCACACAGCGTAGTCGCCGTAGATGCCGTTTCCAACCTCTTCCTTGCCACCCTCGGAGGTAGGCGTTGCCAGAGAGTTGCCCAGCAGGGTGAAGTTGATGCCCCAAGTGGAGTAGAAGAAGCCGAACACCTTACCGGTGGGGCCCCTGATCGGAAGCCCACTGGCTGTCCCACAGGCTGGACTTGTTGTTGTAGCCCTTTGTCTGTATACTCCTTGGTCTGGTCCACCCACTTCATCAGGTTGGGATCGACGGTAACGGTAGTGCCGCTGACCCAAGGTGCGGACACGTTATTGGAGAAGGTGCGATAAGCATCGTCAAAGCCGGACAGCATCTTGTAGCCCTTGGCAGCAGCCTTGGCAGCTACATCGTTGAACTTATCCCAGTCGGACAGGCAGCTCTGCACCTCGGTGGGGTCGTCGGTGCCCAGCACTGCCTTTGCAATACTGCGGCGGTATGCAAACAGACCCGGCGTTGCCTGCCATGTAGTGCCGCGCTGGCTGCCGTCCACCGAAACGATATCCTTGGTGTACTGGTACTGCCCGGCCAGATCGGAGTCGGTCAGACCGATATCCTTCTTGACATCCAGAACGTAGTCGGAGTCCACATACTTCAGGGCGTAGTCAGCCTCGATCAGGAAGATATCGATCTTGCTGTCATCGGCGGCGGAATCCTGATTCAGCAGCGCCTCGTCCAGCTTGTTCTGGTAGTTGTTGTTCTCGTTGGCGTTGATGGTCCACTTTACAAGGGTGCCGTCCTTCAGGGTGGTGGTAGACTTGTCGGCTGCGATCTCCTTGACCTCGGGGTAGTAGTCGTTGAAGCGGCTCTGGAATTCATCGTTCCAGCACCAGATATTCAGCACCTTGCCCTCTGCGGAAGCAGGCGCACCGGAAGCGGCTGCAGAGGATGCGGGAGCGGAGGAAGCAGCAGCACTGGTAGAAGAACTGCCGCCGCAGGCTGCCAGAGCAGCACCGATCGTCACGACACCGGAAGCGAGCAGGAAATTACGACGAGAGATCTTTTTTCATAAGGGTAAACCTCCTTCATGGTTTTTCCATCAAACAAAAAATCATTCTCAAAAAAACTCCGCGCTGGGAGTTGTGGGCCTTTGTCAAAGGATGCGGACGGAGCCGCCGTCCAGCAGCTTGCCGGACACCCGGATCTGCTCCGGCAGGGTCACACGCGGATGCTCGATCAGCTCGATCAGCTTATCCGCCGCCAGCCTGCCAAGGGCTTTGGTGTTCTGCTGGTAGGTCACCAGCGAGGGTTTGACCACCCGAGAGAGATAGATGCCATCGTATCCCATCACTGAGATATCCTCCGGGATGCTCAAGCCCGCCTCGGCCAGGGCGTTGTAGCCGCCCAGTGCGGAAAAGTCATCCGGGAAGATGATGCAGGTGGGGCGCTGCGGCAGCGCCAGCAACGCCCGGGTCTCTTCAGCGCAGCGATCCACGTCGTGGTACACGCCGCAGCGGACGTACTGCTCCGGCACCTTCAACCCCAGCTCCTCGCAGGCCTGATAGAAGCCTGCCAGACGGTTCTCGGTAACGGCGGTCTTTTCGCCATGGATAAAGGCGATGCGCCGGTGTCCGCAGGCCCATGCCTGCTGCACCAAGGCCTTTGTGCCCACCACGTTGTCCGAAAGGATCGCCATCCGGTTGTTGAACACATGGTCGATGGTCACCACCGGCACATCGCCGTTGACCAGCTCCACCACCTGCGGATCGTAAAAGTTCACACAGGCGATCACCACGCCGTCCACACCCCGGTAGTGGCAATGCTCCAGATAGCTCATGGATCTGCCGCTGATGTTGTGGTTGATAAAGGTGATATCATAGCCGCGCTTTTCTGCTTCAACCTTGAAGCTGTCCAGCACTGCGGAGAAGTACTCGTGGGTCAGGCCGCTCTGTTTTTCATCCACAAACAGAACGCCAAGGTTGTAGGTGCGGTTGGTCTTCAGCGCCCGAGCCGCTGCATTGGGCAGGTAGCCCATGCGGCGGGCCGCTGCGTGGATCCGCTCCCGCGTAGCCTGAGCAATGTCCGGCTGGTCGTTCAAAGCTTTACTGACAGTTGCGACGGATACGCCGCACTCTTTTGCCAGATCCTTCAGGGATGGCATCTTGTAGCCTCCTTCCGATGAAAGGAGCTGCGGGATGTTTCTCGCAAGTCACTTAATCGTTTTCGTAACTTCAATATAGCGCATTCTGCACCAAAAATCAAGCGCTAATGTAAAAGTTTTAGTCTGACTGCATCACTTTCGGCATTTTGTTCCAATGCGACCTGTAGAAATTGTGCATCTCGATTTACTTTCGTTACATTTCGATTAAAACCGAAAAAAATTTCGTTGCAGTTTCGTTATGTTTTTCGGTGAAAAAGGTCGTATGTATATATTACTTTTAAAATGGGGTTTCGGGGCTTTGGTTCTGTGCTCCGCCGGGGTGCACACCCCAAAATTACGCCAAAAACTACCGGGACTTCGCAGATTATTTTTAAAAATCTTCCCGGATTTTTGCAAAAAGCCCTTGCACTTTTTTTGCGAGATACGGTATGCTTAACGTGATAAGATTGCTTCTTTCACAGTGCCTTAATCGTTTTCGCCCATCGATGTGCTGCCCACCCTACAAGGCGCAGTTTTAAGGAGGAAGCATTATGAAGTTCGGATATTTTGATGACCGGAACAAGGAATACGTCATCACCACCCCGCAGACGCCCCTGCCCTGGATCAACTACCTTGGCAGCGAGGACTTCTTCAGTCTGGTCTCCAACACGGCGGGCGGTTACAGCTTTTACCGGGATGCCCGGATGCGCCGCCTGACCCGCTACCGCTACAATAACTCTCCGCTGGACATGGACGGTCACCGCATCTACATCAAGGACGGCGACACCGTGTGGAACCCGGGTTGGCAGCCCACCAAGACCCCGCTGGACAGTTACAGCTGCCGCCACGGTCTGGGCTACACCGTTGTGGAGGGCAAAAAGGACGGTGTGACCGCCCGGCAGGAGTTGTTCGTCCCCAAGGGCGACGCCTGCGAGCTGGATCGGGTGACGGTGTGCAACGAAAGCGCCGCCGTCAAGGAGCTGGACCTGTTCAGCTATGTAGAGTTCTGCCTGTGGGATGCCGTGGACGACAGCTCCAACTTCCAGCGCAACTACTCCACTGGCGAGGTGGAGGTGGAAGGCAGCGTCATCTACCACAAGACCGAGTACCGCGAACGCCGCAACCACTACGCCGTTTTCTGGGCAAACTGCCCGGTGGACAGCTTCGACACCACCCGGGATGCCTTCTGCGGGGTATACGGCGGCCCGGCAGACCCGCAGGCCGTCCGCGCCGGGCACTGCTCCGGCAGCATCGCCCACGGCTGGGCACCGGTGGGTGCGCTGCACATCCACCTGAGCCTTGCTCCCGGCGAAAGCCGCAGCATCCTGTTCGGTCTGGGCTACATCGAAAACCCGCAGCAGGAAAAGTTCATCGCGCCGGGTGTCATCAACAAGACCCGCGCCCACGCCATGATGGCGCGCTACGCCACCGACGCACAGATCGATGCCGCCCGCATCGCCCTGCGCACCCACTGGGAGGAGCTGCTGTCCACCTACCATCTGGAATCCGGCGAGGAAAAGCTGAACCGCATGGTCAATATCTGGCATCAGTACCAGTGCATGGTCACCTTTAACATGAGCCGCTCTGCCAGCTATTACGAAAGCGGCACCGGACGCGGCATGGGCTTCCGGGACAGCTGTCAGGATCTTTTGGGCTTTGTGCACATCATCCCCTCCCGTGCCCGGGAGCGCATTCTGGATATCGCCGCCACCCAGTTCGAGGACGGCAGCGCCTACCACCAGTACCAGCCCCTGACCAAAAAGGGCAATCGGGACATCGGCACCGGCTTCAACGATGACCCGCTGTGGCTCATTGCCGGTACCGCCGCCTACCTGCGGGAGACCGGCGACTGGTCCATTCTGGAGGAGCAGGTTCCCTTTGACAACGATGCCGCCAAGGCGCAGCCCCTGATGGAGCACCTGCGCCGCAGCTTCAACTTTACCTGCACCCATCTGGGTCCCCACGGTCTGCCGCTCATCGGGCGTGCGGACTGGAACGACTGCCTGAACCTGAACTGCTTCTCCGAGCACCCGGGTGAGAGCTTCCAGATCACCGGTCCCAGCGAAGGCCCTGTGGCCGAAAGCGTGTTCATTGCGGGCATGTTCGTCAAGTACGGCCACGAATACGCCGAGCTGTGCGACCATCTGGGCCTTGACACCGAGGCTTCCGCCGCCCGCCAGAGCATTGACGCGGTGGAGCAGGCCGTCCTGACTGCAGGCTGGGATGGCGCGTGGTTCCGCCGTGCCTACGATGCTTTCGGCAACCCCATCGGCAGCAAGGAGTGCGCCGAGGGTCAGATCTTTATCGAGCCACAGGGCATGTGCGTCATGGCGGGCATCGGCAGGGAGACCGGACAGGCCGCGCAGGCGCTTGCCAGCGTGGAGGAGCGGCTGGACACCAAATACGGTGTGGTGCTGCTGCAGCCCGCCTACACCGGCTATCAGCTGAATCTGGGCGAGATCTCCAGCTATCCTCCGGGATACAAGGAGAACGCCGGTATCTTCTGCCACAACAACCCGTGGATCAGCTGCGCCGAGGCAACGCTGGGTCACGGCGACCGCGCCTTTGCGGTCTACCGCAAGACCTGCCCCGCCTACATCGAGGACATCTCTGAGATCCACCGCACCGAACCCTACGTTTACAGCCAGATGGTGGCAGGCAAGGACGCCCCCACCTTCGGCGAAGCCAAAAACAGCTGGCTGACCGGCACGGCAGCATGGACCTTCTTCAACATCAGTCAGTACATTCTGGGCATCCAGCCCACCTTGGACGGCCTGCGGGTGGACCCCTGCATCCCCCACACCCTGACCGGCTACACGGTCACCCGCCGCTTCCGTGGCGCAGAGTATCGCATCACGGTGGACAACGCCGCCGGGGTTCAGCACGGCGTCAAGGCGGTTACCGTAGACGGCAAGGCCATCTGCGGCAATGTGCTGCCGCTGGCTGCCGCCGGGACCGAGGTAACGGTGCAGGTAACTATGGGTTAAACCGACTTTTTCTGCTTCCTCATATTATTCTCCTTTTCATAACCAACGCCGCCGCGCAGCCCCCCCTGCACGGCGGCGTTGGTTTCACAGCTTATCCGACCGTACAACGATCAAAAAATGCGCTCCGCGTTGCTCTGCGCATAGATAGCGGAATTATTATTTTAATTTGCATGGGGCTGTTGCACAAGCCCAACAAAAAGGCCAGAGTTATTTAGCCAAAAGGCTTTACAACTCTGGTCTTTTGCTTTAACGTTAACAGTGCAAAAATGAAACGGATAAAGCAAGAACAGCATATCGAAATTGAGGAGAAAAGTCAACAGTTAAAATTTCGAATCTTCGTGGTCTCCACTTTCACATAGGCATCATCAGGCACCTTGGGGAGATACTTCATCAGGAAATCAACATCCTGCTGGATTCGCCGGACGGCAGCTTCCAGTGCAGAATAGTTGATTCCGTAGAATAGAAATTCTGCTTGCTTTCATAATCTGCTAAAAGTACGCAAGTATGAAGGAAAAGCAAGAAATACGCAATGTACCCTCTTTTAAAAAGAGGGTACAAAGAAAGGAAATTCAAAAAACTGTAGTTTGAGTTATAAATACTGGATAAAGAATTTCTGCGCGGCCTGCACTCGTTCCTTTTCACCAGCCTCATGGGCGAAGCCCGGAAGGATCGTCAGCTCCGTATGGACGCCGTGCTCCTGGAAATTTTTCTGCAGGCTCTTCATACGGGCTACGCGGTTATCGCCATACGGGGAGTCGCCGATAAACTTGTTGTCGAGCTCGCCGACACTGATGAGGACGGGTACCTTCTTTACGGCTTCGAGGTCGACATCATAACCGAAGTAATCCTTGAAATCACGGATACCCCAGAAGTAGTCCTCGTCTGGATTCAGGAAGGTCGGACGGCCAGGTGCACCGATGGAGCAGGCCTTCAGGCGATCAGGGTGAGCGAGCAGGAAGCGGTTTACGAACTGCCCGCCACCAGAGTGTCCGAACATGAAAAACTGATCTGTGTGAACGCCTGGATAGCGCTTCGCCATATCCTCGATCATATCGAGGAGAATCAGATCATAGCGGATGCCGTCGCAGGAGAGGAGCTTATAGCTGTTGAAGTCATCGCGCTGAATGAGTCCACCCGGGAACATAGGTGCAAGCACAGCCATATGATATTTGTCGGCGAGTTCCTTCGCCTGCTTGATGTACTCTTCGATCGCACAGCCGGTTCCATGGATGATGACGAGGAGAGAGTACTCATGCTCCTCTTCGTCGTAGTAGTAGTCTGGGAGATGCACCCAGTAGTGGAAACGCGGGTCGGTCGGACAGTGCCAGAGCATATTTAAGTAAGCATTGCCGAACAGATTTTTCTGCTGCTCAAGCGTGAGATTCGTAGCCAAAGGATTCTGATTTGCCATACTGTACCTCCAGGATTACAGGAATTTACCGAAGACGAAGCTTGCGATGACGAGCATGATGGCACCACCGATTCTGGAAGAAATCTGAGCATAGGACATCAGCTCCATGCGGTGCGCAGCGCCGAGACACTGTACGTCGCCGGCACCACCGCCGTTTGCCATACAGAGTCCGGCAGTCAGCATTCCTTCTACAGGATAGAAGTGGAACAGCTTACCGACGATGAAGGTTCCGATCATCGCACCGATGACAGTCGCCATGATGATGACGATATACGCTGGGTTTGTGAAGACCTTCGCGTAGTCTGTGAGGTTCGTACCGATACCAACGGTAATCATCAGTGGGAAGGACATATACTTTACGAAGAATTGCTGCATGCCCCTTGCGCCGGCCTTCACGTTTTCCGGCAGGATATTCGTCATATTCAGAATCGCCATCAGGATGACCATGAAAGCGAAGGTATGAATACTGAAGCCGAGGTTTGCATGGTTGATGATGGAGATGTGCTTTGCGTAGAGGTTAGCTACATTGAAGCATATGACACCGAGTGCGAGACCGGTTGCGTAGTCGGCTGCGGTCGGCTTCACGTCACTGGACTTCGTGCTGACATTTTCTTCACTGACCATGAGACGACCATTACCCGTCATGGATGGCTTGATCTGGCCGAGCTTGTTCAGCAGTGCAGACATGAAGACGGCGCAGAGATTGCCAATGCTGATGATTGCAAAGGCAGATGCATACCAGGAGGAGGCATCACCGCCGGTTGCAGCAGCCCACATCTTGCTCATCGGTGTGATACCGGCACCATTGCCACCGCCCATGACTGGAATTGCATAGGTGGCGATCGCCTCGATTGCGCCGACGCCAGTGATGGCACCTACGAGACCAGCGAGGCCGAGTGCACCTGCAATACCTGCAAGAATCGTCGGAACGAATCCGGCGAAGGATTTGATGAGCATCTTACGATCAACCGAGAGCACAGAGCCGGTGATCAGGACGAGAATGTAGAGATCGAGGAAACCGGTGGAGCCGTTGAAGGTATTCAGGGCTTCCATCGAGCCTTCACCGATCAGGTGGAAGGTGTTCATCGCGCCGGCTACGAGGCAGGAGAAGAGCATGCCGCCGCCGAACCAGGTCTTCCAGACCGGGATATGGTCACCGACCCAGCCGAGCAGCGTGCCGATGATCATCGCGAAGGCGAGTGCGCCGACCATGTTGGTCAGCATCCAGTCATTGGCTGCCATCACCATCATCAGTATACTGAATATAAGGTACATCCACAGAGGGAACCCAAGGATCTTCGTTTCTTTTAACTTATTCACAGTAAATCCTCCCAAAAAGTGATACAGAATTTTTAAAGCACTTTTATTTGCCGGCAAATTTGATAAATGTATTGTACAAAATTGGGAGTAATTGTGCAAGATTGTGATGATGGCGATTCCTCTATGGGACGATAACCATTTGGAATGGACATAGCGCCATAAAACAGAAAAAGAAGCACTCGCTCTGTACTGCAAATTGAATGACGAATGCTTCTCCTTTTTCTGTTATGAACCTGATTCCAAAATGTTATCGGTTTTTAGCAGATGCGCTGATCATGTAGCGCCAGACGATTTCTGCAGAAGGGGATAGGTTGCGGCCCTTCTTTCGGGCGACGATGACATAACGATACAGAGTATCGCCTTTTATTGTGCCATAGACCGGGTTTTGACCAGTAGATGAATTACGAATCGTCATGTGCGGTAACAGGGCGATGCCACAGCCGCTGCAGGCAACGAGATATCGTGTGTCAACATAATCAATACGCTGCGGATGAATCGGTGTGATGTGATATTTTCTGAAAAAAGATTTTTCGGCATCATACAGCCCCTGACCTGGCGTCGCCAGAATATATCGGAGTGACGGATTACGGAAACGGCTGATGTCGATTTCAACCGGATGCTCGAGTGAATTATCGGAGATATCTAGGTCCTCCAGAATCGGTGATTCCTGTGGAATGACAAATACGAGCGGATCCTCCTGTACTGGCATATACTCGATGTTTTCGGAGTGTACAGGTTCAGTATAGATGGCTAAGTCGATGGATTCGCTTTCCAGCTCTTCTTCGCACTGCTGAGAGTTGCGATTCAGGTAACTGAGATGTATCTCTGGATGTGTCATCATGAAAGGTGCTGCCTGAACAGCAGCGTAGGCGCCACCACGATGCGTTGTGGCGATCAGTACAGGCTCTGTTGGAATCTGATTAAACTGTCGAAGACTATCCATCATCTCGCTTTCGAGCTGCACATAGCGCCGAGCAAAATCGAGAAAAATTTCGCCCTGTGGTGTAACGCTGATCGGGCTGTGCGTGCGGTCAAAAGGCGAAAAGCCCAACTCTTTTTCGAGCTTATTCAGCTGTTTGGTCAGTGCCGGTTGCGAGATAAACAGTCGCTTCGCCGCCTGGGTGATGTTTCTGTATTTTTTCTACCTCGAGCACATAACGGAAAATACTTGTATCCATGTGGACCTCCGAAATCGATGTCTTAACGATAGTATATCAGAATCAGAGCGAAAGATAATTGAAATTTCGGGTGATGCGCTGTTTCTGCAAAGCAATAAGGTCTAGCTTATCCATGCCGTTAAAAGAAAACAGCTATCGAAACTATAGATTCCAGTTGCAAAAACATTGAAGAAAATGCCAAAAAAGAGACTCCGGATACTGAAATGAACCCCAAAAGTTAGACAAAAATGGGTCTTTCCCAAATTTTGTGTAAAGTCCAGACAGCTATAAAACAAGAGCGATTTTTAATATGAGGCGAAAGACGGCGAAACCGGCTGTCGCCTTAACAATAAACATAACGCCGGCAAGGGGGAATGTCAAGGGCGCAGTGGCATTCATGCCGGGCATGAGGCTGCCGGTGTCGTCGATGCGGATGGTGACAGGGTAGGTGGTGGTGCCGCCGGTGGTGGTGCCGCCGGTGGTGGTGCCGCCGGAGGAGATGCTGGTGACGACGCCCTCAAAGGTGCGGTCGCTGATGGCGTCGGCGGTGATCTCTGCTTTCTGGCCCACCGCGATGTCGAAGGATGTCCAGCTCGTCTACGTCCAGGGTCATTTCGATGGTAGCTCAGGTCCGTTGATGACGCATCATGGTCTCGGTGGTGGAGGAACTGCTGCCCACGGTGTCGCCGACCTGACGTCTTTTGCGATGATGGTGCCGCTGATGGGGGAGGTCGATGGTGTTAGTCCTCCATGGAGCGCTGGCTGTCGTCGAGAGAAATCTCGGCGCTGCGCAGGCTGTTGGAGGCCGTTTTCACCTGTTTGGTGAGGGAAGAGCTGGAAAGCTGGATGAGGGCGGTGTCCACGCCGACAGTGCTGCCTTCCTTCACGCAGAGGGCGGCCACGGTGCCGCTGGCAGCGGCCGTGATGGTCTGCTCATACTGGCAGGTGAAATGTGCCGAGCTCATGGCGCTGACACCACTGATGGAGACAGTGCCGGACATGGTGGTGTTCAGGGTGCCGGGGTTCTGCAAGGCGATGATGGCTTCCAGTACTTTTTGATAAAGGGCTTCACACCCGCCGGAGCCGGCTGGGCAGAGGCCGTGTCAAGGCCGACGAGATATTCAGAATCGACCTTGTCCTGTGGTTTCCTTTTTTGATAGCATGGTGATTTGCCCCTCCTAAGAGATTTCTCGGGGAGCACTTCTCCCCATCTGACAGGGAAAAGTATACATTCCAAATCTTAGGAAATGCCCGAGAAATTTATTAAGAAGGACTTAAGAGGTTTGAATTTTTCATGAAACCCTCTCAGGCGCTTCGCGCCAGCTCTCCCAAGGGGAGAGCCTTTGGCAGGCCGGGCAGCTTTCGTCTGACTGCTGAAGGTGTAATATGGCGCAAAAAAGAGTGCTCCGCTGCAGAGGGCAGCGGCTTCGGAACGATGTTCCTTGTCAAGCTGCTGCTAATCTCTACAGCGGAGCACTATATGTTACGATAAATTGAGCCTTGTTCGTACAGTATGAACCTTGCCGACACGCCAGAGGCTCCCCCTCTGGGGGAGCTGTCACGCCTGCGGCGTGACTGAGAGGGCTATGGGAAACAGCAGCGTGATGCAAAAGCGTTCGCCGCTCTGCTCGATGCGGCATACTGCGTGCATCTTTTCCATCATGGTCTCGATGCTGGTGAGGCCGACCTTGGTGCTGTCGGTGCGGTGCTGGCCGGGGAGGACGGCATTTTCAAAGGGCAAGCCCGGCTTTGCCGTTCTCTTTGACGAAGCGGACGGAAATGTCCTGCGCCGGGTCGGCGTATTTGAGCAGGTTCGAGGTGATGTTGTCAAGGATGCGGTGGACGTACTGCTCTTTTACGGTTAGGGTGTCGTCCTCCTCGCCCAGATCGAGGGCGCAGGCAAAGCTCCGCTCCTGCAGCTCGCCCACCATTTCGGTCAGCGGCTCCTCGAATATCTGGGAAAAGCGGGTCGGCGGGTCGAGGACGGCCACGGTGTCCCGGGTGACGAGGGCGTATTCGAAGAGGTTGTCCGACAGCTGCTTGAGCTGGCGGGCCTTGGTATCTATCTTGGCAAGGTAATCTTCGGCCTGCGCCGTCGTCTCATATTTGCGGTGGCGAAGGATCTCGGTGTAGAGCAGCAGGGTGGTCAGGGGCGTACGGAGGTCGTGGCTCATCTCGGTGATAAGGTTCTTCACCTTGGCGGCGGCGGCCGCCTCGTCCTCGTGCTGCTGGCGGAGGGTGAGACGCATGGAGTCGAGGCTGGACGCCAACGTCGTCAGCTCGTCGCTGCCCTGCACCGTGATAGGGTGGTCGAGGTCGCCGCCCTCCATGGCCTGGATCTCTTCACTGAGCTGGACGATGTACTTCACGATGCCCCGGCTCCCCCAGAGGAAAAAGAGGGGGAAGGATGCGAGGCAGATGATGAGCAGGAGATCACAGCAGATGCTGTAACATGCGTCGAAACCGTTGTAGTAGAGCAGGGCCGTGATCTCACCGTCCGAGAAGTTCAGGGTGTAGACGGGCGACCAGTCGTAGAAGGGGCCGTGCTGGTGACTGTCGGTCAGCTCAGGGGCCTCCGGGTCGTTGTTCTTGTAGTAGTGGCGGGGGGCATAGGACGAATAGATGAGCTTCTGGTCGCGGTAAAGCTCCAACAGGTTATAGCGATGGCTCCGCGTCCAGTCGGTGAGCTTTTTTGATGTCTGTGCTGGAAAGGGAATTTTCGGTGATATAGTTCTGTAGCTCGTTGACCTGATACTGGGAAGCTTTGGTCTGAACCTCGGGCTGGTCGAAATAAAGGCGGAGGCCCTTGTTCAGCACCACCTGCAGAAAGCCCAGCAGCAGAAAGCTTGCCAGTCCCGACAGGATGATGAGCTGGGTGAACTGTTTCGCCAGACCGTGCTTTTCAGGTGTTGCCATTGCCGTCCTCCTGCGCCGCAAAGCGGTAGCCTTTGCCCCAGACAGTGCAGATGCGCTGAGGATTCTGAGGGTTATGCTCTACTTTCATCCGCAGATTGCGGATATGCACCATGACGGTGCCGTTGGAGACGTAGAAATACGGCTCGCCCCACACGGTCTCGTAGATGACCTGCACCGGGAAGATGCGCTGGGGGCTCTGCATCAGCAGCTTGAGGATCTTGTACTCGGTCTCGGTCAGGTCGGCCTCCTGCTCGTCCACCCAGACCCGGTTGCAGTCCAGCGCGATGCGCACGCCGTGGAGCTCCAGCATCTGGTCGTCGGGCTTGGGGTGGTGAGGTTCGGCCGGAGCCTTACCCTGATAGATGCAGTAGCGGCGCAGCAGGGCCTTGACCCGGGCGCTCAGCTCCGCGAAGGAGAAGGGCTTGGCCAGGTAGTCGTCGCCGCCTGCCGTCAGGCCCAGCAGCTTGTCCGACTCCTGCGATTTTGCGGTGAGAAAGAGGATGGGGACGGTGGAGGTCTTCCGGATCTCCTCGCAGACCCGCAGGCCGCTCATGCCGGGCATCATGATGTCGAGGATGACCAGATCGACTTCCGGTGTGAGCAGGCTGAGGGCGCGGGGGCCATTTTCGGCTTCGAGGATGCGGTAGCCCTCCCCGGACAGAAGGATGCGCACGCCGTCCCGGATGTCCGGGTCATCCTCTACGATCATGATGGTCTGCATAGTCTATGATTCCTTTCCTGTATTGCATAGTATCAGTATAGCAGATTTTCTGCATTGTGGACAGCTTATCACATACTTCTTGGGATTTGTGGGATGAAATCCTAAGGAGTTCTTAAGAAGGCGGCCATTTTTGCCTCTTTGCGGAGCGGGGCGGAGGAGAGTATTCTTATAGAAGAATACACAGGAAGTGAGGGTATCCCTATGCACAAAAAAGTTTTGGTATGTCTGCCCCTGAACGACGCCCACCGCGCCGCGCTGGAGGCATCCGTGCCGGAATTTGAATTCCGTTTCAACGCACTGGACGATGTCCACGCCGAAGATGTGCTTTGGGCCGACATCGTGCTGGGCAACGCACCGGTGTCGATGATCCGCCAGAACAAGCACATCGAGTGGTTCCAGTCCAACTCCGCCGGCCCCGACGCCTATCTGAAGCCCGGCGTCCTGCCCGAAAACTGCATGGTGACCAACGCCACCGGTGCCTACGGTCTGGCCATCAGCGAGTGGATGCTGGCCATGTGGCTGGGCATCCAGAAGGATATGTTCCTCTACCGCGACCGCCAGAACCAGCGCCAGTGGGCTCCCATCGACCGCCCCGTGAGGGGCATCACCGGGGCGCGGGTGCTCTGCGTGGGCATGGGCGACATCGGCTCCAACTTCGCCCGCCGCGCCCATGTGCTGGGCGCTGAGGTGGTGGGCGTCCGCCGCACGGTCCACCCCGACACGCCCTGCCCGGACTACTGCCTGCGTGTGGTGGCCCAGAGCCAGCTGGACGAGGAGCTGCCCGAGGCCGACCTCATCGCTCTGAGCCTGCCCGGCACCCCTGAGACCAACAAGCTGTTCAACGCCGAGCGCTTCGCCCGCTGCAAGGACGGTGCCATCCTCATCAACGTGGGCCGCGGCACCACCGTGGACAGCGACGCCCTCGTGGAGGCCCTGCGCAGCGGCAAAATTTTTGGCGCGGGCCTCGACGTCACCGACCCGGAGCCTCTGCCTGCCGACCACCCGCTGTGGGGCGAGCCGGGCGC
>ENA-OQBL01000873-OQBL01000873.1-human-gut-metagenome-genome-assembly--contig:-NODE-873-length-13755-cov-6.471456_pt1 | contig 13755 bp, 20 predicted proteins | sample MGYA00242747_ERZ504553 | MGnify/ENA primary metagenome ERZ504553 (study PRJEB26092, sample SAMD00036240) | human gut metagenome | host: Homo sapiens | study: EMG produced TPA metagenomics assembly of...
GAGTTTAACCCGACCGAAAGCGAGTTAGAGCAAGGAATAGCTCCTGATATTCCACTCATAACCGATGAACAATATTTAAAATTAGTTCAAAAGAATAAAACAGCTAAGTTCTATATGATCGAAGAATGTTAGTTAAAAAGAGCAGTCGTTTATTTGACGACTGCTCTTTTTGTGCTTTAATTCTAATTAAATAGCAGAAATCGCCGTATATAATCAACTTATTTCAAATAATATAAAGACCACCAAAGTTAATTTTGATGTATATGCCAAAGGCACTTGGGAATCAAAAGACTTAGGTGTATTAATTGCTAACGATAATGAGAACTGGCAAATAAAAACTACACAGTTCTACAGTGATGCTTTAATGTTAGAAACCAACTCTTATGATGAATCAGGAGATTATATTTTCAGCGAAAACAAAAATCCAACTCGCTATGATATTTTCGCATTACAAAGAGTACTATGATTTACCTCCTAAAAGAATATGGTGACTTTCTAGAATTAATGGAACGTATATTTAATTGTCGCATTCAAATTATTACTGGACCGAATAACGAAATATCCCAACAACAGCAAAATAACATCAAAAAAGGTACTCGGTATAAGAAAAAGAAAGAATCACATTCTAAGGGTAAAAAAATGGAAACAAATAATTTTTATATTGCTCGATGTGATATGCATTCCATCTCTGATTTAAAAGGAAATAATTAAAATGACAGTTTGGCAAAAATATCCTAAAGAAGAACAAGAAGATTACGAAGACTACTTACGTATGTATGGAGCATTATCTGCTCTATTCAACCAAAAGTCTTCAGAAACTGGCGCACCATACTTGGATTCGAAGTTCCAAGAAACCATCTATGCCCGTTGTTTCAAATCTGAAGATGTCGATATTGGTAATACACCGCATGATATAAGATCTAAATTCGGTTCAGAAAACATCGGCATTGGACTAAAAACATGGTTATCATCTAAGCCTTCATATCAAAAGGTTATGCAACTTAAACGTTACAGAACTCAAATTGAACCATATCAGAAACAACCGGAAGAATTAGCTCATGTAGTATCCAAAATAAAAAACCAGCGTCTAATCACTGATTACAAGCGTTTAGGACTTAATGAAGATACTAATATCTACCACTATGTCACAAGGGACGCTGGAAAAATGCTACTATCTGAAACTTCATATCCATTAGTGGATATGAATAGACTTAAACCAGGCAAATTAACTACTAAATCTTTTACGTTCAGCGATGGTATCAAGGAGTATAAGTACACCTTTGGTGACTGTGAAATATGGATGAGATTCTCACCAGAAGATAAAAACACCACATTACTTGATACCTTAGATATCAATATCATAGACGATCCCTTTGCATTCCTAAAGAATGCATTCAAAAAGGAAAAAGGTGTGTATGCTCCTGCCAAACCTAAATACGATTACCTTTATTTGCCTTTATATTCTTATAAATCAAAGACTGTTCTTAAGAGTAGTGGTTTAAATTCCTGGAATGGATTACCTAAATCCAAAAGTAGTAGTACGGTTAGACCTAAGGGTGAAGCCTATATTCCAATTCCTAAAGAGCTTTGGAAAAAGTGCCCTTATTGGGTTGACCCAAAAATTAACATGGGCGATTACGCTTATTACAAACGCATGACTGGTGAAAGCAGTGTTCAAATCAACCTGCACATGCCTGATGGTAAAATCTTCCCTGCTCGCTTCGCACAGCAAGGTTTCAAGAGTTTACAAACTAAGCCACAAAGCATTTTGGGCTCATGGATTCTAAATGTTTTAGGAATTACTGATCCTCAAAGAAAACAATATGATCAACCTGCAACTAACATAGTCACAATGAAACTACTGCAACAAGTTGGATTCGATAGCTTAAAATTGTGGCACGAAGACCCAAGTAAGCCTAGAGAGATTTGGATCGACTTTGCTGAATACGGTTCATTCGAAAGATTTATGAAAGACGAACCTCAAATACAAGATGATGATAATTATATTGATGAGTAATAATTTACTCATCTTTTTTATTTACCAAATTGCCACCAATGCTTCTTTGGTGGCTTGTTTGTTGAGCTAACCTTTTCATCTGAACTCGACTGCTCAGGCTTCGTCTCAACATCACCATGAGCTGCTTGAATTCTCTTAGGATCTTTATCCACCAAATTTAACGTTTGGGCGTTGTTAGTTAATTTTGTTAAAGCTGTAATCTGATTATCCTTAACAGCTAATTGATCCTTCATATCATCATATGATTTTTGAGAAGTAGCTATCGTTTCTTTTAATGAAGAAATAGTTTCTTCCTTAGATTCAATGACCTGCTCATACTGTGCTTTTTGATCTTCTAACTGTTTTTTTAACGTTAAAATATAATCATCTTTGCTGAAACCGTGGCTTTGCGCTTCCTGCTTAGCTTCAGGAGCTTCCAATTCTTTTTTTAACGCGTTAAATTGTGTTAATTTAAAAAGCTCTCTTTTGCCTTCCTTTTTTAACAGCGTTAATTTTATTGCGTTCAGCGAACCGAGTTACGCGCATAGCGTTAGTGCCCAGCACATCAGCAATCTTAGACTTAGTTAATAGTTCTTCTGCCACTTTTAACACTCCTTTTAACGTTAATTAACGTTAGTCTTACTTGTTAGTTTCTTCTTCGTTGTGTTTTTCAATCAAAATATCATTTTGCCACTTATCAAAAGTGTTTCTCATAGATACATATAAGTAGTTCTTTGGATTTTTGATCTTGTTGGACGTTCTCATCTTGTTAAAGTATCTTCTTAAACGTTTAGTGATTCTTCTCTTCAATTCACCATTGTAATCTTCAAAGTATAATTCGTGATGACCAATTTGAGATTCAGCATTCTTTCTACTGTCGTTAGCAGCATTTAGAATTGTGCTAATGCATTCTGAAGCCCCTTCAGGAGTTCTGAACCACTTAGCAATCAATTGGATAGATTCCTTATTTAAAAACATAGGGGCCTCGTGATCGCCTGTGAGCGTCTCACCTAGGTGACTAAGCAGGTCATGGTTCTGAGTAGCTACTTGTTCTGGGGTATAGTTACTTGTGGAGAAATTCCACTGATCAGTATCTTTAATAGTATCTCTAATAGTATCTGAGGAATTATTATCTTTATTTGTCCCTGTTTTGGGGATTCCGCTCTGCTCTAAGCTTGAAGTGCCTTTGTTGCTATTTTCACTATCATGATTTCCTTTAATATCAATGGTTTCATCATTTTGATGTCGGGTCCCTGTTTTGGGGATTCCGCTCTGCTCAAGGGATTTCATTTGTGAATTTTGTGAAATTAGATCAGTTGGATCATATTCCGGTTGTAATAAGTAAATTCGATCAGGATCATTCTTTTTTGTTTTTGGATTAAAACCTTGTTTTTCGATTTCTAACAAACCATAATCGATTAATTTAGTTTTTTATCCTGGTAACTTTGTTTTTACCAACATGCAACAATGCTTTTAAATCTTCGATAGTGAAGTAGACGAAGACGTTGTTCTTTTCGTCCACCCAATGGTTGGATAAAGAGTAGCGATAACGATCTTTGATCAACATGTAAGCCACACGATCATCATTTGATAGATCAGCATACTTTTTATTTTCTGATAAAAATTTGGGGAACTTCCAAAAGAGTTCTGCATTAATTTGTGTTGCATTATATCTTTGCATAAAAATACCTCCATCAGCTCGCTCCTGCGAACTAATGAAGGTTTTGATAATCTTTATTAAAGTATCTAGTATGTCCACTGACTCTAGTGTTACACAATATGTTTTATTATTGAAAAACATTATGCATTTGGTATAATACTTATAGAAATTATAAAAATCCAACAAAAGTTCGTGCACAGGGTACCAATCTGATAACGAGCTTTTTTTCGTTTTCGTTTACAAAAATTATAATACCATATATCGGCAAGTATATTTGGATACTTAGCCGATTTTTTGTTTTGATTTACATTTTTATCTATTCTTTTTAATTATAGTATTGTGCTAATTATAACTATTTACTATAATAGTAGTACATCAAGAAAGACATAAATTATTTAAGAAACAAAATTAAGCAATGATGAATCGATCGAGAAAGAAGTCGAGAAAGCATCATTGCTTTTTTTGATGCTTTCGCAAGTCACCAATTAATCTTCATAGAAACACAAAACTACATATAAGGAGAGATTTTTACATGAAATACGAATTAACTGAACAATCAGTAGTGTTTACCTTCGGTAACAAGAGATACAAGAGCGGTTTGAAGAATAAGAACTACGCAAACGTTAAGAAAGATGCTTCAGCTGACTCACTTATTGCTGTTGGTCAAGCTATTGCCGGTCTTCAAGATGATAGTTTAGATGACACTATTTTGGTTCAAAAGCGCCGTGTTGTTGAACCAGCTGAATAATATAGAAAGAAGGATTTAACATATGTCAACCACCACCAAAACTCTTAAACTTGCATTTCAAAATGGTAAAGGTAAGTCTACCTCATTAACCTTGGCTAATGCTTTAGATAACCTTGAAGCAGATAAGATCAAGGACGCTATGAAGAAGATTGCAGATTCTAATGTTTTTGAAAAGGATGGCGTAACTATTTACGCAACTCCTGTATCTGCAAACTACATCGAACGTACAGTGACCCCTGTTTTCGATGATTCTGAAACTGTTAAGGCTGCAGACGCTGAATAAGCTTATTAGTAGAGGTTTTTTCGAGGGGAAGGGATTAAGTTCCCTTCCCCTTTTTTATCAAAATAAGGGAATTAAGAATGAAGGAATACCTAGTTTTAACTGGTTACGCTCAAGCCGTATACCGCAAATGTGAGCTTTGCAAAAAGGTGAAGGATGTCAATTACCGACTAGACGTAAAACACGCAGAAAGTCCGGTAATGCTAACTGGAAGCCTTGATTTATGCAAGGTTTGTGCTGCCAATTTCGGCGAGATAATCAAGAAAGGAGCTTAGATGACTCAAGAAATTTTGAAATATGTTCTGGAGCAGGCGTCCGGAGTGGTCATTGCATTGATGTTAATCATGCGGATAGAGACTAAGCTAGACAGCTTAACATCAGCGATCATGCGCCTTTCAGAACCTAAAAGTTCAAAATAAACACACGACCAATTTTTATATTTATGCAAGACAAAAATTATCAAAAACTTATCGATGAATTCATCGAAGACCTACGCCTTCAAGGGCGCGCAGAAGGCACACTGCTTGAATATGAGATGCGCTTAAAGGAGTTTGCTGAGTTTTTCGAACTAAAAGATTTAGCTTTGGATCAGGTCAAAAAATCGGATTTGTCTGAATTTTTGGAACAAAAGCTATCAAACTGTCTGAAAATTTCGACAATCAGAGGTAAACTCAGCACCTTTCGTGTATTTTGTTTATGGGCGGTAAATAAAAATTATTTATCCGAAGTAATTATCAGTCCGCAAGATTATCCGAAGAACACCAATGTAAAGCGGATAAAACGATTATCCGATGAGAATCTAAAGATTTTCAAACATTACATTGATACTTTGCAACCGAATGCGCGCGCAGCATTTTATTTGCTAATTGGATCCGGTTGTCGAGTAGCAGAAGCGGCTAATCTCAGGGCAGAAGATGTAACTTTACGCGGTAACTCCGTGTATATAGACATTCGGAATGCTAAATGGGGAAGCGATAGAAATATTCCTATTGTTGATGCTGAAGCTGCCAAAATTGTTTGGCAGTATCGTACAGAAGTTGAAATCGATAATAGGCCACTTTTCAGGCTTTCCAAACGGACATTGCAAAATTATGCTACTAATTTTGCCAAGAGTACCGGAATAAATTTTTATTGTCACTTACTACGGCATACTTTTGCCGGCCTTTTAACCGAAAAAGGCGTGCCGCTGACCACAGTCCAATACCTGTTAGGACATAAAAGTTTGGGCATGACGGCCCACTACGCGCAATCTGCGCGAGTTGATATTACAGATATCACACCAGAAATTAATTTATAGATTGAAAGAGATTTTTTTAAAAGGAGAAAATTAGATATGAACGACATTAAGTTATTAGGTAGATTGACTGGAAACCCAGAATTGAAGCAAAGCGCAAACGGTCGCGTTTATGCATGGTTTACGGTAGCTGTGCCACGTCAAAATAATAGGGACGAAGCTGACTTCATTCGTTGTGTTGCCTTTGATAAGCTTGCTCAAGCTATTGCTCAACATTGTAAGAAGGGCCGTCAAGTGTTAGCACATGGCCGTTTACAAGTTTCTACATCAATGGATAACACTACTCAACAAACTAGATATCATCATACTGTTGTTGTCTCAAACACTCACTTTTTGCACGATCCTAACCGTGCAACAGTAGCTGCTTAAGCCAGCTCTGTCTTTTCTTGCTGTCAACGGTAACCGGAGAGGCTGAAAGCCTTGAGGATTAAGGAGTTGACAGCGGTCTATTGCTACTCAAGCTAGTACTCAGCAAAACAAAAATTGTTTTGCCTGCCTAGCGGCGAGCGGAAGAAAATCATCTCCCGCTTGTATCAACCCCCCATTACTAATAGGGGGGTAGACAATACGCAGAAGGATGTATGAACATGGAAAATACTGCTTTAACTGTATCTATCGACTGGTTGGAATTTACAATTCTAAATTCCCAGTTGCATGAAGTCATGAAGACGATGGAGCTGAAGTGGGACAATTTTAGCAAATTGTCAAAAGGAAAGTTTGGTTACAACAACCAAATCAAATGGTCCGATGGGAGCATCTTCATCATGTTTACTGCCAAGGATGAAGACGTGAACGAAAGCACATTGATCAATCCAAAGTCGGGCGTGCATGTGATGATTACAGGAAAAGGATGTCGTCAATACTCCGTTAATCATGATTTAATTTCGCTTATCAAGCGTCTGTACTCACTACCTAGGGTTAATTTTTCACGAATCGACCTTGCAATTGACGATTTTGAATCAAAGATCATTAACTATGATCGGATTCATGAGGCAGCAATTAACGGACACTTCACCTCACGCTGGAGTAAGTGGGACGAAATCAATTCAAGACAAACTTCCGACAATCATTTTCTTGGACGGACGATGTATTTTGGATCACAGGTATCTGAAATCTTTTGCCGAATTTACGATAAAACACTGGAAAGAAAAGCTAAATCAGATGAAACCGAGATCCCAAAAAATTGGACGCGTCTTGAAATGGTTTATCGCAAGGAAAGAGCGACAAAACTCGTCGATTTTTTAGTAAACAAGAATATGCCGATCGGTTATGTGCTGAGAGGAACGCTCAAACATTACTTACGATTTATTTTGCCATCGACTGATCGAAACAAAGCCAGATGGCGTACCACAGCATGGTGGGAAGAGCTTTTATCTAGCGTTGATCGCTTGCAACTTACTGTAAAGAAAGAAGCAAGAACGATTGATGACATGACAGCTTGGATCGACCAACAAATATCTCCTACATTGAGTGCAATTTTAAAAGCACAAGAAGGCGATCTTGGCTGGTTGAGATCAATTTTAGCTAAAGGATCTAAACGACTTACTCAGAAACACAAAGATGCAATTAATCAGTATTTGAAAGGAATGACCGTATGACTAGTACATCACAAAGCTATCCTAGGTTGGCTTTCTGTTCAGCAATCACCCCAGCTGATCCAGCCCATTATCTGAACCTGCGTAAAGCAGGAATTGATACAGCGAGCATTTGCCTGCATGTATCAGGATTTGAATATTATAAGTTTGCGACGATTCACACCCAGTTAGCACGTAAAGCAGACTTAGCAACCCACGCATTTATGATCACTGATTTACTTGATCCATTTGCGGATGTCACAACATTTTTTAAACGGTTTAACCAGTTAGGTTATGATTCTAACGCTAAGATTACAGTGTGGGTTAACGGTGATAAATACGTTGCTGACAGGGAATCCAAGATCATTGAGATTATTGATCTCATCGCAAAATGTCATAACCGTGAGAACATTGATCTTGCATTTTTTAAACGTGATATCGACGATAAGTTATACGATTTATCCAAGATGCCACAAATGATTAATCTAACGATTATCAATTGCGAGGGCACAGGCGCTGGTATTGATATAGCTGGTACATGGATTTATACCATGGACTTCTGCAACGAAGTTCAAGTTCTAGGCTACGATTACTACGGTTACTACACTGATGATGCTGGATACCAGTTATCGTTGGTTGATACCGACTACGTAGTGCAAGAAGGAGATACATGGTATTCAATTTCTAGAAGACACGGTATACCGCTAAATGATCTGCTAGCGTTAAACAGAGCAATAGAAACTGAAAGAGTATTTGCCGGACAAGTTGTCCGGATTGCATAATTTTTTTTATCAGGTGGGGCTTCGTTCGGCGGGGTCGGTGCTCTATCTCTCAAGGGCTCTCCAGCCGCTAACGCGTCTTCCGTTTAGCCCTTATCGAGCTAAGTCGCACCTCAGCCTCACTGCGCCCCACCTGCAAAATCAAACAAACATAAACCAAATCAAAAATTATTATTAATATAAATTCACATTTTTCTTCATACGAAATCAAAGGCGGATCAAATAATGATCTGCTTTTTTTACCCCTCAACAGACCACACAAAAAAATTGCAAGTCTATAAATTTAATTTTTTTACTTGCTAGACTTATGCCAAAACTAAAAGCAAATCAGAAATAACGGAGGTTCAAATTATGAAAGTATATCCCTGGTTAGACAGTATAGCAGCGCCTGTAGTAGGCACCAAATACGCGTTAGGTGAGGGCTGCGAATTATTAAATAAACTAGATGATACCGGTTGGGTAATTGATGGTACAGAAAGCTCCTATATGCTAGAAGAGGCTTATGTATATAAACATATTGCAGAGGGTATGTTACTACCAGAACCTGAGAATCCTGTAGACCCTAAAGCAGTTGCGGTTTATCTTCGATTTGTGGCAACTAAGAAGAGTATGAGACCTCATAAGATGGCTGTCCGTATTGGATACCTACCTGAAGAGTCTAGATACAAGAAGCGTATTAAAAAAGGCAACCATGGTTAAAATTCATTGTAGGGACATGATCTTTGGCACTGATCCAGCTAGGTACTTCGATGCTGAGGTTGTCGACGTACCACTTAAATTGACGTCTAAAGAGTATGAAGGCATGGCTATGGATTTAGATCTAGAATAATAAAAGCGCTCTATCGTTGTTATAGAGCGCTTTTTGTGTGCAATGATATGCCAGTGTGGCAGGGTTAGGTTACATGGTGAATGCCGCTCATGATCTCTGTTGGTTTGACATGGCTTGCATGATCGGAAAGGAGAGACCGCAGGGCTCGACCCGATCAGGTGAGACATGGCTTCCCGCGCAATCGTTGTTTGCGGTATTCACCATGTAACCTTAAAAACCAACTGTTAGCATCACCCTCGTTTAGTGATACAATGAATATATCGTAATATTGATTTATGCTATGCAGTCCAAAGGCTCCATTTCCGAGGATTTCGGGAGTGGGGTCTTTAACTAGACCACTAAGCTATCATTAAAATGATGATTTTAACGATAGCGCACAAATATGCACTATTTCAGTATTCAAACTGCAGCTAAAAATATCCTTGTGAAAATAAAACCGTATAGAAAAGAGAACCCCGTCATTACAGGATTCTCCTTTTTTTGTTTTTTCAAAACTTCACAATTATACCAATTACAAAAAGTTATTCTATAATTCAATATAGTTTTTATTAATTCTATAAGATTATATGTAATTGACGACTCTTTATTTTAGATTTAAATTTTAGGCAAAAATATATTTAATTTACATGAAAGGAAAGAAATATGGATACTAATAAAGAATCTAATGATCTAAAGCATACCCTTCTATACATTATGAAAAGATATTTAGCTAATAAATCTAGGCCTTTAAAAAAGAATCCACTTGCTCATTACATAAAAAGTATCGCTCCCAAAAATATAGAGGCCGTAATATCCCAAAAAATATGGTTTGCCTAATAAATATAAGGTAGATGGATCTGCCGGCATGGGAAACTGGTCAACTATTCCTTTACTGGCTATATTAGATAATGATCTTTCACATAGCACCCAGCAAGGACTATATCCTATTTATTTATTCTCAGCAGATATGCAAAGAGTTTATCTCTCTATGGCCCTCGGCTGGCATTATTTTAAGAATCTTTATAATAAAACATCGCAAGCTCAGGAAAGCATACAGATAGTAGCAGAAAACTTTCGTCAATATTTAACTAAAAGTAAATTGCCAGAAGGATATAAAGAAGCATCTAAATCAGCCCCATTAAAGCTCATTACTTCAAATCAAAAATTAAATACTGATCTACCTAAGGGATACAGTGCAGGGACTATTGTATATATGCAATACAATATAGATTCTATGCCTACGAATGACAAATTAGAAGAAGATCTTTATAAGATGATAGAGGCAGTTTCAGACTTACCAAGCCACTTACCTTTCTATAATGAATTTCAATCAGGGAGTGAATTAATTACCAAAAATATTGAATTCGTTCTTCATGAAGAAATAGCTGCTAAAGAAACTAATGATTCATCAATTAATACACCAAAATATCGTCATAGATCGCCTATAAACCGGATTATCGTAAGTTAAATGAGGAAAACAGAAAATTAGGCTTTTTAGGAGAACAATTTGTCTTAGAAAAGAAAAGAAGAATTAATAAAAGAAGGAGCAAATACTTTAGCCAAAAAGTAGAACAAGTATCTTTGAAAGATGATGGACTTGGCTATGATATTAAATCATTTGATAAATGCGGCAAGAAGAAACTAATAGAAGTTAAACAACTAAGGGACCTTCTAAAACTCCTTTCTTTATTTCCGCCAACGAATGGAGCAATAGAGATAAAGATAACTTTTTTGTTTACCAGGTTTCAAATTTTCAAATTGATAATAACGGAAAAAAAGGACGGTACTATCACTAAATATAAAGGTAAAGATTTAGAGAATATACTTAATCTTACACCTTTTACTTTCCGTGCAACTTTTAAGTAATAATGACACAAAGATAAAACTATAATATTAATCACTTACCTCTGATAGTAAAGTGAGTTTTTTTACCCTTTTTTAAGTTCATTTTTCGGTATTCATAATTTCTCTCCTCTTCATTTACTCTAATGTACTAGAGTAATTATGCAAACAAAAAAGGCAGCCAAGTTGGCTGCCCCGAAAACATGAATTGTTTTCAGTATACACCATAAAATCTATCGACTTCAGCAATCACATCATCTTTATTTCCTACATCAATTTTTTTCTTTAAGATATAGATGATATGCCATTAATAAATCAGCTAATGAATATTTATCACTAAGTACATCTGCCACAGGATAAACATTAGCCAAATTATCCATTTGAGATGTAACTAAGACAAAATTCCTTTGAGATTCAGGTAGTACATTTATGCTTTTCTCAATGGCTTCGGAATCTCCATCATTCCCGACTTTATAGCATTCATGATATTTATACATAGTTTCGATAGCATTTTTTATTAAATTCATTATTACTTCCTTGTAGTCATTTGAGACGCACACAATTATTTAACAAAATTTTTTTAACACATCTTCTGTTTTTCTACTATTTCACAAATAGAACAATTACATTTAGACAATATAAAATTCCCTTTTTACTATTTTTCCCATGCTTGTATTATCAATTCATGAATGTACTCTTTATCACTAGGATCTACACCTTCACCCAGCTTTGATAATACGGTAATCCCTCGTTTAGGATGGTCAATTAATCTCGCCTTGTATAAAGATGTCAGCGCAAACCCAAGACGGTTCATAAATGGTTGATAAGATTTTTTAGTTTTATGTGATTTTCTTGAGTTAAGTGCATTTTTAGGAATGTAATCAACATTTTCAACTAAATATTTTGCTAATTGAGCGCGCGTAATTGGTTGATGAGTCTTCTGAAGATACTTGATGATTTCATATTCAAGGAAGTCCTCCTGCTCATAGATGGTTAGATCATTGTATTCTTTCAATGTAGTAGCCCTTTCACTATTTCTACATGATATTTTACAATGAATACAGGTATTTAACTATGAAATATAAATTTAAAACCACTTCTTCTAAAAGTAAGCAAATGGCCAAAGTGCATTCTAAAAATGGTAAAGATGAGCTGATCATTCGCAAAAGGCTCTGGCATGAAGGGGTTAGATACAGAGCTAACTATAAAGATTTGCCTGGTAAACCGGACATAGCTATTACTAAATATAAGATCGCCGTCTTCATTGATGGAGAATTTTGGCATGGCTATGATTGGGAAAAACGAAAGAAACGCATTAAACGCAATAGAGATTATTGGATCAAAAAAATTAGAATACAATATGCAACATGATCAAAAGGTTAATCAAGCCTTACAGGACATGGGTTGGACTGTCTTACGCTTTTGGTCAAAACCTGTTCTAAAATATCCTGATTATTACACTCAAATCATCCTTTGGCATATTAAAGATAAAGAATAATGCCCAGGGGGGCAGCTTTTTTGGGCGTAAAATGCTATACTCTATTCATTGCTTAAATATAGAGGAGATTCAATAATGACAAAATCTGTAAGTCCTTCTACAAAGAAGATATACAGCGCCGATGCATTCTTTGCCGGTGTCGGAGGGATTGAGCTAGGTTTCAAGCAAACCGGCAAGTTCAGAATTGTCTATGCAAATGAATTCGATAAGAATGCCTGCAAGACTTATGCTGAAAACAATCCTAAGACGCCATTAGACAATCGTGATATTCATGATGTTAAAGCAGACGAAGTTCCGGATGCTGACGTAATAATGGGTGGTTTCCCTTGCCAGGCATTTTCTATTGCCGGATATCGTAAGGGTTTCGAAGACGAACGCGGTGATTTGTTCTTTGAAATGCTGAAGATGGTTAAGGCCAAGCGTCCACGAGTAGTATTTATTGAAAATGTTAAGAACTTAGTTTCTCATGATCATGGAAACACCTTTAAGGTTATCCGAGAAGCTTTAGTTGAAAACGGATATTACATCAAATGGAAGGTTTTGAATGGTAAAGACTATGGTAATGTGCCACAAAACCGCGAGCGTATCTATGTTGTAGGCTTTAGGAATAAAGCTGATTATGATAAATTCAGCTTTCCTAAGCCTATTGAATTAACGCGTAGCATTCATGATATTATTGATTTTCATGGTAAAAAGGATGAAAAATACTATTACCGTGAAGGTAAACAACCTTTCTATGATAAGTTAGTACCGGCCATTACTAGCCAAGACAGCATTTATCAATGGCGCAGACAATATGTGCGAGAAAACAAATCTGGTGTTGTACCAACTTTAACTGCCAATATGGGTACAGGTGGCCACAATGTGCCACTGATCCTTACTGATTCCCACGAGATTAGAAAACTGACACCTAAAGAAACCTTCAACGCACAAGGCTATCCTACCGAGTTTAAGCTTCCCAAAATTGCCAATGGCCAATTATACAAGCAAGCTGGTAATTCTGTTGTAGTGCCAGTAATTCATCGTATTGCTGAACAGATTGCAAAAGCAATAGATCAAGAAGATACGCATGAATTTAATATTCCTGATAAATTTGCTTTGATATATTCTAATATCAAGGGAAGATATGAAGGTGAAAGCTACGTAACTGAGTTTAACCCGACCGAAAGCGAGTTAGAGCAAGGAATAGCTCCTGATATTCCACTCATAACCGATGAACAATATTTAAAATTAGTTCAAAAGAATAAAACAGCTAAGTTCTATATGATCGAAGAAT
>ENA-OQBL01000874-OQBL01000874.1-human-gut-metagenome-genome-assembly--contig:-NODE-874-length-13744-cov-3.321436_pt1 | contig 13744 bp, 8 predicted proteins | sample MGYA00242747_ERZ504553 | MGnify/ENA primary metagenome ERZ504553 (study PRJEB26092, sample SAMD00036240) | human gut metagenome | host: Homo sapiens | study: EMG produced TPA metagenomics assembly of...
GTGGATTTTTCTTTGGATACTAAAGGTATAAAAAGCACGTTATATATGCTTTACGGCTGCGTTGGATGGAGAAGGTAATCATTATGATCGTAAGAATCCGGTTGTGATACAGGAAGCTGCTGATATGCATCAGAATGTGGATTACTATGGTTTGAGCGAAATTCGTTTTTATAAAAAAACAGTGGTTTCAGTACAATCATTGGGAAAGCTTGATGATATTTCTTTTGTGGCTGGGCAAGGCTATCTAAAGAGTGCTGAAGGTCCTAAACGAGAATTCTTATTACGTTTTAATACTCCATTGTATGCTGGGGCTACCTTAACGTGTCAATTAGGTGATAAAATATGGAATGCTGAAATAGAGGCTTCAAAGACTGGGGTGGATGAGTACAAAGGATATTTCCCTGCTGGATATATGGAAGAGACCTCTTCTTTGGAGATAAAGGTGAATAGCCGTCAAGGTTGTGTGAAACGTAAATATGAAGTGCCAGGAGCAAGAAAGTGGACTGTTTGCTTTTTTCCGCATTCTCATTTGGATATCGGATATACACATCGCCAGGATGATGTGATGAAACTTCAATGGCGTAATTTGGAACGCGCACTCGATTTAGCTGAGCGTACTAAAGAATATCCGGAAGGTTCACGTTACTGTTGGAATACGGAGGCTACATGGGCAGTTGCTGCATATTTGAAAAAATATGCAGCAACTGAAAAGGCTGAACGTTTGAAGCAGGCCATTCGCGATGGTATTATTAATGTTGATATGTCTTTGGGAAGTATTTTGACTGGGATTAGCCGACAAGAAGAATTGATGCATATTTTTGATGATGCACATTGGATTAGTGATGAAGTGGGAGTAGAGCTGAATACTGCAATGATGAGTGATGTGCCTGGGCAAGCTTGGGGAATTGGTCACTGCAATGGCTAAGAATGGAGTGAAATATTATTCACCCGGACCAAATTATGTACCTTTTTATGGGAGGATAGGAAATGACCGTGCTGCTGCTTTACATGTCAGATGGGGTGATAGACCTTTTTATTGGCAATCTCAATCAGGTACTGATAAAGTACTTGTATTGGCAGGCAGGGCGCGGTTACTCATGGTTTTCATGGCTGGTTGGCTAACCGTATCGGAGTTTGTGGACTTGAGCCAATCTGGGACTATTTAACAGAATTAGAAACTGAGGAGTTTCCATATCAAACTTGTTATTTACGTTATACAGTTCATGGTGATAACGGCCCTCCCGATCAATCAATGTCTGATGTAATCCGTGAGTGGAATGAACGTTATGAGTTTCCTCAATTCCGTATATCAACTGCCCGTGAGTTCTTTATGAAATTCGAAGAACAATATGGCGCTGAATTACCCGTCTTTGCTGGTGACATGACTCCCACTTGGGAAGACGGAGCGGCTTCTACTGCTTGTGAGACAGCAATGAATCGTACTACTGCTGCACGCTTGGCACAGACTGAAACTATTTGGAGTATGCTTCATAAAACAGACGCTTTCCCAGATAAAGCTTTTAAAGAAGCATGGAAAAATGTGATACTGTTTTCTGAGCACACTTGGGGGGCTTCTGCTAGTGGAACTGACCCGCATTCTAAATTTACAAAAGATTTGTGGGAAGGGAAAAAAGCTTATGCTGATAATGCAAGTAATCAGTCTCAAATATTATATAAACAGGCTTTAAGCCCATTGCATGTCGACAAAGGTGGGGATTTTGTACATGTGCTGAATACAAATCTTTGGAATCGTACGGATGTAGTGTTTTTGGATTCAATGGTCAATTTGAATGAAAAAGAATTGATAACCAGGACTGGTGAAAAAGTAGAGACACAGCGTCTGTATGATGGCCGTTGGGCTTTTGTTGCTGAAAATATACCAGCACTTTCTTCTGAGGTATATCAAATCGTCTCGAAGAAAAAGAGTTCAAGACGTTTCGTTTCCATGATTGCAGAGAATAAAATATTAAATAATGGAATTGTACGCGTTGAAATTGATGAGGTGAAAGGTACAATTAGTTCTTTCAAAAGAGTTGGTGACTCTTATGAATATGCTTCGAATAGCGGTTTGAATGATTATTTATATACTGGAAGATATGCTTCTGACCCACAGGGAATCGAACAGATATTAAATATAAGAGTGTTGGATGATGGAGCGGTTGCTGCTACACTGCGTATAGAGTCTAAAGCTCCAGGATGTAATACTTTATGGCGTGATGTGACAGTTTACAAAGGGATAGATAGGGTAGATATTTGTAATACGTTGGATAAGCAGGATATTTTAGATTTTGAAAATGTGCGTTTTGTTTTTCCATTCAATATTCAGCAACCTGAAATTACAATGGATCTTGCCATGAGTGAAATTCATCCTGAGCGTGAGCAACTGGAGGGAGTAAACAAACATTATTATTCATTGCAAAACGGATTGGCTGTGGGAGATTTGGAGCATGCAGTCTGCCTGACCACCGTTGATGCGCCTTTTGTTGAACTGGGTTCGCCCTCAGGGCTTGATTATCGCCTGAATCCCCGTCATGGATATGGCTGGTGGCAGTCTGCCAAGATATCGCCGATTGTCTATTCATGGGTAATGACGAATACATGGAGGACTAATTATAAAGCATCACAAGGAGGCACAGCGAAGTTTCGCTATTCTTTGCAGCCTTGTAATCCGCTTGACCTGAAATTGAAACAGCGAGGAGCTGAACGTGAGATGGAATTGGTGGCTGTAGCCAGTCGTTCTTCTCAGAATATAGAGCAGTTGTTTCGGTTGAAAGGACGCCATCGTATTGCATTATCCAGTATCAAACCTGCTGACGATGGAAAGGGGTATATTGTCTGCCTGCACAATATGGGTAAGCAGAGTGTTTGTTCATCATTTGTTTGGGGTAGTATAAGGCCGCGTGAAGTAAGTGTATGTGATTATCGTCAGAAGGCCTTAAGACCTTTTAATGACGAGATGTTTTGGATGAAGCCTTATGAATATATCATGTTGAAAGTAATAATAGAATAATCATCAAATTGCAATTTTAAATTTAATAAGTATGAAAAAGTTAGTGGTACAGAATCTTTTAAAGGTTTGGTTGTGTGCAATGGTGTCGTTCATGACAGTGACGTTGTATGCACAAGGGAACTCTTTTAAGGTATCGGGTACAGTAAAGGACAACACCGGTGAGCTGGTGATTGGCGCGACTGTCATTGATACCAAGACAAAAAATGGATGTGTGACGGACGTTGATGGAAACTTTTCTTTAGAGGTGACGCCAAATTCGTCGATTAAAGTAAGTTTTATTGGATATAAGTCACAGACGATTGCCATCAAGGCAGAACAGAAGGTTTATAATGTCATCCTTCAAAGTGACAATGTTTTGATTGATGAACTGGTAGTGGTAGGCTATGGAGTGAAAAAGAAACAGACATTGACCGGTGCTGTGTCTGCCGTAAACACGAAGGACATTGTTTCTACAAAAAATGAAAGTTTACAGAATATGCTGACTGGTAAGATTGCCGGTTTACGTGTGGTTCAAAATTCAAGTGAGCCGGGAGCTTTCAATACATCGATGGATATTCGTGGACTGGGGAATCCACTGGTGATAATTGATGGTATTCCTCGCGATAATATGGCACGCGTTGATCCGGAAGATGTTGAGAGTATTTCTGTTTTGAAGGATGCCTCTGCTTCTATCTATGGTGTACGTGCTGCCAATGGCGTAATTCTTATTACCACCAAAAAAGGTGCGCAAGGGAAACCGGAAATTAATTATTCGGGTAGCTTTACTTGGCAAATGCCTTCCAATTTCCCAGATTTGGTTACTTCACAAGAATGGATGACATTGGCTAATGAAAAGGGACGTCATAATGTAGATGGTGGAGGAGCTTCTTATTCTGATGAAGAAATAGCCGCTGCACAGACTACAGATTGGAAATCAGCAGTATTACGTGGTTCTGCGCCTCAGACACAACATTCCATCAATATTTCAGGTGGGACGGAACGTGTAAATTATTATGCGAGTGTTGGCTATCAAGCGCAACAAAGTTTCTTGCAGACAGATGATATGAATTACGATAAATGGACAATGCGTAGTAATCTTTCTGCCAATATTACTAAGAATCTGAAATTGGATGTTAATCTTTCAGGTTTGATGGATGAGCGTAATACACCGCATTATGGTGCTTATGATATTATTCGTGGTCTTTGGTTGATGCAGCCGATGGATCCCATTTATCAGGAGAATGGCGGTTTTACCCAGCCTTCAAACTCTACTTTGATGAATCCGGTGGCGATGATGGATAAGGATGTTGTAGGATATAAAACTTATAAGAGCAAATGGTTTCAGTCAAGTTTTTCATTGAGTTATGATGTACCTTGGGTAGAAGGATTGAAACTAAAGGGGTTATATAGTTACGATTATATAATGAATGATAATAAGGAGTTTGAAAATACTTGGAAATCATATCGAGATAATCAGGTATGGACACGTAATGATCCTCCTAAAGTAGGTCGTACATTCTATTCAAAAGATAATACTTTATGGCAAGTACAAGCTAATTACTCTCGTGAGTTTAATGGGCATAATATTGATGCGATGCTGCTATTTGAGGAATCGACTTATAAGGGGGATAACTTTAATGGTAAAAAGGAACTTTCTATTCCTATAGATCAAGTTTTTGCCGGAAATGCTGATAACCAGCAATTTGGACAGAGTACTGCTGCTTCTGCCTTGTTTGATAATGCCAATCAAGCATTGGTAGGGCGTGTAGCTTACGATTATAAGTCCAAATATCTTATTGAATTTGCTTTCCGTTATGAAGGTTCTTCAAAATTCCCTGCAAATTCACGTTGGGCTATGTTTCCTTCAGTGTCAGGGGGATGGCGTGTCTCTGAAGAAAAGTTTTGGAAAGAATCTTCTTTGAATTTCATTAATAACCTTAAAATACGTGCTTCTTGGGGTAAGATGGGTGACGATGGTGCTTTAGCGTATCAGTTCCTTAATGGTTATACGTATCCGGTAGGTGGGGCAGCATATGCGATGCCGGGTGGTGCCATTTTTGATGGCTCATTTGTCAATGCTTCTGCAACAAAGGGATTGGCTAATCAAAGCATCTCATGGATTGAAGCTAAAACTTTTGATATAGGTTTTGATTTGGAAGCATGGGATGGCCTATTGGGATTGACTGTTGATTATTTCCGACGTGATCGTGATGGATTACTGACCACTCGGGCAGCGAGTCTTCCGGGAGTAGTGGGAGCCGCATTGCCACAAGAGAATCTGAATGGAGATATGACCCGTGGATATGAAATAGAAATAAGCCACCGCAATACCATCAATGAGTTCAGTTATGAGATAAAAGGAAATTTTGCGTATGCCCGTTCAGAAAATAAACATGTGGAAGGTGCGCGGAAAGGTAATTCTTATTTGAATTGGAAACAAAATTCAAACGATCGTTTTACAGATCTTTGGTGGGGATATGGGGCCGGCGAACGTTTTACTTCATGGGATCAAATTTATTACAATTCTATTTATATAGGACGTGGTTCTGTACTCGGTGATTATAACTATGAGGATTGGAACGGTGATGGTTGGATTAATGAATTGGACGAACATCCTTTGACGAACACGGGAGACCGTCCTTTGATAAATTTTGGTTTGACGTTTAATGCAAGTTGGAAAGGTTTTGATGTAAGTCTGTTGTTGCAAGGAGCTGCCAAACGTCATATCTCTTATGATGAGTTGCTTTACAATCCATTGTGGGCTAATACAAATGCTTTGGATCAATTTATGGATCGTTGGCGTCCTGCTGATAGTCATGCAGATCCTTACGATCCGGCAACTAAATGGATTAGCGGTCATTATGCTTACACTGGTTCACTGCCGAACCGGAATTCAGAATTCAATATGCAAAATGCTGCTTATCTGCGTTTGAAAACAATTGAAGTGGGATATAGTCTTCCTAAATCATGGTTGACTAAAATTGGTGTACAAGGGCTGCGTGTTTATTTAAGCGGTTATAACTTGTTTACCATTACCGGATTGAAATATTGTGATCCTGAATTCCCGTCAGGAAATTATGGATATAACTATCCTTTAAATAAAACAGTTACTATTGGAGCAAATCTTAAATTTTAAATGAATATCAACATGAAAATTAAAAAATATATCTTCGCATTTGCATTATGCATGGGGTCATTGACTTCTTGTGTAGATCTGGACATCCCACCAATGAATATTGTTGGTGATAATGATATTTTTGGAAGTACGGCGGGGGTTACAAGCTATATGGCCCGTTTGTATAGTACGTTGCCTGTAGAAGATTTCCGCTATTCGCATGTAAACATGTTCTTTTCGGGAGGTTCTAATTTTGCGCAACCTTCTTGTTTGACTGGTGAAGCTATTAGCCGTGACACGAAGGGGGCAGAAGTTGAAACAGCAAACTATTGGGATGCTGCGTATGCCTTAATACGTGAAACGAACTATTTTATAGAAACACTTCCCAAATATGCTGATTCACATTCTGCTACTGAAATTGAAAGTTTGTTGGGCGAAGCGTATTTCATTCGTGCTTATACTTATTTTGCATTAGTTAAGCGTTATGGTGGTGTGCCTATTGTTAACACAGTAATTGATTATCCGGCTACAGTAAGCATTCCTGAAGCACAATTGTTCCGTGATTCGGAAGAGGCTGTCTGGGATTTTATTTCCAGTGATTTGGACTACGCTATTGCGCATTTGTCTGCAAAGAACCAAAAAGGACGTGCCAATAAATATGCAGCTGCAGCTTTTAAATCGCGTGCTATGCTTTATGCTGGAAGTATTGCCAAATATAATGATGTGAATGAAGTTTATAATGATGCGCGTATTTGCGGAATTCCAGCAAATCGTGCTGCCGATTATTTTAAACAGGCTTATGAAGCATCGAAGATTGTTGATGAAGGAGGTTATGCTCTTTACAAAGGGGACTGGGCAGCTAATAATAAGGATGCACAATATACTAATTTCGTGAATATTTTCTTGAAAGATACGGAAGAGAATATTTTCGTGAAATATTTTGATTATCCGGACTGTGTACATTCATATGATTGTTTTGCACAGCCTACGCAAACCTCTACCGGTGGTAGCAACACAGAAATTTGTCCTACATTGGATTTTGTAGAAATGTTTGAAGGTTTTGAGAAAGATGCCGATGGGCATTTTGCCAACATGAACACGGAAGGTTATTATAAATTGTATGAAACAACAATGGAACCTTTCAAGAATGCCGAACCTCGTTTGCGTGCTACTGTATTGCTGCCGGGTGACGAGTTTAAGGGTGAATCCATTGAAATCCGTCGTGGTATTTGGGTTGGAGAAGGTGATAAAATTTCTCCTCTTCTTCCTTCAGAAGATACCTATGGCTTTTATGATGATTATAGTGCTTACGCTAACGATGCGACGAGCTTGCTGAAATTGGCCAGTCGCGAATCGCAAAATACGGATGCTAATGCAATTCTGTTAAAGGATGGTACAATGATGAAGCGTGCAGGGAAAAGTGGTACAGTGAAGAATCAGGAGATAGGCTGTACGGTTTCCGGTTTCCTTATTCGTAAGTATTTGAATCCTGAACAGAAGAATACAACTTGGAATCAGTCTGTTACAGATTGGATTGACATCCGTTATGCAGAAGTATTGCTCAATCGTGCCGAGGCGGCTATGGAACTTGCAGCTGTGGGTAGTGTTACCGATGATGCCGGTAAGAATTATGTAGAGGAGGCTTTCCGCTGTGTGAATCTCATTCGTGAACGTGCTGGTGCTACGTTGCTTGCTTCTTCTGCAGAAACTTCAATTGATGTAGTGCGTATAGAGCGTCGTAAAGAGCTTGCTTTCGAAAATAAAACTTATTGGGATTTGAAGCGTTGGCGTATTATTGATGATGAACAGTCTACACGCAGATATCGCACTTTGCAGCCATTCTTTGCAGCAGATGCCATGAAGTATTTCATGGATATCAAGGAGCAGGAATATGGATATACTTATACTTATGATACACGTAATTATTATCAGCAGATTCCGACTGGTGAAATCACCAAGAATCCGAATTGTAAACAAAATCCAGGTTATTAATTATAAGAAACGAAACATTCAATTATGAAAAAGTTAACATATATTTTGTTGTCCTTATGCTTATTGGTAAATTTTACCTCTTGCGATGTGGATAATTATGGAGAACCTGAAGAAACTTTCCGTGGTGCTTTTATTGATAAGGAAACTAAAGAACCTTTCCAAACAGCTATTGGTAATACCGGCATTCGTATCCGTATGATGGAGTATAGCTGGAGTGATACTCCGGAACCTTATGATTTTAATTGTATGCAGGATGGTACTTTCCAGAATACCAAAATATTTGCAGGCAATTATGGTATTATTCCTGAAGGTGCTTTTGTACCATTGGATGAAGAGATTATTGATATAAAAGGTACTGTAGAGAAAACTTATGAGATTGAGCCGCTGTTGCGCGTGAAATGGGTAGGCGAACCTCAGGTCAATGCAGATGGTACTGTGGAGGTGAAGGTTATAATTACTCGTGGTACAAATAATCCGGATTACCAACAACCGCTTACCGAAGCTTGGCTATTTGTGAGCGAAACGAGTTATGTCGGAGATTTCAGCTTTAGTCCGCGTTTTTCTACTCAGTTGTTAGGGGCAGCTTTAACCGATGTTTTAGGTAAAGAAATTACTATTAAGACAAAAGGACAATTCCCTGATTATTCGCGTAAATTCTTTTTGCGTGTAGGTGCTCGTACTACAAAAAGTTTTAGCGGTACTAATCGTTATAACTATACGACAATTAAAGAAGTCACAACTATAGCACGTAATTAGTAATAACCTGGATGAGAGTGTATTGGCCCCTTGATAAGCACATTGCTTGGTTTGGGGTTTGTACACTCTCATCTCTTTTATAGATATCAATATGAAACAGTTCTTTTTTATTTTTATGGTAATTACCCTTATGTTACCTCAGTTCGTTTCTGCAAAAAGGGGAAACAATAGTTCACAACTTACTGTTATTTCTTATAATATGCGGTACGGTACGGCAGAGGATGGTGTTAATGCGTGGGAATTCAGAAAGCCAGCTACTATAAAAATGATTAAAAAGCATAAGCCCGATATTTTGGGAGTTCAGGAAGCTTTGGATTTTCAGCTGGCGTTTATTCTTGAAAATTGCACGAACTATGAGGCTGTAGGTGTCGGACGCATTGATGGTAAACATGGCGGAGAGCATGCTTCAATAATGTATAATAAGAGAAAAATAGAATTGTTGGAGTGGGGAAATTTTTGGCTTTCTTCAACTCCTGACATTCCTTCTATAGGATGGGATGCTGCATGTACCCGTACTGCTACATGGGCGCTTTTAAAGGATAAAAAAACAAAGGAGAAGTTTTATTACGTTAATACTCATTTGGACCATGTCGGCAAAGTGGCACGAAAGGAAGGTTTGAAACTCATCTTAGAAAAGATACAAAAGATTAATCTTGATAATTTTCCATTAATTTTGACTGGAGACTTTAATATGGATAACATGGATCCTTCCATACAAGAACTGAATGAAAAAATGACAGATGCTAGAAGCTCTGCTAAAAAAACGGATTCTTTTGGTACTTTCAATGGTTGGGGGACCCGTAGTTCTATTATAGATTATATTTATTATAAAGGGTTTAAAATGTGTACGGAATACATTACAATTCGAGAAAAATATGCGGGAAAATCTTTTATTTCTGATCACTATCCGATTAAGGGGGTACTAAAGTTTTAATTATGTGAAAAATCATGATGTATTCCGGTTTTCTCACGATGTGTTTGCTAATGGAGGGTTGTTAGAATTATGGATGAGTCCGAAACCGAATAAAAACGGGGGGAAGGACAAGGAAATTCTTAATATGTTAGCTCCTGCTGACTAGGTTACTATTATGAAGAAAGGCGAAGAGGTTTGCAACTCCCTTCGCCTTTCTTCATAATAACTATGGCTTTAGTCCTTACAGAATCCCTTGTGCCATCATAGCCTTTGCCACCTTCATAAATCCGGCCACATTGGCACCCTTCACGTAATTTACATAACCGTCGGCTTCCGTACCATATTGCACGCAAGCTTCGTGAATGTTCTTCATGATGCTCTTCAGTTTCTCGTCCACTTCCTCTGCACTCCAGCTCAACTTGATGGAGTTCTGAGTCATTTCGAGACCAGATACTGATACACCGCCAGCATTGGCTGCCTTACCCGGAGCATACAGAATCTTTGCATCCTGGAATACTTTGATGGCTTCCGGTGTAGAGGGCATGTTGGCGCCTTCGGATACTGCCATTACCCCATTAGCTATCAACTGACGGGCATGGTCGCCATTCAATTCATTCTGAGTGGCAGAAGGCAAAGCGATATCAGCCTTTTCGCCCCAAGGCTTGGCTCCTTCCACATATTTCACACCCGGATATTGTTCAGCATATTCGCGGATACGTCCACGATAGAGGTTTTTCAGCTCCATGATGTAATCCAACTTTTCGCGGTCAATGCCGTCCGGATCGTATACATAACCGTCAGAATCAGACATGGTCAATACCTTGCCACCCAATTCCAATACTTTCTCGGCCGTATATTGAGCTACGTTACCGGAACCGGAAATCAGACAAGTTTTGCCTTTCAGGTCAGTACCCTTAGTCTTCAACATTTCCATCAAGAAGTAGATGTTACCGTAGCCGGTAGCTTCCGGACGAATCAGCGAACCGCCGAACTCACGGCCCTTACCGGTGAAAGTACCCGTAAATTCATGAGCCAGCTTCTTATACATACCGAACATGAAACCTACTTCACGACCACCTACACCGATATCACCGGCAGGTACGTCTGTTTCAGGACCGATATGACGCCACAACTCCAGCATGAAAGCCTGAACGAAACGCATGACCTCAGCATTCGACTTGCCGCGCGGAGAGAAGTCCGAACCGCCTTTACCGCCACCCATAGGCAGAGTTGTCAATGAGTTTTTTAAATGTCTGCTCGAAAGCAAGGAATTTCAGGATGCTCAGGTTTACAGAAGCATGGAAACGAACACCGCCTTTATATGGGCCGATAGCGTTGTTGTGCTGCACACGATAGCCCATGTTGGTTTGTACGTTACCTTTATCGTCTACCCAAGTAACACGGAATTGGTAAACGCGATCGGGGATGCAAAGACGTTCAATCAGATTGGCTTTGTCAAACTCCGGATGCTTGTTATACTCTTCTTCAATCGTAGAAAGAACTTCTTCTACTGCTTGATGATACTCCGGTTCGTTGGGGAACCGTCTTTTCAGGTCTTCTAATACCTTAGCTGCATTCATAATCTATTTCTTTTATTGGTTGCTACTATATGTTACCTAAAACAATTCGATTTTCGGTTTGTTTCCTTTTCCTTCTCATTGCGGTTGCAAAAGGTACACATAAAATGAGACGAGCAAACATTTTATAAAGAAAATGCGGTATAAAACAACAATTTTATTGTTTTATACCGCAAAATGGAATAAAAATGATATTATTTATCCTCTTTTTAGAGACTTTATGACGGGAATAAACACTAAAGCCGCCGAAATGGCAAGCGTTAGGATAATTGGACCGTCAATTCGTTCGACAGATATCAAAACAATGTAGCAAAGTGCTGCCCAAAGCAGCACAATGCAAACTATTTGGAATTTTGATAACGGTCGTCTCATTTGGCAGCCCTTTTTTTGTCTACGATAGCATCGATAACTGCTACTGCAGTGATGTTAACGATATCGCGCACGGAGCTCTCAAAATCGGTAAAGTGGATAGGCTTGTTCAATCCCATTTGGATAGGACCAATCAGTTCGGAGTCCGTATCCATCGCCTGCAACAGCTTGTAAGCAGAGTTTGCAGAACTCAAGTTCGGGAAAATCAGTGTGTTTACGTCTTTTCCTTTCAAGCGCGTAAACGGATACTTGGCATCGCGCATTTCGCGGTTCATGGCGAAATTCACCTGCATTTCTCCGTCAATGGCAAGGTCAGGATAGTTTTGTTGCATATAATCCACAGCTTCGTGTACACTTACCGGGCTGCCTTCTTTATCCGCACCGAAGTTGGAGTAACTCAACATGGCCATTACCGGTGTATGATTAAAGAAGCGGACGGTATATTCCGATAGCTTGGCAATATCGATTAGCGTTTCGGCATTGGGATGACGGTTAATCAGCGTATCGGCCAGGAAGTATGTACCTTTTTTGGAGTTCAGGATATGCATGGTGCCGAAATGCTTGTATTCCGGACGGATGCCGATGACTTCCTTGGCAACCTTGATGGTATTGCTGTATTTGGTGTAAAGACCTGTGATGAAAGCGTCTGCTTCACCCGTCTCCACCATCATCATACCGAAGTAGTTACGTTCGAACATTTTGTCGTTGGCTTCTTCGTAAGTGGCTCCTTCGCGGGCACGTTTTTCAGATAGAATGCGGGCATAGCGTTCACGGCGCGGCGCTTCATCCGGATGACGCAGATTTACTATCTCGATACCTTCAAGGCTAAGGTCTAGTTCTTTTGCCAGCTTCTCGATGGCTTCGTCGTTGCCCAATATAATAGGATGGCAGATACCTTCAGCCTTGGCTTCCACAGCAGCTTTCAGCATATTGGGGTGGATACCTTCGGCAAATACCACACGTTGCGGGTTGCGGCGGGCGGTGTCGTAGAGTTGGCGGGTCAGTTTGCTTTCGTAACCCATCAGCTCGCGCAGTTGCAGGCGGTAGGCATCCCAGTCTTCGATGTCTTTGCGGGCTACACCGCTTTCCATGGCAGCTTTGGCCACAGCGCAGGACACTTCGGTAATGAGGCGCGGGTCAACCGGTTTCGGGATGAAGTATTCGGGACCAAAAGTGAAGTTGTTTACGTGGTATGCCTCGTTCACCACATCGGGCACGGGCTGCTTGGCAAGGTTGGCAATGGCGTGTACGGCAGCAATTTTCATTGCTTCGTTGATGGCTTTTGCCTGCGTGTCGAGGGCACCGCGGAAGATGTAGGGGAAACCGATTACATTATTAATCTGGTTAGGATAGTCGGAACGACCGGTAGACATCAGTACGTCCGGACGTGCCGCCATGGCGTCTTCGTAAGAGATTTCCGGAGTAGGGTTGGCAAGGGCAAACACGATGGGATGGTCTGCCATGCTGCGAACCATGTCCTGGGTCAACACATTACCTTTTGACAGTCCGAGGAATACATCGGCGCCTTTGATGGCTTCTGCCAGAGTATGTACATCGCGACGGTCGGTGGCAAAGTAACGTTTCTGCTCGGTCAGATTCTCGCGGTCGCTGGTGATGACTCCCTTACTGTCCAGCATTAGGATATTTTCACGGCGTGCGCCGAGCGCTTCATACAGTTTGGTACATGAGGTGGCGGAAGCCCCGGCACCGTTTACGACGATTTTCACTTCCTCTATCTTCTTGCCTGCCACTTCCAGGGCGTTCAGCAATCCTGCGCTGGAGATGATGGCGGTGCCGTGCTGGTCGTCGTGCATCACGGGGATGTCCAATTCCTCTTTCAGGCGGCGTTCTATTTCGAAACATTCGGGTGCTTTGATGTCTTCCAAGTTGATACCTCCGAATGTTGGGGCAATAGCCTTGACAGCTTCGATGAACTTGTCGGGGTCTTTTTCATTTACTTCGATGTCGAATACGTCGATACCGGCATAAATTTTGAACAACAGACCTTTACCCTCCATGACGGGTTTGCCGCG
>ENA-OQBL01000875-OQBL01000875.1-human-gut-metagenome-genome-assembly--contig:-NODE-875-length-13742-cov-3.040617_pt1 | contig 13742 bp, 20 predicted proteins | sample MGYA00242747_ERZ504553 | MGnify/ENA primary metagenome ERZ504553 (study PRJEB26092, sample SAMD00036240) | human gut metagenome | host: Homo sapiens | study: EMG produced TPA metagenomics assembly of...
TAACTCAAGTGCAAGGTAATACTGTGAATCATTAAGTTTGCAATGCTGCTCTGGTCAAACAATGATAATAAGGCATCAATATTGAAAAGTAAGTGCAATACAATGCGTTTACAGAAAATAATAGTCTGTTTACAAGTGGGAGAGTAGCATTGGCATTTTTGGATATACTGAAAACAGGCATCCAAAATGGATGCCTGTTGCGTAAGCGCTTAAATCTTGGGTAGCTTTACTGTCTACGCTTTTTTGAACTCATAATGATAGTAAATAGATTTTTACTACACTCCGCTTGATAGGAGATAGAAATTTACTACATTTGGAGGTTTCATTATGAGTAAGAAACGTGCTCCAGGGCGTTCCCTGGACGAATGGATGGAACTGGTAACCGAATGCAGACAAAGCGGCCTGACAGATGCTGCATGGTGTAATGAGCATGGGATATCTCCCAGCTGTTTTTACAATGCAGTTACCCGTCTCCGCTAAAAAAGCCTGCCAGATACCGGATCCAGTTGGAAAAGCCAGCACTCTTGACCTTACATCCCATAAACAGGATGTAGTCCAGATTGCTATAGAACCGGAGTCTTCTCCGGCAGAACTGATCCCAGATAATGGAAACAGACCTATGCACCTTGACAATTCACATACGATTGAAATCGAAGCAGACGGATTGCTTATACGAATGAGTAATGAGATCAAACCGTTACTTCTGAAGATGCTTATGGATACGCTGAAGGAGTCACTATGTTAGCGGATATCTCAAGTGTTGATGCAATCTATATCGTCTGTGGCAGAACAGATATGCGCAAGTCCATTGATGGATTGTGTGCGATCATCCAGGAACAGTTTTCGATGGAGATCGACCATGCACTTTTTCTTTTCTGCGGCCGTAAATGCGACCGTATCAAAGCTATTTTAAAAGAACCTGACGGGATCGTTATGATCTACAAAAGACTGACCGCCCAGGGATCTTACCGGTGGCCCAGAAATAAATCTGAAGTCCGGAATCTTACATGGCGGGAGTTCGACTGGCTGATGTCTGGCATTGATATTGAGCAGCCCAAAGCGATCAAGGCAACGTAAAAAAGATGCACATAAAACTCTTGTTTTTTGCTGTATTTTCGGCACTTTCAAGTCATGGTAAATCCGCTGTTTTGCTGGGAAAAACCACTGTTTTCTGGTATAATAGAAACATCAGAAACAGGAGGAAAAAGCAGTGGCAGACAGTTCCAAAGATATCCAGCTCCGTGAGCTGAAGGACATGATAAACGATCTCAAAAAGATGATAAAAACACTTCAGGCAACTGTCGATGCTGCCAATAAACGGGAAGCGGTTCTCACCCAGGAACGGGATAATCTGAAAGAAGAGATAGACCTTCTCCGTAAAAAACTGTTTGGCACCTCCAGCGAAAAAAAGAACTCTTGATATTCCAGGACAGTTAAACTTTTTCAATGTGGTTGATTTTCTATACGATAATCAGGCACAGTTGCTCCCATAGGTGCTTCTGTACCTTCTGTATTGTTTCCTATTGAATTTTCATGTTCCGGCTGTTGTTCCTTGTTGTAGTTTCCGAAATCTTCAAAAAGATTTAACTGCCGATATTGTTCATATTCTGTATATGACCGTCCAATACGGTTTTTATAGGCATCTGGATAATATTTAACCTGACGTTTCTTTGTTTCTCCTGTAACTGGATCAACAAATTCTTCTTTCTTTGGTGCAAACATGATTGCTTCTTCCATTTCAAAGACAAGGATCAGTCCACGATCAGAAGCAGCTACTCGACCAAGTACTTTATATCTACACTCACGGTTCCAGCCCATTAAATGATATAGATTTTCTACAAAATCTACGGATGTGATATTCTTATTCACCCATTTGCCCTGTTTGTTGACTCTGGCCCATTCTACAGATGCACTTTCTTCCTCTGCACAAGGTACAACAGCCAGTCTCTTTTTTTCTGTATTTACGACTGTGAGAACATGTTTTACTCCCTCAAATAACCGGATTGCTGCCATATTAAAGGTCAGCTGTCCATATTTAATACTTACTGCCGGTTTCTTCAACATGGAAAACTGTGTTCTTGGTGGCAGTTCATATCCTTCAAAGCTCTCATATTGTAGTTCCTCATTCTTTTCCATACGGGAACGTACAAGTTCTTGTATCAGTTCAAACTCTCTTGCTGTAAAACTTTGTCCTTCCTGATTATTTGGTCTGTTATCTGTGGTTTCTCCCATATTCTCACCCCTTACATGGTCATCAGAAGTTCTTCTAATTCATTCACTATTTCCTGCCTGGACGGTATATGTCCTATGACTGGATTTTCTACTACAACTCCTGTTTCTTCTATATCTTCTTCTGTTATGGCATTAATCATGCTGTCCCTCTGTTCCCGGATAAAATAATTAATGCCTATCCTTCGTTTCATCCATTCTTCCGGATAAGCACATACAATATCATTGTTTTCTGGCTTATTTTCCTGCCCTGTATCTGTTTTGTACTTTACAAATCCAAAAGGCTGGTTACTTTCTTTTTCTACATCGGGATGATTTTTATACTTTTTACCAACAATAATCTGTGGTTCATCCAGTGAAAACACAAGTATTTTTGACATTCCTCTTTCTTTTTGTAATACCACGAAATTTTAAAGCTAAATTCTCTTTTCCAATGTAAACTCTCATAAATCGCTGTAGAAAATGCCCTCGACGAAATAGATGAGACAAGCTTTCCATCTTCTTTTTCCCATTCAATACAGTTTGGGTTATCTGGTGTTGTCTGCCGGATAATAATTGTCTGGATAATTGGATGATACAATATCTCCACCCATCTGCAATAATTCAGTTTTTCATGGCAAGCCTTACTGAATTTTATCCTTCTTCTACCCACAGTCAATGCAGGAAGGCTCTTATTTAGAAAATAAATTCCATGTGGAACCTGATACCCGGATAATGCCATGGAAACAACTTTTCCCCGTTCCTCTCCTGACCATATCCTGATCTTATGATTCAGTTCTTCTAATTCTTCCTCTTCATATACTTCCTGGCAAATCTCCAGTAAAGCACTGCCATCTATTCCGCCCCAGCCTGGACAGATAGAAACAAAACCTTTTAAATTTCCTTTGTGGATCACCGAAAAATCTGGAACACCCTCTGTCATTTTTCTGGAACTTTTCTTTACCATCTGTGCCGCTAGGGCAATTTCCCGTGATACGATTGGCTCATGATGATCTTCTTCATAAGTGGATACCCTGTCATGTTCATTTTTCTTTGATTTATGCTCAACATAATCAATAACTATGGTTTTTCTGGCTTCCAGATCTCCCCACCGACGCTCGTTTGACATAATATTCATGACCATAGAAGCATTCCAGTCGGTTCTTCCTCTGAGTGTAGGACGTTCCCGTTCTGTTAGGATCTCTGCTATTTCATCACAATCATAACCGCCTATGTATGCAAGAAAAAGTAAAACGGACTGTTTTCCGCTTCTTCCGGCTGAATGATCAGTTCTCCTTCTTTCGTGTGGCGGTATCCTAACAGATCAAGCACTGGATATTGTCCTGTACATATCCTCTGGTCATAAGAAAGTATCATTCTCCTGCTTTTATTTGCTGATTCCCAGTCAGCAAGCATCGCATGGATAGAGAGATTCTGTTTACAATCCGGATCAAGAGTATATATATTTTCTGTCTCAAAGTATACTCCTACTGGATGGGATGGATTCATACTTTTTAGCTGACGTACTAATGTCATACAATCAGACATATTTCTTGCAAATCTTGATACACTGGCACAGAGAATCAGATCAATTTTCTTCTGAGCCGCATCTTCAATCATTCTTTTAAATTCTGTTCGATGTTGAGTAGATGTGCCTGACTTTCCCTCATCACTATATATCTCATGCAAAGTCCAGTTTGGTGTATCTCCAACTTTTTTCGTATAATATCTTGTCTGATTTTCTATAGAAGAAACCCGATTTGTACTTTTGGTACTTACACGAGCATATACTCCGACTTGTTTATGTCCTGTATCGGATATGGTTGGCTTTGGTTTTGCTTCCCGGATCACACCATTTCCAGAACGTGTTTTTCTAACACGGTTTCGGATTTTCTCCCTTTGCTCTTCAATTTCATTATGTCTTTTTTCCCAGTCACCTATATCTGAAGAATCTGTAGAAGAAATAACGTTTCCTTCGGTATCTATGATTTCACAATCCTCGATTTTCTCTGTATCTACTTCCTCGGATTCCTCTACTCCATAAATATCTTCAACAGCCAACTTCTCTTTCAACCTCCTGCTTACAGTTCCTGTATTCCCTGCAGTATCTTTTCCTTCCATTTTTTATACTTTGCTTCATCCAGTTTCACATAATCATCTGCCATTTTTTCTAATGCTTCTTTCTGCTGCTCTGGATTCATGATCGTATTAATATGATATTTCTCATCTTCTGTTACCAGTTCTATAAGCCCTGGCATTTCTGAAAGAAATTTGAGCAGATAGCAAAATTCTTCACTGTTTGCCGCCAAATACGCTTTCGTCTGGACAGCAATGCAATCAACTTCTCCATTCCGGCAGGCTTTTAGTAGATGAAGCATCTGTGGTCTTTTATATATTAACTTTTGTCCGGTAATATCTACATATACACCCTGTAATATCCATCCCGGAATCTTATCGCATTTTTCTTTATAATATCTCTTATGATAGCTAAGAGCTGCTTCCTTATTTTTTTCCCATAGCTTTGCTAATTTTACATAACCAGCTACTCTATAATTAAAACTCATTCCTCATCAACTTCTTCCTCTGGTTCAGGCATATGCCAATACCATATTCCCTGTTTTCTGTATGCTTCTATGCCTATTTCTTTTTGCACAGTTCTTATTGTTCTTTCCTTAATGCCAATCCTATCCATTCGCCGTATAATCTCTGCACTTGGTACATCTTCTACCGATAACATGATTCTCAGATACTCGGATGCTTTTTCTTTCTTAGTTGCTTTCTTTGAACATACAACTGCTTCTGCTCTTTTATCAATATTACATTTTCCTATCCATTGAAATCCTTTATCTGGGTATTTCATGGGTCGAGTAGGTGCACCCCTTACGGTCGTACACCCCTCACAGAACTCCGGACGTGCGGTTTTCCCGCATCCGGCTCTTTGCGAAACGAATCGTTCACATTATCATTCGTATATATTGACATATATCCGGGGTCTTACCAGTGGATAGCTATTATCCAGCATATTTAGAAATTCTACCCAATTATAGCTTTTCTTCTGGCTTCTCCGGTTCAGACAATAGAACAGGCTTCTCATGATGTTATATCGGAATGCCGTTATACTTTCTGTATTGTCCGTAATTCCATAGTAATGGTAATAACCAGTTAGTATCTGGTTAAGTTTTGCAATAATCTCTTTTAATCTGCATGTTCTCATCTTCACTAACAGAAGATTTACTTCTCTGCACTTCTTTGCAAACTTCTTCTTACTGGTTTTCCTCTTCACTCTGAATCTGCCATTCCTACTTTTGGAACAGTAGTGTGTAAAACCTAAGAAAGTAAAAGTGCCTGGTTTCGTTCCGGCTTTTCTGCATCTTTCTTTTGCATAACGCCCGAACTCTATCAGACGGCTCTTTTCTTCTTCAAGGCTTAATCCAAAGTGTCCCATTCTATGTTTCAGATGTTCATAGAACCACTCTGCATCCGATTTATACTGGAATGTTACCACAAAGTAGGTAGACCCAAGGAACCTCCCCTTGAGTCCCCATCAGAACCGTACGTGAGCCTCTCGACTCATACGGCTCCCTCTCCAACAGATGGTAATATTCCAAATTTCCAGTGTGCAAACAAGTTTCTGTCTCTTCTGGCTACTGCACCAAGCCAGTGCTCGGCTCTGCTTCTCGTGTTTTTCTTTTTATAACTTCGTCGTACCCATTTAATCAGACATTGATTGATATAACGCAACACCTCATAAAATTCTGACTTACCAGTACGTAATGCATATAGATGCAGGAGATTACAGGAGAACAGACAGAACCCTGTCCACTTCCTTCTTCGGTTTCTTCAAATTCATAGTTGTTCATAATCCCTGCCTTCAGCATCCGTCTGACAAGTCGGATAATATTGGGGTCTTTGATCCTTGATCCTATAAAACGTATGATCCATTCATGGTCAAGATGCTGGAAGAACCCTTTAATGTCTGCATCCAATACATAACTTGTTGGTTTTCTCTCCAACATCAGGTTTAATTTTCGGATTGCTTTATGACATCCCCTGTTGGGTCGGAATCCCATCATTTCATCATAGAATATGGGTTCAAACACCGCTTCCAGTATTCTGCGCAGTGCTTCCTGCACCAGCTTATCTTCATGACAATAGATACTGAGCGGTCGCATCTTTCCATTGTCCTCGGTATTTCCACCAGCCTTGCTGGTTTTGGCTTATAGGACTTTTTCTTTAAACGTTCTATAAGAGCGTTTATGTTTTCTTCCAGACTTCTCCCGTATTCCTCTTTGGTAATCCCATCAATTCCTACAGCTTTCGTTCCATCCATCTGGGTATGGCAGCTCTTAAGCATTTCCTTATTAATCAAATGTCCTAAAGACGTAAATACCATATCAGGATTTTCCTTTGATAATTGTGATATTCTCGCCAATTTCGTTTCCATTAGTACCTCTATCTCTGTGTATAGCTAATGTTTCCTCTTTGATATAGTTTCGCAGGCCAGAACTGTGAGGAACACTTCTCTCTCGACTTCCCTCTGGTATTTATTTTGTTCATACCTTCATCGGTAATATTCGGGCCTCCGACTACCTGCATTTCTTTTACCATCCTTCTTTTGGTTGTCAGGCATACTTTCTGTTTACACACTACAGAAGAAAATGCAGGTTCTCTCCAGTTGATATATATTCCCTGTATAACATGAATAGTTCCAACCAACACCGCAGAGGTATGTAAAATCTCACCATAACGATAAATACATATGTTGTCTTCCATCCAGACCACGATGTCGACCCTCTGGTGACTTTGGGATTTCGGTGCTCAATAGCTATCCCTGTTATCTTGCTGTCTACGCTTAGCCTGCAATGTTACCGCGACAGACTCAAGACTCGCTTCAAATGCTGTGGTTAGCAGCTTATTTGATGGGGCTTCCACCCACCGGACTATATACCCTTAGCTGGACGCACGGTCTGCCCCCAATGTTTTTCCCCGTCAATCAGGATATCTTATATAAGGAATTCGGTGTTGATGCAGAACTCCTGATCGACCATGCTTGGGGGCTGGAACCCTGCGGCATGAAAGAAATCAAAGCATACAAACCCAGCAGCAACAGCATCTCCGAGGGACAGGTGCTCTCCTGCCCTTACCCATATGACAGAGCCAAAATCATTGTCATGGAGATGGCTGACAGCTTAGTATTACAATTAACAGATAAAGGACTGGTTACGGATAGCTTGACACTGGATGTGGGCTATGACCGGGAAAACTGTGACAGCGGAAAGTACAGAGGTCCGGTACACATTGACCACTACGGCCGCACCGTTCCAAAGGGTGCTCATGGAACCGTAAAATTAGATAACCCGACCAACCTTGGCAGTATTCTGATTTCTGCCACAACTGAGTTGTTCGAGAGAATAGCCGATAAAACACTGACGGTAAGACGGATCACAATAGCCGCCAACCGTGTGGTCAAAGATGAGGGATTCTTCCAAGTTGACCTATTCACGGACACAACCAAGTTGGAAAAAGAGGAAAAAGCTGCAAAATGCGATGCTGGGTCTCAAGAAGAATTTCGGCAAGAACGCCGTACTAAAAGGAACCAATTATCTGGATGGTGCAACGATGAGAGAAAGAAATCAGCAGATAGGCGGCCACAAGGCCAAGTAAGGAGGGAGAACATGGACTACAAGAACACACCGGAAGGCAGGACCGTCCAAAGTAAGTATGGCAAAATCCTCCATGCCTCCCGCCCGGAGCCGCCACATAATCATCCCCGTATGCCGATGTCAAATCGAGCTAAAATCTTCTCTCCGTTTGCCGCCTTACGAGGCTATGAGGATGAGATTGCTTCCGAAGGCAGAGATCACCTCAAAGGAAACAGAATCGAGCTGTCTGAAGAAGGCAAGGAAGTTCTGAACCAAAAGATCAGCCAGCTTCGGAAGGGACAAGAGATCACAATAAAATATTTCACGGACGGCTACTATGAAGATATAGCCGGAGTACTGGATGTTGTGGATACGATAAACAAAGAACTGCGAATTTACACAGGCTTTATAAATGATACCGGCAAAGAGCTGCCGACCATTATTGCATTCGAGGATATCTTAGAGATTGGGGTGAATATGACTTGAACTACTACTTTTGCGACGCATGCCGCTACTGCTTCTCTGCTGATGAACTACCTGATCGTTGTCCTGACTGCGGAGTGGTAGCACACGATAATAAAAAGGCAGTACGGCCGGCGAGTAAAACGGAAATCGAGGAATTGCTCAAAATACAGAAAGAAGATAAGGAGGAAACACAAAATGAAAGCACATAAATATTGGTCACTCGGAGCACTTGCCTGCATGGTAGGATGCTTCTACACAGGCTGCAAGAAACTGATGCAGGCTCACAAGTATTTTGCTTGTGGCTCTCTGGTCTGCATAGGCATGGCAATCTACTCAGGCCACAAAATTGCACCGAAGAAGAAAAAAGCTGAAAAGCCTGAAAAATAAGAACACACGCCCTCGCCGTAACAAGCGAGGGCTTTTTTGAACTTCAGGAGTTCATTTTATTTCCATCACAAACTATATACTTCCATCATGAGTCGTATTCCGACTTTCAGACCTTCCTCAAAAGCGGTCTTCTCCCATGTGCAGCACACCGTCCCCTGCCGGTCCATAATCTTTTCCCAGAGTGGGATCTTATCGCCGACATAGTCATCTACGAGCCTATCCATTCCTTCCAAGCCACGCAGCCACTCTTCCAGTTCCTTTTCCTTGACCTTTGCTGCTTTCCCGGCAACTGTGTTTTTCTCTACTGGGTTGTTCTCCGTGTAATGCTCGTAGATCAGATCCAGCAGATTCTCCACTGGCGGGTAATACTCCGGCTCTGTTTTCTTCAAATACTCCTCCAGCATTTCCTTCAATTTTTCTATAATGCTACCATCCTTCCCAACTGAGATTCACATCCTCAGTTATGGCACATATTACCGTAGACTTTTGCACATAGCAACCTATTTTTTTCGCGGTCTTTCGGATGCCCCATCTTCTCCTTCACTTCATCCGGCACATCGATCAATCCGAACCGATAGAACATCCCGTAGATGTAAGTCACTCCCCGGATATCGCCCAGAGCTTTCGGGCGGTCTACCACTTCTCCTTTAATATTCTTCAGCGCCAGCAGCACTGAACTCCACGCTAGACTTTTACTCTTCTCCCGGCGGTCGATCCACAGCTCTTTTGTGTACTCACCGTTCCTGCCTTTTTTAATTTCGTAAGAGAATGGCAATCCAGAGTAGGTTTTAAATCCTACCCCGGCATAAGACACAACCATGCCCCAGAAGTTTTCTTCTGTTGGCTCATCCCTCCACAGCTTCATTGCTCTATATCTCCGCTGCCGCTCTGCTCCGACACTGATCTTCCCTTTTTTCTGCTGTGCTTGGGGAAAGTACACACCTTTTCCGATATGGCAGGTACGAGGTGACGGAGGCTTTGGAAAGTTTCAGAGTGTTTGCAGTTGAGAGTATGGAGGTTTTGTAGTCTTGTGTTTCACGGTATTCTTGAAAGGTAGCTTGCACCTTCTCCGCCACTTTCAGATTCATACACACCGGCCGTTGATGAGCAGCTTCCGTACTTTGATTGGATTCATAGTTAGCGCATCTGCAATGGATCGGAGGGGCAGTCCTCCTCATAAAGCGCCACAGCACTTTTCCATCTGTTCTTTCAGATTCTTCTCGGCGTTGTATTCAGGCTTCAGCTTCTTCCGGCCGCCACCGGGTTTCCGGAATTTATATGCTCTTTTCTCTCCCATAATTATTCGTGCAGCTCCAGCGGCAGTCCATCCGGGTCATGGAAGAAAGTCATCTTCTTGCCGGTGTAATCATCCACACGGATTGGCTCACATTCAATGCCAACTTCCGCCAGTTCTCTGACCGTCTGCTCCACGCTATCAACACAGAACGCAAGGTGACGTAGACCGCAGCCTCCGGCCGGTTCACTCGCTTCGGCGGGTTTTCCTCAGCGAAAATCTCCAGTTCCGTGTGTTCATTTAACACGAAGATCCAGCTTCCAGTCCTTACGCTCCGGGCGGTAGTTTTCTCTGATGACAGAGAATCCCAACTTGTTTACATAAAAACTCTTTGCGGCTTCGTAGTTAGATACGATGATGCAATATGATGTATTTTTGATAAGTTCATTTTCTCACGCTCCATTTCTTTAAATTTTCTTCTTCTTTTATTTTCGTTATAAACTATCAGCAGCCTTCCAAAAAAATACCGAGTGAACTCCTGGAGTTCAGTTTGTCCACACGGCATTTATTTTTGTTATTGGTTTTCTTGTTTATTTCAGCTTTTCCAGAATCTCGTCCGCGCTCATGCCACTTGCCAGCAACTTCTTCAGCACAGCCTCTGCTTCGGTCTTCTTAGCCTCCTCAGCGGCCTTCGCCTCTGCCTTTGCCTTCTTCGATTCCAGCGTTGCCACTTCTTTTTCGGCCTTCTTCAGAGCAGTCTTCTTCTCTTTCAGGTCAACCTTCAAAGTGTCAATGTTGGCAGTGATGGATGCGATTTCGGCTGTGAGTTCTTCCTTTGCGGACTGCTTTTCTGCAATCTGTGTTGCAAAATCTGCAATCACAGTTTTGGGCTTATTCTTGCTACCTTTAGTTCTAGGCATAGGACGCAAACCTCTTTCCAAAATTATAATCGTTTAAATCAAGTATTGTGTATGTAGAGAACAACATAGAAGTCTCTTTTTTAGTATATCACAAAACTATATTCTTTTACAGACGCTTTTTTGCCTTCATCACTGCACAATACATCAATCCACCTATCACTCCGCCGACTGTGTTATAGAAGATGTCTGATAGCTGGAATGTACCCAAGCGAAGCAATAACTGCAACATTTCAATGCTTGTTGAAAAGACAAATGCTATCTTACCGCTTTGCCACAGTATCTTCTTCCAACTGTTTCCTATCTTCTTTCCGAACGTCCACATCACTATAACTGAAAACGGCACCATCATGATCACGTTCTCGATGCACTCGGTGGTCAACTTCTGTTCGCCGTTCACGGTCTCCCAGATGCCCCAGCCGCCCATAACATCGGATAAAGGATTCATCCACAGCTGACGGTTTAACAGGGTTCGGAACAGAATAAGTGAAGTCACAAAGGCCAGGAAGAACAGTTTCCGAAAGAACACACCCTCCTTGAACTTTTGATACCATGTCATCATGGCAATCTTCCAGCCTTTTCCTGCTCCAATAGATTCATAAGCATAAAGATAGAAAAACATTGCGAGGAAGGAAAGAAAAAGCGAGAATCCAAACGGCTCATAGAGAGCAGTCAGGATGTTTGTGAGGATCTTTCCGAGTAAATCAATCGTTTCTTTCATCGTCGTTTACAGATCACTAAACAGGTCGGCCTTATACACGCCGTTCTCCAGCATCTTCTTGAAACTGTCCTTTACTGCTGCAACGTCCTCGTGATAGGTCATGCCGTACCAGGTGTCGTTGGTCTTCAGAACCTTCACAGACATCTTGCCCTGCTCCAGCAGTTCACCGATGAAAATTGGGATCAGATACTCAGCTTTCAAAGGATTGCCCGGAACTTCTTTCTCAAAGAACTCTTTGAAGCCCTCCTCCAGCACATCCAGAAAATCAGGAGTTAATCCCCACATGTTCATGGATACCAGAGAATTTACATCCACAGCTAAGCCGTCTGTTTCTGCCCCAGTTGCAGTTTTTACGATGTTCTTGGTTTCCACAACCTCAGTCAAATTGTTCTGATCATCCATCTTGCAGATGCCACGGGTCACACCGCCATTATCAGATAGCGTGTTCTTCAGAACGAAACCAGCCATGCAGGACTTGCCGCCATTCACCAGATACTCGTGAACCGCCTTAAAGCCTTCCTTTCATCATTCACTTTCCCCTCATACTGTTTGCGTTTTACGTTGTACTAGCTTCATACGATATATCGTGTTATCAATAGTTTTGTTTCGCTGGAATTCATCAGGGCAAGGAAGCCGGACATGGCATTCTTGCCGACCAGTGCCTCTGCATTGAATGCTTTTTCCGATTCGGTCAAACCGGAGAAAGCCACACGACAGTCTGCGAGGATATCGTTCAGGCTTCTCATACTGCCATCCGCATTACTGGTAGCAATTGTGACCTCGCCAATATTCTCACCGACAAAGGTCACTTCACCGGCAAGGTTGTTCATGATGGATCGCAACGAAGTACCGGCCTGAGAAGCCTTGATACCACTGTTTGCCATGAGACCGATGGCTTCTGCGGTATCCTCTGCCGAGAACCCCAGTGCACCGGCGATAGGTGCGCAGTACTTGAACGTCTCGCCCATCATGCTAACATTGGTGTTCGCATTGGAAGAAGCAGCTGCAAGAATATCTGCAAAATGCCCGGAATCCGCCGCAGACAAACCGAAAGCGGTAAGGGCATCCGTGACGATATCCGAAGTCGTGGCGAGGTCTTCACCGGATGCCGCCGCGAGGTTCATGATACCCTCGATGCCGTTCAGCATGTCAGAAGTCTTCCATCCGGCCATGGCCATGTATTCCATCGCCGAAGCCACCTCGGATGCAGAGAACTTGGTCTTTGCACCCATCTCACGGGCTTTCGCACGGAGCTGGTCAAAGTCATCCCCGGTCGCACCGGAAATGGCAGATACCTTACTCATCTCGGAATCGAAATCGGCTGCGGATTTTTACTGCTGCCGTACCAAGACCCGTTACAGCGGCAATCACCGGCAGGAACTTCTTGCCGACATTCTCCACAGAAGATCCGATGTTCTGGAGCTTTTCTCCGGCTTCATCGATTTTGGCAAGAGTCGCATTGGTAGTAGCCGCCTGATCCTGTAAGGATCGCAGATTCTGTTCGGTCTCCACGATCTCACGCTGAAGAGCAGCATACTGCTGCTGGGTGATCTCACCATTGGCAAGCTGCTCATTGGCCTGCTGTGAGGCAGTCTTCAGAGTTGCCAGCTTTTCCTTGGTAGCTTCAATGGCATCCTTAAGCATCTTCTGCTTCTGGACAACCAGTTCTGTATTGGAAGGGTCCAGTTTCAGGAGTTTGTTGACATCCTTCAGTCCGGACTGCGTCCCCTTGATTGATTTGTTTACACTTTCCAGCGCTTTGGAGAGCTTTGTTGTATCGCCGCCGATCTCAACGGTGATGCCCTGGATTCTGGATGCATTTGCGTAACCACCTCCTCGCAGGCATGAAAAAAGCCCATCTGCACGGGGCAGACAGGCATAAAATAATCTGAAATTTACAATTCTGTCGTTGCTAAGCGGCAGAAAAAGAGCTATACATAAATTGAGAAATTGTACTCAAATGAGGTACGCTCTATGAGTGAATATAATATTGACATTGCCGATATGCAGTGCTGGGTTTTCCGCATGGCTCAGTCCAATTGGTACAGTTCCAAAAGATTTCAACCCGGAAGACGGACAGATATCTGTTTACAAATTCCACTACGATCCCAACATATTAGCTTACTGTTTCCAAGGAGCCTCTGTTGAATGGCTTCATTTTGTAGCAG
>ENA-OQBL01000876-OQBL01000876.1-human-gut-metagenome-genome-assembly--contig:-NODE-876-length-13719-cov-3.191510_pt1 | contig 13719 bp, 18 predicted proteins | sample MGYA00242747_ERZ504553 | MGnify/ENA primary metagenome ERZ504553 (study PRJEB26092, sample SAMD00036240) | human gut metagenome | host: Homo sapiens | study: EMG produced TPA metagenomics assembly of...
CTTAACAGCCATCTTTGTCCTCCGTCTCATTATCTATGTATACGTTTATTATTTTATCATAGTACTTACATCAATCAATAAACAAAATACGTTGTAAAAAAATCCTTTTAGAGTTGAATTGCTTCAAAACATATGATAATCTAATTAAGTATGACACCACAAATAAAGGAGGTTTAGCAAATGGCAAAAGATTACGTAACAGGTAAGAAGACTACATTCGGTAACAAACGTTCACACTCAATGAACTCAGCTCGTCGTGCTTGGAAGCCAAACCTTCAAAAAGTTCGCATTCTTGTTGACGGTAAGCCAAAGCGCGTTTGGGTTTCAACCAAGGCTTTAAAGTCTGGTAAAGTTACTCGTGCCTAATAATAAAAAAGCCTATTAGATCTTCGATCTGGTAGACTATTTTTTTACGCTTTTTTAGCAATCATAAAAGGGACAGCTTCACGCTGTCCCTTTTTCTTTTATTTCATAATGTTGTGATGCTTATCATCGTCTGAAATTTCTTCTGCCATTCTTTCATCGATTGGCGTATAAGCATACTCAGTAATCATTTCACCAAGCTTAGTTGGCAAACCTAAATCTTGATAAGTAACGTTTCTAGCCGCACCGTTAATTGTAGCAACTTCCTTATTCTTCTTTTTATCAAAAACATGAACGTGATTCTTGTGCATGTAGTCCTCTACATTTCTCTTAGCACGATCAAGTCTGGCTTCATAGCGACCGTTTTCGAAATCAGCAACATCTTTTTCAAAATCAGTATACTTCATAATATTTCCTCATTTCTTTTTCTTTACCCTATTTTCACACTTTTTCAAAGATTATGAAAGCGATTGATATCTTTAGAATAAATTGCCGCAATCAAGCCTTGTTTAAAGGTAATCTTGAAACTGTCGCTGTTAGGTAAAAATTCATTTGATGAAAAAACGCGAGGATACTTACCTGAATAATTTTTCAGATCATATCTTGCACCAATTATATTAAAATCCTCAGTTGCAGAGAGCAAAGCAAAACCGATATACGGATATTCTTCCTTTCTCTCAATCACATGCATCCCTGGATTAAAGAATTCGATGCTGTTTTGTTTATCTGACAATTCTACCTTTGGCGCAAATTGATTAACAGCCGGATTAAGAAGCATCAATAAATTAATCAAGAAATGGTCTAGTCTGCCACCGGTTGCACCTAAAATAGTTAATTTATCTGCATGATAGTCGTTAAAAACCGTTTGCAGCATTAACTCCGAATCGGTCAAATCTTTAACTGGGTTAGAATAGCGGATGTCTGTTACGCTCTTTTCAATCCGTGCCAAATCATTATCTTGTAATGAATCAAAGTCGCCAATCGCTACATCGGGCGTAATACCTAGTTCTTCTAAAAACAAGGCACCACGATCGACACCGAAAATCAATTCATGATTGCGTTTAGCCTCTAATAGCTGCTCTTTAATATCCTGGGGCCATAAATCAGTTGGGCCACCTAATAATGCATATGCTCTCATTATTTAATGACATTTTCTAATTTACGAACTTGGTTAGCTATATCACCATCTTTATATAAATATGAACCCACTACAAAGACATTAGCACCAGCATCCTTGGCGATTTTAATAGTTTGATCATTAACACCGCCATCTACTTCAATAGCAATATCGTTGCCAACAATTTCTCTAGCCTGTTTAATTTTCTCAGCAGAATCCTCAATAAATTTTTGTCCGCCAAAGCCAGGATGAACCGTCATTACTAATACCTGATCAAGCTTAGATGCAAACTTAGCTACAACATCGCTAGGCGTATCAGGATTAATTGCTAAAGAAGTTTTGACATCATTGGAAATTAAGTAATCAAGCCAATAATCCAATTTCTTCTCACTCATTGCTTCATAGTGAAGTTCAATCAGATCAGCACCCGCATCCACAAAGGCTGGTATAAGATCATCTGGATTATCACTCATTAAATGAATTTCTGATTCTGTCATCGGAAATTCACGTTTGAAGTCTTGAACCAATTGAGGTCCAAAAGAAAGATTAGGCACAAAATGTCCATCCATAATATCGATGTGAAATCTGCTAATTCCTGCAGCAATGGCATCTTTGACATCATTTTCTAAATTTAGATTATCTGCATTCAAAATTGATGGTGCAATAAGCATATTTTCCTCCGTTATTTTAAGTATTCGGGGATGCGGCCTTCACTAATTTCGGTCCGCATTGCCAAATAATCCTCGTATCGGCTTGCTAAAATTTTACCTTCTTCAAGCAGCTTCTTTACTTCACAACCTGGTTCTTTCAAGTGCTGACAGCCGCGAAACTTACACTTTTGACTAGCACGCTTGAATTCCACAAAGTAATTGCATAATTCATTAAGTTTAATTGGGGTCAAATCAATTGAAGAAAAGCCAGGTGTATCAGCAAGGAAGCCTTCGCCCAACTTAAACAATTCTACTTTTCTAGTAGTGTGCTTACCGCGGTTTAAACTAGTCGAAATTTCGCCTGTAGCTTGATGAGCGTCTTCTTTTAAGTGATTCAATAAAGTTGACTTACCCGCACCAGATTGTCCCGCTAGCGTCCAAATTTGATCTTTACCGATCAATTCTGGAATCTTAATTTGTACATCATGATAGTCAGTAAAAACAGGATAACCGATTTCTTGATAGTAAGCTAAAGATTTTTTTTATTTCACTAAGTTTATCATCGTCGATCAGATCAGCCTTAGACAAATAAATAGTTGCCTTTACCTTTTGCCAAGAAAAGAAAGTCAAAAAGCGGTCTAATAATTCTAATGAAAAATCTGGTTCAACCGCAGAAATTACCAATAATACATGGCTAACATTTGCGACAGCTGGACGGCCAATTCGATTTAACCGCGGCATAATTTTAACCAGATAACTCATTCCTTTGTCATCGATCTGGATTTCTACTCGGTCTCCTACTGCTGGTTTTTGCTTTTTTTGACGAAAAACGCCACGAGCACGCGTTCTCACGATACCCGCAGCGGTTTCTACGTCATAATAACCAGCAATTAAACCAATAACAGTTCCTTGTGCTAGTTTCATTTATTTAGTCACCTTTTCATTCAAGATAGTTTCTCCATTGCGGACTACTCTTAATTGTCCTGCACCATTCTTAATTGAAAATGGAATTGAGAAGCTCATATCACGTTTAATATAAAGATCACGGTAAATATTGCTTAAGTAGTGATCGTCGTCCTTAATATAGATCTGAACATGATCGCCCTTAGTAGAACTTGACTTGCTGGATGAACTGTCTTCATCTTTATTATTATCTGTTTCTCCAGCACTGTCGTCTGCTGTCCCAACATAGTTTACGGTAAAGTTCTTAGTTATTGTGGTCTCTTTTTCTTCCTTGGGTCCACGAGAAACCTTAATTGCAATGGTTGAGCCACGATCAACTTTTGTTCCAGGACCTGGATCCATTGAAATGATTAAGCCTTTTTCGACATCATCAGAGTACTTTTGATTAATCTGCAAAGTTAAACCATGATCTCTTGCATAATCTTGAGCACTCTTTAATGAGTAATTATGCAAATCTTTCAATGTCACCGTATTACTTCTTTGACGTGGAGCCTTACCTCTAGAAACTACCAAAGTAATTGTAGTTTGCGTTGGCTTAACTTCAACCCCGGCAGCAATACTTTGCGAAATGATGTTGCCTTGAGTAATCTTGCTTGAGAATTGATCTTCTCTAACCACATCGAAGCCCTGATTTTCTAACTTCTCAGCGGCCTTATCATAATCATCGCCTACTACGTCAGGCACCTTTACCATGCTTGAACCGCTAGAAACGATCAAATTGACAGATTTTCCTCGATCAAGAGAATTGCCAGCCGTCGGCTTAGTGGCAATGACATAGCCCTTTTTAACATCATCAGATTGACGTCGAATAATTTTACCCACTTGCAAGCCAGCAGCTTCTAACTTTCTCTCCGCTGCATTCTCAGCAATGTTGGTTACATCAGGGACATTGACTTGCTTGGGTTGATTATTGCCGCTTAAAGCAAAAATCATAATGAAATAATCAACCCAGCGGCAATCACAGAAAAGATCCACCACCATTTATGAGCTTTAACATTCTGCCAAAATGCTCTTTTTTCTTTCTTAGGTGTTTCTTCTACCTCTGATTTTTCCTCTTTCTTGGATTCCTCAGCAGTAGTCTTTTGTGGTTTAAATCCTGGTAAAACGATGGTTTTATCATCGCTATTGCCGTGATTCGGAACAAAGATTGGTTCATCGCTTCGTTCGGGATCAAGACTGCTATCAAGATCTGCCTTCATTACTTGAGCAGAAGCGTAACGATCACGTGGATCCTTAGCTGTCGCCTTTAAAACGACATTCTCTAATGCTTGCGGAACGCTCTTGTCTTTCTTTCTAATTGAAGGAATAGGTTCTTGAGCATGTTTTAAAGCAACAGAAACAGGCGTATCCCCATTAAATGGCACAGTACCTGTAATCAATTCATAAAGAATGATCCCAAGAGAATAAATGTCGGATTGCTTAGTAACCAATCTCCTCTTGTTTGTTCTGGTGACATGTAATGGACAGAACCCATCACTGAATTAGTTTGCGTAATTGAGCTTTGGTTAAGCGCTACTGCAATACCAAAATCGGCGATTTTAATATTGCCTCTTTTATCCATTAGGATATTTTGTGGCTTTAAGTCTCGGTGAATCACATTATGCTTGTGAGCAAGAGCTACCGCACTTAAAATTTGATCCATGATGCGAATTACTTCACGCAAATCTAATGGAGAATTTTCACGGATATATTCTTTTAAATCAGGACCGTCGACATATTCCATTACCATATAAGGAAGTCCATGATCCGTACCAACATCAAGAACTGAGACAATATTAGGATGACTTAGCTCACTGGTAGCTAATGCTTCTCTTTGGAAGCGAGCTTGCGTTTGAGGTTCATTTTGCAAATCTAAGCGCAAGATTTTAACAGCAACTTTACGCTGTAAAATAATATCTTCAGCCAGATAAACATTGGCCATCCCGCCTTCGCCTAAAGTATCAATAATGCGATAGCGCTCTCCAAGCAGATAACCTTTATCGATCACTGCTTTCGTCCTCCTTATTCCAAATTAGGCAGACAGTAATATTGTCACCACCACCTAATCGATTAGCCTCGCTAATTAACTTATTGCAGCGTTCTTTCAAACTTAATTCTTTAGTTGCCAAAATTTGTTGAATTTGCGGATCACTAAGAGAATTAGTTAATCCATCGGTACACAACAAGATAATGTCATTATCGCCCAATTTAATTTCATTAATCTCAGGATCAATCGTACTAGATACACCCAAAGCTTGAGTAATAATGTTCTTTTGTGGGTGATGCTTAGCTTGTTCTTTGGTAATTTGACCCATTTTAACCAATTCGTTGACTAAAGAATGGTCTTCTGTGAGTTGAACAAACTTTCCTTCTGAGTAGCTATATGCACGTGAATCACCCAAATGAGCAATTAAAGCATCATTGTCAAAAGCAAAGGCTAAAACAATGGTGGTCCCCATTCCGTTTAAATCGGGAAACTTATCAGCCGTTTTCAAAATGGTTTCATTTTCAGAATTTAACTGAACATCCAACCATTTATGCGCAATATTAGTATCGGTGAAGTCGGTAATGCCGAAGTTATGCCCCAAATGCGTAACTGCCATTGTTGAGGCTACGTCGCCGCCTTGATGTCCACCCATGCCGTCGCAGACGACCGCCAAAGTGATTCCCTTGCGATTTTTAAAAAACTTGTACAAAATCTTGATTGCTTTTTCGTACCTTACCGATACTAGAAGCGTATGCTGTTTCAATCAAAAATCTAACCTCGCATCTTAAATTTAGCAATGAAAAATCCATCATTGTTATCTTGGTCAGGCATTATTTTTAGCATCCCAGTCTTTGATTCCAACTTGCTGAGCTTGAATGGCTTTAATTCGAAATCGGGATGCAATTTTAAGAATTTTTCGACCACGGCTTCATCTTCTTCTACCGAAATTGAGCAAGTAGAATAAACTAATTCACCGTCTTCTTTTAATAATGGACTAACTGATTCTAAAATTGCCAATTGAATTTTTTGTAAATTCTGCAAGTTGCGTTCAGTCTTAGTATAGCGAATTTCTGGCTTACGTCTTAATAAACCTAAACCAGAACAAGGTGCATCTACTAAAATCTTAGTAAATTCTCCCGGCTTGAAAACATCTTGTACTTTGCGCGCATCACAAGCTTTAATTTTAACCTTATTAGCTACATTCATTCTTTTCGCATTTTCTTTAACTAAATGCAATTTCTTTTCATGAATGTCTAAAGCTGTTACATCACCGGCGACAACTCGCTCTGCCATTTGCACGGTTTTACCGCCCGGAGCACTACATGCGTCCAAAATATGCTCTTCTTTGGAATCAAAATCAAAAGATTCTACCACTAAACTAGCGGCTTCATCTTGAATTGTCAATTTTCCGCGCTTGAATAAATCACTTTGACTAACGCCGCCATGACCTAAAATTATATCATTAACAGATAAGTTAGACCATTCGGGTTCATAACCTTCCGTTTTTAGTTGATTAAAGACTTGATCTCGATCACATAATGCTGAAATGCGGACACTATTTTTAGCCGGTTGATTGATGCTTTCAAGCAACTTTTTAGTACGGTCCATGCCCCAATGATTGGCAAAATAATTTACTAGCCATTCAGGCATACTTTCTTTACACTCAAATATTTTGATTTCATCTTTTGCGTCAGGTAAAATTACGCCTCGTCTAATAATGAACGTAAAATTCCATTCACTACACGATAGCCAGATGAGTGATGCTTGCCAAAACTGTTTAGCAAAGTTTATTTGCTTCATCTAAGACCGCGCGATTGGGAACTTTATCCAAAAAGACAATTTGATAAATGGACATCAATAAAAAGTGGCTTTAGATATTTCTCAGTTAATTTAGTTCTTACTAAGCCCTTCAATTGATACTCTAAAAAAAAGTCGATACTGAATCGTCCCATAAACAATCTTAGTGGCTAAATTTTGATCAGCCTGTGAGAGATCTGAATGGTTAAGACTGTTATTTAGGCTGATGTTTGAATAGGATTTATCTTGTAAAACCTTGATTAATGTTTCTAAGCTGATTGCACGAGCGCTTTTACTTGTCGACAATTTCTTCTCCTGGTGTAAACTTGCTACCTTGACCGTTCAAAAAGTTCTTAATATTCATGCGCTTCTTGCCACTTGGTTGTACTTCAAGCAAATTCAAAACATTACCATCGGCAAAACTAATAGCGAAGCGACCCTTATTTGCGACAACTGAACCTGGCTTCAAATCTGTAGTTTCATCAGCAACTTCAGCCTTCCAAACCTTGAAACGCTTGCCTTCAACCATCATGTAAGCGCCTGGATCTGGGTTAAGAGCACGAATCATATTATTGGCTTCAGTAGCTGTCATGCTAGTAGTGATTCTTTCTTGCTCTTTGGTAATATTAGGTGAAAAGACCACTTTATCAGGATCTTGAGGCGTCTTTTTTAACAGTACCATCAATAATTGAAGGTAAAGTCTTAAGCAAAAGATCACGACCTACAATTGCCAACTTGGCAAATAAAGTACCAGCATTATCATCCGGTTGAATCTTAATTGCTTCTTGAGCATAAATATCGCCGGCGTCCATCTTTTTGACCATTTCCATAATGGTAATACCAGTTTCGGCATCCCCGTTAATTAAAGAATATTGGATTGGTGCACCGCCACGATACTTAGGCAAAAGTGAGCCATGAACATTTACAGCAGCAATTTTAACTGAATTCAAAAACTTAGTTGGCAAAAATTGACCATAGGCTGCAGTAACAATTAAGTCAGCGTGCATATCAATTAATTCTTGCATTTCGTCAGAGCCAGATAATTTTGCAGGTTGGTAAATAGGTAAATTATGTTTTTCTGCAGCAACCTTAGCTGGACTCTTAGTAATTTTTTGGCTTACGTCCAACCTTCTTGTCTGGTTGAGTTACTACAGCCTTAATTTCATAATTATTTTCAATTAAACCTTCAAGTACTGGAACTGAAAATTCCGGTGTTCCCATAAATATTACTGATGTCATTACAGCATCTCCTCTACATTATTCTTTCTGGTTCATTATCAATAAAAATACTTAAGCCATACTTCTTTGCTTCCTGTGCGGAATCCTGAACATGGTGTAATAGTTTATTCAAATTAGGTTCTTTTTTATATTTTACCAGTATTTGGTAATAATATTGATTTTTTACACGAGAAATTGCACTTGGCGTTGGCCCTAAAATAATCGTTTCTGCATGAAGCTCTTTAGTTAAATAGCGTTTGATCTTAAAAGCTTCTCTTGCAGCGTTTTGCTCTTTTTTAGCAGCAATTGAAATTAAAACAGTAAAGAAGTATGGTGGATAGTTTCCGGCGTGTCTAACGTTCATTTCATAGCCATAAAAACGCTCATAGTCCTGCGTCTTAGCTAATTGAATAGCGTAGTGTTCCGGATTATATGTCTGGATCAGCACTTCTCCTTCTTTATCTGCTCGGCCAGCACGCCCAGCAACTTGCGTTAAAAGCTCAAATGTCTTTTCAGAAGCATTGTAATCTGAGAACCACAAACCTGTATCGGCATTGATTACTCCTACCAAGGTTACATTAGGGAAATCCAAACCTTTGGCAATCATTTGCGTTCCAAGTAAAATATCTGCTTCGTGATTACCAAATGCATCCAAAATTTTCTTGTAGCTACCCTTTCTACGGGTGGTATCAACATCCATGCGTAAAATTCTAGCACCTGGCAAAAGTTCTTCCAACTCTTCTTGTACTTTTTGCGTTCCAGTACCCAAAAAACGAATTTGAGACTTTGACAATTAGGACAACGAGTAGGAATTGGTTCAGTGTGACCACAATAGTGACACTGCATGCTGTTAGTATCCTTATGCAAGTTCAAAGATACATCACAGTTAGGACATTTTAAGACAAAGCCACATTCTCGACAAAGCATAAAGTTGGCAAAACCGCGACGGTTAAGCATCAAAATAACTTGTTCTTTTTTCTCTAGTCGCTTTTTAATCGCATCAACTAGTTCAAGCGATAAATCAAATTGGCCGCCTGCAAATTGAACATGTTTTAAATCGATTAATCTTACTTTAGGCAGCTTCTTATTGTTGGCTCTCTTGGTTAGTCGTAAAAGATGATAGACATTCTTTTGTGCCCTTGCACGGCTTCCTAAAGACGGCGTTGCGCTGCCTAATACAAGTGGACAGTGATGGTATTTACTGCGCCAGATAGCCACATCTCGAGCGTTATAGCGCGGATCAGACTCTTGCTTGTATGATGACTCGTGTTCCTCATCGATCACGATTAAGCCGATATTTTTAAGCGGTGCAAAAACCGCACTTCTGGCACCAACTACTACTTTGGTTTCGCCGCGGCGTATTCTGCGCCATTCATCATATTTTTCTCCTTCAGATAACGCACTGTGCAAGACAGCAACTTCTTGACCAAATCTTGCCTTTACTTGACGCACCATCTGTGGGGTAAGCGAAATCTCTGGCACCAGCATCAAGGCGGTTCTGCCTTGGGCTAAAGCTTTACTGATGGCATGCAAATAAACTTCAGTCTTGCCGCTACCAGTAATTCCTTCAAGCAAAAATGTTTCAGCTTTTTTCTCATCGATAGCTTTGGCAATTTCGTCTAAAGCATGTTGTTGTTCATCATTTAACTTGATTGGAGCTGGTTTTTCATCATCTTTAAAGCCTGCTAAAGGATCACGATAAACTTCAACTGCCTTTTTCTTTAGCCAGCTTTTTTTAACAGCCGAATTCAAGACTGCAGCGGTTAAACCCAATCCAGCTTCTAATTCCTTTTGTGTTTTGGGATAAGCATCGGTATGTTCAATGATATCCATCAAAAGCTGCTTTTGCTTTACCGCATTTTGCCGCAAAGTATTATAGATTTTAGTATATTCTTCTGGTGCCAAAGCCAATGCATATTGATTTTCCTTTTTCTTTTTAGCCTTATTGTCGACAACATACTCAATCTTGGCATCATCATTTTTTAGCAAACTGCGGATTTTCTTGATTTGTGTTGAATCTGTTATTTTATTTAAATCAATGGGATCGCCTTGAAAAAACGGCATCTCTTTAGCCTTTGGACTAGCAGGTAGCAATAGTTTACGATAGCCGGCCCGCATCACCCATGGCAGCATAGCCTGTAAAATTTTGATCCGGTATGAATAAATATTTTGTGCTAAATCTGCAGATAATTTAACTAATTCAGGCGTTAGTGGCGGCATTTCATCAACCACTACCAACAAATCCTTCATTTTGCCTTTAAAATTGCTAGTTTCAGATAGGCCGATAACAAAGCCTTGCACTTTTCTGGGTCCAAAAGGCACTACTACTCTTGACCCGACTTGGATTTCCTTCTCAATGTCAGAGGGAACATGATATTCAAAAACGCGATCAGTCTGTCGCGCCGCAACATCTACAATCACTTGAGCAATCATCTAATCACCTGTAAAAAAGACCTTCACCCCATAGGATGAAGGTCAATCAATTAATCTTCGAGGTTAACCTCGGCATGTGCTGGGTCAACTGTAACTTTTCCAGCAGCGATTTCTTCAAGTGCCTTACCAACGGCCTTATCACACTTAAAGTGTTCAAGTGTTGGGGGATCGCCAGCTTCAAGTTCATGTGCTCTCTTAGCAGCAAGAACAGATAATGAGTAACGTGAGTCAACACGTGACAATAATTTATCAATTGATGGGTAAGTAATTCTCATAATTAATCCTCCTTGACCATCTTGCGGTAGTCATCAATTACACGTTTAACACTGACATGTTCTGCATCAACAATTGCTTTAATATGATCTACTGCATTAGCTACTGTATCATTAACTACTGCATAATCATAGTCTTCCATTTCTAGAATTTCATTTCTGGCTTGCTTGATACGACCACGAATTACTTCTTCTGGTTCTGTACCACGATGTTCTAATCGCAAATGCAAAGTATGTAAATCAGGTGGGGTTAAAAAGATGAATACGCCATCTGGCATCTTTTCACGCACTTTTTGTGCCCCATTGACATCAATTTCAAGTAAAACATCCTTGCCTTCATGAAGCATCTTCTTCACTGGAGCGAGGGGCGTTCCATAATGATGTCCAACGTATTCATTATATTCTAATAGCTCCCCATTTTTAATAGCTTCTTGAAAACGTTCCTCGCTGACAAAGAAGTAATCCTTGCCGTCAACTTCACCTGGACGAGGTTTTCTAGTAGTCATTGAGACTGAATATTCAAATGGAAAGACCTTGTTCTCCACAATAGCACTTTTTACAGTCCCTTTACCAACACCTGAGGGACCGGAAAGTACAAGTAATAAACCTTTATCTGCCATGCTGAACTCCTCTTAGTAACTATTAATATATCTAGTTTGCACTAAAATCGCGAGATTTTCAAGTTTTCACTTTTATTATTTTGTATGTGCCAAACACTTGTTTTGCAGAACCGAAGTTCGTATAATTATTTTATCGAACATCGGTTCAGCAAGGATGATCAATCATGACTAATTTTTTAACCAAAAAACTAAAAAAATGCTTATCACCATTTGTTCGAATACAATACTGATAAGCTTTGTATTTATAGCCAATTTAATGGCATAATTTTAGCACGTCTGTCTTATGCTATTTTGCACAAGAATTATATTTTAATTACCTTTCAGGATGGTAGCTACGAGATTGGCCAAATTCCCAAAAGAATTTCAATTGGACGTTTCGTTTTACGCGACATCGATCGAAAAATATTACGCATCGTTGATATCGATGATATTTTTCGTGTCGACCTATAATTAGCCCACTTTAGTAAAGGTCTCGCAGACCACCTCAGTATCCTCGGTAAATTTTTTACCTAATTCTTCCTTGCATTCCCAGGTGAAAAAAGCCTCATGAACTTTTCTCCAAGATTCATAGCTGCGGTCGCCTTCACCTTCTAAGTAAGCGTGTTTTTCAGACACGTTTTAAATGGTCATGATCTCCACGGTCTCATTTTTTATGACGCATACTGGTTGATTATTACCATCTAAGACAATCGAATACATGCCAACAACTGGCAAATCATCTGCTGATATATAGATGCTTGTTGTTGCTGTCTTGATTCCTCTATTAATCAAATCACTCAAAACATCTGCATCGTGACTATTAGCATCCTAAATGCATAAGCTCCTTCTAATGCATTCGGCGCTATTTTAATTTTTTTGACAAAATTCATTCCAAAATTTGCTAATACTATTCATCTTTTATGCTCTTAATCAAATCAGCGGCATTCTTCTTAGCTGCATCTGTCACGTCTTGTCCGGCCATCATTTGTGCAATGGCAGTAATTGTTTCTTCCTTGCTTAATGGGCCAATCTGAGTGAAGGTTGAACCATCTTTTACTTGCTTAGCCACAAGATAACGTTGATCACCTGCAGCAGCTACTTGAGGTGAGTGCGTAATTGCAATTACCTGCTTGTTGTGACCAATAGAATGCATCTTTTTACCAATCGCAGCAGAAACTCGACCAGAAACACCAGTATCAATTTCGTCAAAAATCATTGTTCCTACCGGTTCAACGCGGCTAAAGATAGCCTTCAAAGCTAAAATCAATCTTGATTGTTCACCACCAGAAACAATTTTTACTAATGGCATCAAATCTTCACCAGGGTTTGGAGCAATGAGAAATACAATTTCATCTGTACCCTTTTTAGTAAAGGTTTTAGTTTCATCAAAACTGATTGAGAAGCGAGCTTTTTCCATATATAAGTCAGCAAGCTCTTGCTTAATTTGCTCTTCTAGTGAATGCGCTACTTTTTCACGAGTTAAATGCAACTTGCGTGCTTTTTGCGTTAAACGTTTTCTACTTCTGCAACTTCAGCTTGAATCTTCTCTTCATCAAGGCCACCAGTTTCAAACTGGCTGAGTTCTTTTTGTACCTTGCTGTAGAAATCAAACACGTCTTTCAATGTTGGACCGTACCTTTTTTTTCAAAGAATTCAAAGTATCAAGTCGATTAGTGACATATTGGAAACGTTCTTCGTCCAAAATCCATCTGGTCCATCAAGTTGGACAATTCACTGCGAGCATCATTTAAAGCATAAACACCGTCATCAACAGTTTTGGCAAAGTCCTTAAACTTGGAACCAAACTCCGTTAAGTCGGTAGCCGCATTCTGTGCATCCCCAACAATGTGGCTATTCCATGCTCATCATCATCGTAAAGCTGCATAAAGTAGTTAGCTGTATCTGCGATCTTTTGATAATTATTCAGCTCGTTATACTCTTCTTCGAGCTTTTCATCTTCTTCAGGATCCTCTAAGTCAGCGGATTCCAATTCATTATTTGAAATTGCAAAATATCTTGCTTTTGTGCCAATTCCTGTGCATCCTGACGCAAATGACGCAGTTGACGGGTTAGCTTTTGCCATTTTTCAAAATCAGCTTGATAATCTGCCAAATCATCCTTAAAAGAAGCTGGTGCATAATTATCAACCAAATCAATCTGACGATCCTGATCCATTAGAATTTGCTGATCGTGCTGGCCATGAATATCAACTAAATAATGGCCTAAATCACGCAAAACGTTAATCGTCGTGAGCTGTCCATTAATTCGTACTACGTTTCTGCCTTTAACCGCCAGTTCACGGCTAATTACCAACTGATCATCATCATGAGGCAAACCATAT
>ENA-OQBL01000877-OQBL01000877.1-human-gut-metagenome-genome-assembly--contig:-NODE-877-length-13718-cov-3.055478_pt1 | contig 13718 bp, 19 predicted proteins | sample MGYA00242747_ERZ504553 | MGnify/ENA primary metagenome ERZ504553 (study PRJEB26092, sample SAMD00036240) | human gut metagenome | host: Homo sapiens | study: EMG produced TPA metagenomics assembly of...
CGGGACGCATTCGTTTGTGATGGGCGATGACGAGCAGACAGATTATATCATGCGGAAGGATTTGGAGGAATGAGGGAATATTTGATTCCTGCCTGTAGCGGGAAAAGCATGGACATAGCGGAAGGGCAGACGATTTCCGTGATTGACGTTGAAGGCGGGCAGGTAGCGATTTTTTTGCCGAATACGCCGGAAATCTCCATAAATTTCTATCCCAAGCCGTTACGATTGACTGCAACGAATCGCTGAAACTCCATGTGGGCGATATAATCTACACAAATCTCTGCCGACCCATGTTCAAAGTCATTTATGACGAAGTTGGGGAACATGATTTTCTGTTCTCCTGCTGCCGGCCGGAGATGTACGATTTCTTTTATCAAAACGGCAGCGGATATTTCCGAAAATCAGATTGCGCAAGCCGCCCTTTCCGAAGGCATGAAAATCGAGTATTATGCCGTTCCGGCAGAAAAGCTTGCCTTTCCCGATGAATCCTTTGACGTTATTACGGCCTGTCAATGCTTCTGGCATTTTGACCATGCGCAAATTATGCCGAAGCTGTTTCGGATGTTAAAGTCCAACGGGAGCCTTTTGGTATTGTGTATGGCATGGCTGCCTTTTGAAGATGAGATTGCGGGAGCCAGTGAAAGGCTTGTGCTGAAGTATAATCCAAGCTGGAGCGGAGCAGGAGAACCCATGCCTCCTATCGAAATACCGGCTTGCCATACAGAAAAATTTGACCTCGTGTACCACGATGAATATTCGCTGCAAGTGCCGTTCACCCGTGGCAGCTGGAATGGGCGAATGAAAGCGCGCCGGGGTACCGGCGCTTTCCTTACTAGTGCAGAAATCCTAGCGTGGGAACAGGAACACAAAAAGCTCCTTGAGCAAATAGCACCCATGGAATTTAACATTCGGCACTATGCGGCAGCTGCCGAATTGAAAGCAAGGAAATGAGGCAAGAGTATGATAAACATTCGGAATGCAGAAATAACCGATGCAGAACGGCTTGTGGAGATCTATGGTTACTATGTAAAAAATACCGCCATTACATTTGAATATGACATCCCGTCTCTTACCGAGTTCCGGCAGCGCATGGAACAGACGATGCGACGCTATCCGTATATTGTAATAGAACAGGACGGCGTAATTCAGGGCTATGCGTATGCGGGGGCGTTTGTCGGCAGGGCCGCTTACGATTGGTCGTGCGAGGTAACGGTTTATCTGGACAAAGATACGAGAAAACACGGTATGGGGCGGCGGCTCTATGAGGCTTTTGGAAGAAAAACTGCGCAAAATGGGAATTTTGAACCTGTACGCCTGTATCGCCTATCCCGAAACCGAAGACGAATATCTAACCACAAACAGCGCTGATTTTCATGCGCATCTCGGCTATACCAAGGTGGGTAAATTTCAAAAGTGCGGATATAAATTCGGCCGATGGTACAATATGATTTGGATGGAGAAACTGATCGGCGAGCATAAAAATCAACAGGCGCCGGTCCTGCGATTTACAGATGAGAGCTATGAACGATAAAATACTGGAATGGGCAGTCAAAATACAGAGCATTGCGCAGGCAGGGTTGACATATGGGCATGACTCCTATGACAGAGAACGGTATGAACAGCTGCGGCACATTGCGGCTGAAATGGTTGTGGAACGAGCCGACATTCCTGTCGATACGGTGAAAGACCTGTTTTGTAATGAAAGCGGTTATCAAACACCAAAAAGTCGATACGAGGGCGGCGATTTTTCAGGGCGGAAAAATTTCTGCTCGTACATGAGAAGAACGGCAGCATGGTCGCTCCCCGGCGGCTGGTGCGATGTGGATCAGTCGGTGGCTTCCAATGTGATAAAGGAAGTCAAGGAAGAAACCGGCTTGGATGTGACAGCCGATAACTGATTGCCGTTCAGGACTGGCGGCTGCACAATGTGCGAAATTATGCTTACGGCGTTATCAAACTATTTGTTTTATGCAGAAAAACCGGCGGCTCTTTCGTTGAAAATGTCGAAACAACGGAAACCGGATATTTCGGCCGGGAAAAGCTGCCGGATAATCTTGCAACGGAAAAAACCACAGCAGAACAAATCCAGATGTGCTTTGACGCATATTACAACGAAAACTGGAAAACGCAGTTCGATTAAAAGTGAGGATTTAAAAACATGAATAAGAAGGAAATTTACAGCTTCCTGAAGGAAAAGAATATATGGCATGAAATCACCGAGCACAAAGCAGTCTATAACATGGCGGAGCTGGCCGAAATTGAGATCCCATAACCCGGCAGACCGACGCTAAAAACCTTTTTGTCCGTGATGACAAAAAACGGAACTACTATCTGATTACGGTGAAAGGAGATAAACGAGTAGCCTTGAAGGAATTTCGGAAAGCAAATCAAACCCGCCCTTTAAGTTTTGCTTCCGAGGAGGATTTGATGAAGATTTTAGGGCTGGCTGCCGGTCCGGTAACGCCGCTCGGCGTACTGAACGATGAAGAAAGAAAAGTTACGGTTTTTTCCTCGACAGGGATTTTTTTACAACGAACCCGGACTGATCGGCGTTCACCCGAACGATAACACCGCAACGGTGTGGCTGAAAGCCGAAGATTTAGTCCGCAGGATAGAGGAACATGGAAACAGGATTAAATGTTGTTCCTATTTAAGGTCGTGTTATTTCTTTTTCAGTTTTATTGGGTGAACAAAATAATGTTCAAATATTCAGAAAAATATGCGAAACCCTGCTGGTAGTAACTTGATTTCCGGCAGGGTTTCTGATATAATACAAATGTTCTCATTTGAAACGAGCAATCAACTGAATAGTATTCTTCACATTAGAGTGAGAGAGACGGCTTTCAGCCGGACAACGCTTGCGGTATGCTAAGAGAAAATACCGCCGTCTGCACTCTATGCTTTTTGGTACTGTCTGCGAGTGAACAGATGAACAAACAGTCCCGTCTTTGAATTTCAAAGCCGTTACATAGAACATCATTTTGAAGCGAGAGAAAAACTCCCGCGATTTTTGATGTTTCTGTGTATCGGCTTTTTGTTTTGCCGATTGAAATTGAATGACCGGCTGAATGGGATACGATTTTGCGATGACTTCTTTTTCGGAGAGTGAGCGAGACAACGCCGTTGGAAAAGCAGGGGCAGGAACAACATTCAGGTGAAACGGCAAAGGGAAAACGGCTGTCCACAGTTATAGCGAGCATCGGATTGTGACCCCCACAATCAAATCCACGCCTAAAGGCGTGTGGACTAACTTAGGGGACAACCCCTAGCTACCCCGATAAAAGGAAAAATAAAACTGGAGGATTAAGAAAAATGAGTAGAGAAAAATCAGAAAAAGTATGCATTACTTTTAGATTGAGCGAAGAAGAACATGAAAAATTAAAGCAGTATTCATCCGCCTGCGGTCTGTCCACCGCAGAATTTATGCGTCAGTTATGCAGGGGAAACGCACCGCAGCCACAGCCAGAGAAAGAATTTTGGGAACTATTAGGCACGCTTTACGAAGTACACGTAGCCTTTAAAAAGTGTATCCCCTACGCCCCTTCCGCTGATGAAATATGCAGGGAGATTGAGGATTTTATCTTGGAACTGCAACGGAATTATACCCTCCCACAGCAGTTTGACATGGAAAAATTGACGGAACAGGGGGACAGTCTGATATGGCGGCAACGAGCCTCTGGCACATCGAAGGACGGTTGAAAGACTTAATTTCTTATGTGGAAAACCCAGAAAAGACCGTGCCGAATAAGGAGATGCAGGACTTCTTTGACGTGTTCTCCTATGTGAAGAATCCACAGAAAACGGACAATGGAGAGTTTGTTTCCGCCATCAACTGTTTAAAAGAAACAGCGTTACAGCAGATGATTCTAACGAAAAAGCAGTACCAGAAGACAGGCGGGTATATCGCTTGGCACGGCTACCAGAGCTTCAAGCCAGACGAAGTAACGCCCGAACAATGCCACGAAATCGGCTTAAAACTTGCGAGGGAAATGTGGGGCGACAAGTACCAGATAATCGTTGTCACCCACCTTGACAGGGGGCATCTCCACAATCACTTCTGCTTCAACTCTGTTTCCTATCTGGATGGGAGCAAATATAATTACTCAAAATCGGAGCAGAAACGGCTAAGGGAAACGTCAGACCGCTTGTGCAGAGAGTACGGATTATCGGTGATTGAGAACCCGAAGAAAGCACCGTCAAGACCGCTGTATCTGGATGAAAAGAGCGGCAAGCCGACACGCTACAACGTCTATCTGGAAGATTTAGCGGAGGCAATCAGCGGCAGTCGGGATATTCCGCACATGATGAAGTATCTAATCGACAAAGGCTACGAGGTTGATTTTTCGGGCGGGCATTGGAAAATGAAGCTGCCGCAGTATAAGCATTTCACAAGATTAGATACGCTTGATGAACGCTTAACGCCCGATTTTATCCGTTCACATTTAGGCACAAGGGCAAGATATGGGAAACTACAAAGCAAAGATTTCCTACTCTCCCCATATGCCCGAAGAATATAAAAAGGCTTGGAAACCGCACCAGAAAACAAGGGGAATCTTAGCGTTGTATTACTATTGGTGCTATCAGTTGGGGATATTTCCCAAAGGCACGGACTACAAGCCGACAAGGCCCGCTTATGAAAGAGGAGCTTTCGGAAACTGGATGAGATTACCACACAGGTACGCTATATGTCGGAGCATAACATCTCCACCCTCTCCGATTTGCACGCCGACAGGGAGAAGAACCAGACGGAAATGGACAGGCTTACCAACTATCGGCGGCATTTGCAGAATAAGATACGGCGTGCTTCACCCGCCGAGAAAGAAACGCTCCGAGAAGAAAAAAACGGGGTGACGGAACGGATAACGGAGCTGCGAAAGCGGCTGAAATATGCGGACGGGATTGAAAAACGCTCTGCCCACATTGATGACTGCTTGAACCAAATCCACGATACGGTTGAAAATCAAAGGTCAAACCAGAATGGCAGGACAGACCGCAAGAGGGAGGACGCATTGCGATGAGCAGACTGACAGAACAGGAACTTACGGAAATTTTTAGACGAAAATAAGGGTATCTCAATGGTAAACCCGAATAGGGTGTACCCGCCCCTGCCGCCTGCTGAAAACATTATGCCCCTTATGCGTATCCCTGAACAGGCAACGCTCTGCGAGAAAATCGGCGGCACGGAATATACAGTGACCGCACATTTCCGAGAGGACGGGAGGGACTTGCTTGGGCTTCTCAGCAGGATATTCATGCGGGACACAGCAGATTACAGTTTTGATTCCGAGGGTTATGATGAGGATTAAGAAATATCGGAAAGATTATCGCTTTAAAGCGTTGAAGTTTGACCGCAGGCGTGGTATACTGTATCTACACTTCATACTATCGTGTCTGCTGTCGGAAAGGAGAAAGCATTGCAAAGACAGCAGGAAGAAATCACCGCCTTGTACTGTCGTCTGAGTCAGGACGATGGACGTGAAGGCGAGAGCAACAGTATCGTAAATCAAAAAGAATATCTATTCAAGTACGCTAGGAACACGGGTTTCCAAATCCCACCTACTATGTGGACGATTGGCTATACGGGTACGAATTTTAACCGCCCTTCTTTTAAGAAAATGTCAGAGGATATTGACAAGGGGCTTGTAACAACGGTCATTGTAAAAGACCTCTCCCGCTTTGGCAGGAACTATATCGAGGTCGGCTCATACTCCGAAATCATTTATCCCGAAGCAGGGGTGCGCTTTATCGCCATCATGGACAATGTGGACACGGGCAGCCTTGAGAGCAACGAATTTGCCGCATTTACCAACCTTTTTTAATGAGTGGTATCCCCAAAAGCACGAGCAAAAAAGTAAAGGAAGTCAAGAAAGCGAAGGGGCTTGCGGGCGAACATCTGGGTGCGCCGCCTTACGGATATTTACGCAATCCTGATGATAATACCCGATGGCTTGTGGACGAGGAAGCGGCGGCGGTTGTCCGCAGGATATTTTTCCTCTGTATGCAGGGAAACGGAATGTCAGCCATTGCCACTATTTTGTGGGAGGAAAAGGTGCTTACCCCGTCAGCCTACAAAGCGTCAAAGGGCGTCGGCGTGGCGAGGGTTTCGGAAAATCCGTATTGTTGGGAGCCGTCAGCCGTAGCTGCTATTCTGGAAAATGTGGCGTATATCGGCTGTACGGAGAGCTTCAAATCCACCCGTTTGGGCTTTAAAAGCAAGAAGCGTATCCCAACCGCAAAGGAAATGCGGGCATATATTGAGAACGCCCATACGCCGATTATTGACAGGGAAGTGTGGGATAAGGTGCAGATGATACGGGAAAATAAACGCAGACCGACCAACAGCGGGATTACGAGCATGTTTTCTGGACTGCTTTATTGTGCCGACTGCGGGGCAAAACTAAGCCTTGCCACTGCCAATAGATACACGCATTTCCGCTGTTCCCAGTACAAGCGGACGAGCCGCACGCAGAACTGTACGCAGCACTATATCCGAGAAGACGCACTAAATCAGTTGGTTTTGAAACAGCTTCAGCATTTCCTGTCCTATCTGCAGCAGTTTGAGCGTGTATTTATCCGACAACAGATAGACACCACCCTTGCGGAACGCCGATACGAACTGTCTGCAAAGCAGAAACAGATAGAAAAGGACGAAAAGCGGATGGATGAGCTTGACCGCCTGTTCCGTAAAATCTACGAGGACAATGTCAACGGAAAGCTGAATGACGAACGCTTTTGCAAGCTGTCAGACGGATACGAAGCGGAGCAGGAACAGCTAAAACAGGAAATCGAATCCTTAACAGCCGAAGTCAGCGAAGCCGACATGGAAACCACCAATGTATCAAAGCTGATAGCCGTCACAAAGAAATAATACCCGCATTGACGAACTCACGCCCGAAATCCTAAACGCATTTGTGGATAAAATCGTAATCCATGAGCGTGAGAAAAAGGACGGGAAACGGACACAGCAAATCGACATTTACTATTCCTATGTCGGGATTGTGGATATTCCCACAGACGAGGAAATGCGGGAAATGGAGAGGGAATATATGCAGCGTACTACACGTCAAACCGCCTGAATAAAGGCGAAAGCAGGAGTAAATCTGTACTCCTGCCGATACATATCTATTTTATCCCTATCTGGTTTAACTCATTATTGAAAATTTATCCAAAAAAAAGAAAAAGCACCTGCTGTATCGTCAGATTTGTGATATACTTTATGTATTACTTACAGACTCCCCGGGGGGAAACAACTATGCAAAATATAATTCCCGATGAAAGATATTCTGTGGCTGACGAGGCCATTTTAGGTGCTTTTTTCAAATTGTTAAAAGAAAAGAAGCCTGACAGGATTACTGTATCCGACATCACTAAAACAGCTGGTATTGCCAGAAGTACCTTTTATAATCACTATCAGGACATCCCTTCACTGATCTCTGCAGTTGAGGATAAAACTATTCATGATGTTTTTTCCATTATGGAAAATTTCCAGCCAAAAAATGACCGGGATATCTGCAGTTCCTATTTTCTGACTCTGTGTCGGTACACTATGGAAAATCCTTTTCTGTCCGGTCTTTTGAGCACGCCTCATGGCAATGATCTGTTTGAAAAAATGCTGACTATGCTCCATCATTATGTTACAGAAACTACATCTAATTCCAGGCCTGACAGGCATACAAAAGAAGAAGTTTCCTATGTAATCACCTGCGCCATCGGCAGTACCATCGGCGTTCTCCACAAATGGAGCCGGGATAATTTTAATCTGGCACCGGAAGTGATCGCTGATATTCTGTCTGAGGTTTTTTTATCCGGTATGCTTCCACTTTTATCTTAAGCCTCTGTCTTATTCCAGAGGCTCATCAATCAGGACATCCTGTCTCCTGATCTTTTTTGTTGTGTTGCGGATAAACGGATTTTTGCGGACAACCAATCCTGTAATGCGGCGATAGGTGGGCTGATTTCTGTTATATTCATCCAGAAATGCCTGAAGCTGTGCCTGAATTGCCTCTGCATCCAATGCTTTCGCTTCCACAACAGCCTGCTCCGGATAGATGCGGGCGGTCAGTCCATTGTCCTCACCTGTGACGATCACTTCTCCTACCAGCGGATTCAGAGCCAGCTTATTCTCAATCTCCTCCGGAGATACATTTTCACCGTTGGACAGGATGATCAGGTTCTTCACACGTCCATTGATAAACAGATAACCGTCTTCATCCATATATCCCTTGTCACCGGTATGCAGCCAGCCATCCTTTAAAGTCTCTGCTGTCTCATCAGGCATCTGATAATATCCCTTCATAACACTGCTTCCCTTTACCAGAATCTCACCGTTTTCGAATCTGATTTCTGCATTTTCAAGTGGTTTTCCAATAGAACCCTTTTTATTGTTTTCCAGTGTATTATTGCTGATAACAGGAGAGCATTCTGACATTCCATAGCCTTCCAGTACTTCGACGCCATATTCTGCAAAACGGTCAATATAATATGGATCCAGATGTGCACCGCCTGTAAAGATAATGCGCAGTTTTCCGCCGAATACCTTTTCTGCCAGAACTGCCTTCGGGATTGACGGATCAGCGGCAGCCAGTCTCTTATAAATAGTTTCGATCATCATTGGAACCATAAGCATAATATCCGGTTTGAAAATACTCATATTCCTTACCATATGGAGCAGGGAATCATTGATGCAAAGAGTTGCACCCAGAGAGAATCCCTTCAGCCAGTCCATAACCAGGCAGAATGCGTGATGGATTGGAAGCACACTGAGCATGGCAGTTCCCGGTTCTGCCGTAATCTTTACTGCCTCAACATTGGAAGCCAGATTATTCTGTGTCAGCATAACACCCTTGCTCTTTCCTGTTGTTCCGGAAGTGAAAATGATGGTCGCAATATCCTCTGCATCCGGGCAGACAGAATCTGCTGATGCGCTCTTTCCTGCATTTCGAAGTTCACCAATACCGTATACCTTTGCCGGCGCATCCTCTACCTCTTCCTGAAGCATCCACACCTTCTGAAGTTTCGGACAGTTTTCAAGAAATGCATCCAGATATGGTTTAAGCTTCGGACTTAAGAAAAGAGCGGCGGAATCGGAACGGTTAAGCAGATCAATCAGATCCTCACAGGGAAGTGCGGCATCCAGCGGTACTGCAGTGGTACATCCGGTGATGATTCCCAGATAACTTTCCATCCACTCTACAGAACTGGTTCCGATCAGTGCAATGTGCTTTCCCTCAAAGCCTTCTGCAAGAAGACCTTTTCTGGTGGAAACTACATTTTCCATCAGTTCGCCATAGCTTCTTTCCATGATTTCCTTTTTCTTGAGCCATTTTACTGCTTTTACTTCATCAAATTTACGTACACTTTCTTCTAATATATTTCTGATCAGCATATCTGTCCCCCATTATTTTCTGAACTGTTCAAGTTATGGATATCCTGTCAGGTACAAAATATCCTTGACCCTGACATCTTTATAAGTTTTGCTTCGAAAAAAATTACTGAAGTTCTTCCAACAGATTTAAGGCTTCACCAAGAGTTGTGATCTTCAGCACTTCGCTCTCATCAAGTTCAAGATCAAAGGTATCCTCAAGCTCACCTAAAAAGGACATAAAATCCAGAGAACTGAAACCCATATCCTCGCGGAATCTCATTTCATTATTCATTTCTTCCGGTGCTACCTTGCTATACTGTGCTACAATATTTTTAAATTCCATTTCCTGATTCATTGCATTTCCTCCTGATATTGATTTAGTTAAACCAGTTCCATAATTTCGCCGATGCTCATATCCGGCTCTGCGATTCCCTTGAAAAGAATACGCATCATATAATAATAGAGCAGTTCCATATCATGTTCCTCCAGATGAGCAGTCTGGTAATGATAGGAGAAGTTCATACCTCCATCTTCTGTATGGGATACAGTCAGATACATCTTCTTGGTAGCTGCACCGTTTGCAAACCATTTTGCATGCTGACGGATAGTTCCAAGCATTTCATTCTCTACCTTCACAGTCATTGGCTGGTAAGTCAGATAACAACTCTCATATCCTGTATGCTCCGGTGTATTGTATCTCTTTCTCATCTCATCCATAATAAATGCCGGATCGTAATTGCTGTGCATGTAGATACGATTCTGCATATTCTGGATCTCATAAGCAGCAGAAAGGAAATCTGTCTCCGGTGCGATCACTGTTCTGCATGGGAACATGATAGTTCTGCTTCCTCCTGAAGTCCATTCATCATGAGTAGAACGTCTGGATATAAAGTTCTGGATAGTGATATCTTCCTGTCCGTTATTTACCTTTGACAGATAGGTACGGATGCCAAGCAGAAGAAGGTTTGTCATAGACAGCTGATGGTTCATACAGAAATCGATCAGACTTTTTAGTTGGTCCCGGCTCCAGATAATAATCCTTAACTGCCACAAACAGATCCTTCATCTCAATGTCAGAAGAACGAAGTTTTGGATTTCCATGACGTTTTCTTGCTTCCTCCAGTACGGACGGTCCCTGAATATCAGAATACAGAGGTTCGCCCAGTGCATCCAGCTGATCATCCCAGAATTTCTTATCTTTTGCAAAACGTTTCTCGTTGCCTGCTTTTGCAAGGTCTTTTTTCAGTACTGTCTCAAAGTCTGCCAGTTCCTGCGGATAGGCTGTTCCATATTTATAATAGGTATATAACTGAAACAGATCACCGATCATTACTACCAGACCACAGGAATCGATCAGTCTGTGATCCATATGTACAAAGAAACCATTATATCCTTCCGGCAGCTTCAGCATAGTAAACTCGCACATGGGAATGTCATCACCGTCAAAGGTTTCGTATGCCCACTGCTGCATCAGCTCGTCTGCTTTTGCAAGGCTTCCCATTCCTGACAGCTCCTTGAATCCGATATCTCTTGGATCCTGTTTTACAAGGTATTGCTGTACATTTCCGTCTTTATCCGGCTTCGTAAAACGGATTCTGGTGCATCCGGAACGTTCTGTCTCCATCTGAATACATTTTTTTAATAATCCAAAATCCAGTTCAGCCTGTACAGACGCCACAACACTGACACCGGATACCTGCTGTGTACCGTAATCCATGATCCAGTTATGGTGCATTTTCTGTGCTGCTGTTAAAGGATAGTAGTTTGTCATACTTTATTTAACCTCCATCACCCGTTTTTTCTCTTTTCCCGGGTACAAAAACATTACATACTTGTTCAGTAGCCCACAGTTATTTTAAAAATAATGTACTGGCAGCTACAACATTACTTTTTTATTACGTGACAAAAATAGCACAGATTTTTCCCAAATGCCAGTACCCTCAGCACTTAATGAACACTTTACATAAAATTGACCGAGACTTATCATGCATTTAACAAAACGCATCTGATAAGTCCCGGTCAGGGATTGTTGTCATTCGTAATCGCCTTTGGCGGTTGAAAACAGTCACATTATTTTTCAGAATTACTGCCATCATATTTCTCAAAAAACTCCATCACTGTACGCTGATACAGTTCCGGATCTGCATAGGCACTGCACAGATGCCTTGCTCCCTGTACAATGACCAGTTCCTTTGGTGCTTTGCACAGCATATAGTTCTGGAATGAATTGTTCGGGTACACATAAGTATCCTTCTCTCCATGAAAGAAAAGGACAGGTCTTGTATTCCTTTTCATAGCTTCTGTGGTATCTGCATCTTTCATACGAAATCCTGCCACAAAATGGCACAGACAGTCTATTTCCTTCAAAAGCAAAGGGATATAATGCAGATGGAACCAGTTGTCAGCCATATCCCGCATCTGTCTTTCCATAGACTGAAAACCACAGTCTGCGATCAGTCCCTTCACCTCTGACGGAAGCCTGTATTCGGATGCCATCAGTACAGCGGCTGCTCCCATAGACTGTCCATACAGATAGATTGGAAGCTTTTCTTTATTTCTCTCGGACACATAAATTGCCCAACGCTGCACATCCCATTTTTCCTTTGCTCCAAAGGTAATATATTTTCCTTCACTTTCTCCACAACATCGCTGTTCCATAAACAGAAGATTACATTGATGCTCATGGAGATATTTTGCCATAAATGACAGGGAACCAAATCTGCTGCCCCTGTAACCATGGCTTAAGATAACAAACCGCTTTGCATGCTCTGCCGGCAGATAGAATCCGTGGAGTTTTAATCCATCCACGCTTTGGATATAACAGTCCTGCATCTTCTGAGCCTCGCACCATGCCCTGCTCTCATCATATTCCTTTTCGTATCCGTTTCTGGGGTGATTATCCCGGATATGGGATAATTCAAACCATTTCTTTCTTTCCCTTTTTTCTTCCCTCTCATTTTGCAGCAGACCACCATGTTAAAAAAGCGCCCATACCCATCTCCAGAGATCCCAGAAAAACAGCCGCCCTGTATTGCGAACAGCTTAATATTTTTTCTTCGTCATGACTTCCTCCGCAGTCACATTTTGAATAAGAATCCTGCCCGTAAAACTTCAGTTATATCAGACAGCTTTAAGGTCTTTCACCATAGACTCAGGTGGCAGATAAGGTATCCACCTTTCAGGCTGATATCTCTCCGATGAAGATACTATTTTACCGGACCATCCCACGAAGCAAATTGATCTGTATATGTATCCAGATCTGCCACACTTACCGTCAGTTTTCCGTCTGTATTCTTATAATCTATATATATAGGATTGCACCCGCCTGTAGTTTCACCTACACTGTCTGTCGTGAATACATTTCCACAATTCTGGCATACCAGTCTTCCGTTCTGTTCCTTAAAATACGCCCTTGGCGATGGATTGCATACCTGACATGTATTAAGTGATAAGCGCGGAGTTCCATCCGAGCCTTTTACAGCAATAAGCTGGATATTGGTTCCATTGGAATCGTAATTGATATACATTGGATTCGAAGTCAATGTATCTGCATCAATTGAAATTTCACCATTCTCTACGGCAGGAGTTTCATATACCACTGTTTCCTCTTTCTCCGCATCTGATTCCGTATTTTCAGCTTCTGACGTATCCAGACTTCCAAAACCAAGCATCAGAGGAACTGTTCCCAGACTGAACATCAGCATCGCAGCCGCACCTGAGACAGGATTTCCCGATCCAAGTGCTATAATCTGCATGGACTGCATGGGGCCACACGGCATCAGCCCATTCAACAGTCCGACAAAAAACGGTCTGTTCTCTCTTCTTTTCTTGTTTATTTTATCAGTCAGCCTTTGTGGAAATCTGATTTGGAACTTTCTTAATAATGTAATCCAGCCCAACATGTTTATTCCCATGATCACCATGAACAAACCCGCTATTATTTTCAATATCCCCTGCAGAAGCAGTGGAATTCCCATTCCGCCCAGCAAAAAACCGATTACCGAATATGAAATCACACGTCCCGTATTATATAACAAGGATGGAAAGATTATCTTATTTTTCGGAGTTTTCCCATTGTCATCGTCTGCCACAGGAATGCACTGCGACAGATTAATCCCTCCACACATCGCTATACAATGAACAGATGTAAGAAGCCCTACTTCTTGAATTTATATCTTCCTTTTCCGTGACCGGATACCGGTTCAATAATGTCTGCCTTTACCAAATTGGAAAGAAGTTTTGAAGCACCTGAACCTTTTAGCTCAAGAAGCTCCATAACTGCACTTCTTCCAAACACCTCATCAAAACCAAATCTTTCAAAAAGTCTATGAATATGAATCGTCGTTTTTACTGA
>ENA-OQBL01000878-OQBL01000878.1-human-gut-metagenome-genome-assembly--contig:-NODE-878-length-13693-cov-5.823603_pt1 | contig 13693 bp, 15 predicted proteins | sample MGYA00242747_ERZ504553 | MGnify/ENA primary metagenome ERZ504553 (study PRJEB26092, sample SAMD00036240) | human gut metagenome | host: Homo sapiens | study: EMG produced TPA metagenomics assembly of...
AAATATTATCAGCGATGATTCTGCCCTGTTTATTGGCTGGTCCTGCCAAAGAAATCAGCGCATCATTACCCGTAACATAATGTTTTACCTGAACTGCATCACCTGCAGCATAAATATCCGGTACAGAAGTTTCCATTCTGTCATTCACTACAATACTTTCCTTGATGCCAAGTTCCAGACCAGCTTCTTTTGCTAATGCTGTGTCTGGTGTGACTCCGATTGCTAGCACCACCATATCAGCCTGAAGGGATGGATTATCTTTTAATAAGATCTCCACTCCATTGTCTTTTCCTTTAAATCCTTCTACTGTATAGCCTAGTACCAGTTTTATTCCATACTTTCTCATTTCATTATGGATCATGGATGCCATATCCGGGTCAAATGGATTCATCAGCTGCTTAGGTCGTTGGACAATCGTAACATCCATGCCAAGCTCCCTCAAATTTTCTGCCAGCTCTAAACCAATAAAACCGCCACCAGCCAACACAGCAGATTTTGGATGATTCTTATTTATATATTCCTTTATCCGAAAAGTGTCTTCTACAGTACGAAGTGTAAATAGTTTATTAATACCTACTCCAGGAAGTCTCGGCTGTGTTGGCTTTGCACCTGGAGAAAGGATCAGCTTATCGTAATTTTCTTCAAATATTTCACCGTTTTCTAAATTCTTCACTGAAACAGTTTTACGTTCCGGATGTATGGAGATAACTTCATGATGAATTTTCATATTAATACGGAAGCGTTTAAAAAAAGCTCTCAGGTGTCTGTAGTGTAAGTTCTTCCGGATCTGTGATCACGTCTCCAATATAATATGGAAGCCCACAATTCGCATAGGATATGTATCCGGATCTTTCAAACACAGTAATTTCTGCATGTTCATCCAGTCTTCGTATTCTTGCAGCAGCTGTAGCTCCTCCGGCTACACCTCCTACGATTATTACCTTCATCTTATTTTTCCACCTTTCCTGAATAAGCAGCAATGCCACCGATATTATTTACTTTAGAATATCCCATTCGTTGCAACAACCCTGTTGCTTGACGACTTCGGGCTCCGGAATAACAGTATACAAACAGTGGAATTTCTGTATTCTTCACTACTGAAACAACATTGTTAAGTTGTTGTAACGGTACATTTTTACTTTCTGGTATATGCCCTTCCTGATATTCCTGCGGAGTACGTACATCCAGCAGAACTGCACCAGCAGTCCTTTTATATTCCTCTATCCCTTGATTAATATTCGCCTGTTTAAGGAAATCAAAAAATTCCCATTAGTGCACCTCCTCCTTAAAGCATTTCTAAAATTGCATTCTTAGGTCTCGCACCTGAAACCTGTTGTACGATCTTCCCATTCTTCATAACCACCAAAGTTGGGATACTCATAATACTAAATTCACTTGCCAGTTCAGGCTGCTCATCCACATTGATTTTACCAACTCTGATATCAGGGCGTTCACCTGCAATCTCCTCTATGATAGGAACCACCATACGACAAGGAGCACACCAAGGCGCCCAAAAATCCAAAAGGACAGGTTTATCGGAATTCAGTACTTCGTTCTGAAAATTATTTTTATTGATATTAATAGCAGACATTTTACAGTCCTCCTTATCTTTTTCTTTTTGTAGATTTATTATAGTCTTAATTTCATTTATTTTCCGTGATTACATCACCATACCTCATTAACTTAACTTCTTGCCATACCATCTACACTTAATATAACACCTGTAATGTAACTCGCCTCATCTGAAGCAAGAAACACAAACGCATTGGCAATATCTTCTGGCTGTCCAAGACGATGCAATGGAATTCTTTCAATCATAGGTTCGATAACTTCCTTTGGCACGGCCTTCATCATATCAGTTTCTGTAATCCCAGGTGCAACAGCATTAACACGAATACCTTTAGGTCCTAGTTCTCTTGCTAATGATACAGTCAATCCGTTTACTGCAAACTTCGATGCCGGATAAGCAAACCCACTTGGCTGTCCCGAAATACTCACCATGGAAGAAGTTGAGAGAATGACCCCCTTGCCTCTTGCCACCATACATTCTGCTGCTACACGAGTAGTATTAAATACTCCTTTTACATTTAAATCCATGACTTTATCAAAAGTCTCCTCTGTATAATCCATAAATGAGGTGTTTTCTGAAATCCCTGCATTATTTACCAGTATGTCGACACATCCATATTTTTCAGTTGCCTCTTTAAAAGCCTTTCTGACAGACTCCATGCTTGCCAGATTTGGACTAATTCCAGCAACTATTGCATTGGGATATTTTTCTTTTAATTTATCTACAGCAACATCTGCCGATTCCTGTGAACTTGCTGCCAACACAACTGAAGCACCTTCCTTCAAGAATTTATCAGCTGTAGCAAATCCTATACCACGGCTTCCACCCGTAATGATTGCAACTTTATCTTTTAATCTCATTTAGACTACCTCCTTACTTTGTTTGTAGTTACATTATAAGCAAAAGGTAAATCATTTTCTGTGATATCATCACAAACTATCGCAATAAAAAACCCTGTTGCTCACACGCACCAGGGTTTTTGTTTATCTATCCGTATTTAAATAATCAGAATTTTATTCAACTTCTGAAAACTGATCTTTTCCAACATTACATAATGGGCATTCAAAATCTTCTGGAACGTCCTCCCACTTTGTTCCTGGTGCAATACCACCTTCAGGATAACCTTCCTCTTCATCATATTCCCATCCGCAAACGTCACATACATATTTCATTAGTTTGTTCCTCCCTTTACCTTCTCCCTGCATTTTTGGCAAATACCTTTAAATGAAATATCCTAATCCAAAAATTCGATTCCATGAGTGTTATGAATTCTTTCCAGCAAATCCGGTATTTCATCCATATCCACATCTGAAACTTCACCGCATTTTGTACACCTGACATGGTAATGATTTTTCAATGAAAAATCGAACCTATTCGCTCCATCCGGAACTTCAACCTTCCTTAACGAACCCTCATCTACCAATATATCAAGATTTCTATATACAGTTCCTTTTCCGATTGTAGGATATGCTGCTTTTATATCTTGCGTTCGATTGTTTCCAACTCCCGCCGCTTTTTTTCTATCAGATTTTTTCTGATTTAACAACTTATCTTCTATCACGTCGATGTCTCTGTTTCCCAAAAACTCTCCAATCTGACCCAATGGCATATCCAAAACGCGCAAGTAACGAATCATATTTAAAACCTCAAACTGACGTGCACTATAATAGCGATAGCCTGTTTCCGGATCTGTGTATTCTGGTTTCAACAGACCTGCCTGTTCATAATGCCGCAGGCTGCCAACACTGATATGAAACATTTTTGCCACATCACCAATCTGGAATAATTTTTTATTCTCCAAGCTGTTTCTCCTCATGAATTATGTCTGTCATTTTCTGATCAAAACAAGCATCAACCTGTGAAGCGATTTCTCCATCAAGCCATCCTTTTTCTACCATATCATTTAAAATACCGTAAGCTTTTTCATGTGGCATTCCCTGTTTATACGGGCGGCTTTCTGTCAGTGCCTGATAAATATCGACACACGCCATGATGCGTTCCTGTGTGTTTAATTCAGCAGCTGTTTTTCCCAAATGGATAGCCTGTCCCGTCCAGTCTTTCATGGTGAAAGGCAGCCCAGTCACATATCTCTTCAAAATCATCGATTTCTGACAGAATAGAATAAGTATATGCTGCATGATGTTTCATAACTGCAAACTCATCATCCGTCAGTCTTCCCGGCTTCTCCAGAATTTTGTTACCTATGGCAACCTTTCCAATGTCATGCAGCGCTCCTGCAAGATACATTTTCTGCATTGTCTCCTCATCAAATCCCATAAATCTGGATAATTTCTCAGCATCTGCAGCCACACCTATGGAGTGTGTACTCGTAAATGGTGATTTATAGTCTACGATGCGTGCGAAAAATTTCGCCAGTGCTTTAATCTGTTCAAAGCTAAGATCTTGTTTTGTACGCGGCACTCTGTTCCATAAACGAGTCTCCACATCTTTTTCTCCAAGTGACAGAAAATGTTGTTCAGAAAAAGCATGTCTAAATGCTTCTATACATTCTTCATCCGCTATAGAACCTGTGATTTCCTGAAGAAATGCTTCTACCTTCTGCCAGGTGTCTGAATCAAAAGAATCACTGCAGCAGACCTGGTCAAGCAGATCGCATAGATGGATAATTCGTGCAAAAACCGGTACTTCTGTCCATTTTTTTTCCAAAAGGTCCACTTCCATCTGCATTCTCATGATGATACAAAATGACATTCTTTATATCCGTATGGGATGGAATGTCTTTCATGTTCTTCTCACCTGCCGCACAGTGAATTCCCAGCTCCAGTGGAATCGCCGAACCTATTGCACTTGCAATATCATTGTGTAATTCTTCCTGAATATATTGAGTCAGTGCATTATCATGTAACAACGCACCGGCTGTCAGATCCTACAGACTCTCCCCCTGAATTCCCATCTGTTCTGCCATGCAGACACTCATATATGCAACACGCTTCGCATGCTTATCTGTTACATGCACTAACTCTGCTTCCACACAGTCCAATGCATAGGAACACGCTCCCAACAATCCCAAAACATCTAATTTCATCCCCTTTTGTCTCCTGTCTGTATTATATATCTGACAGTTATTTTATCACAAAAAATTTATATAAAAAAGGGTTTCATTATTATTTATACAAAAATAACAGGCAAATCTTTATCTGCATAATTATCAAATAAAAGACGGGATTGTATATCATCATTATTATATTGTCAATAATATAGTAATAATTCTCATTATTACTAAAAGATGCCCATGCTGAGCATCTTTAATCTAAATCATTGTTCTATTTTTCGTTCAAAAACATATTCAGTATCTGATGATAAATCAGACCGGAATGAATAACCAAGTCTGTCGAATTTCTTAATATCCACCGGATTCTCAATATTATTTTCTGCCATAAATCTGACCATTTCACCACGAGCCATCTTGGCATATGTACCTTTTGTTACCATTTTATCTCCAAAAGCTTCACAAAATGTAACCGAAATATATCTGTCCTGTGGTGTCAAATACTTTTCTATACATTTTGAGTATTCTTTTGATGCAAGATTAATGATAATCCTGCTGTCATCTATTACTGAACGGTATAACAAGTCACCCCAGTACTCATACAGATTTTTGGAATCTCCAATCCTGATCTTTGCCTGCATTTCCAAACGATAAGGTGTCACACCATCCATTGGTTTCAGAGCACCATAAAATGCAGACAATATTCTCAAATGATTTTGCACATACTCAAGCTGCATATCTTCAAACACGGATGGAGCCATATATTGAAAAGCAATTCCTTCATATGATAAGACAGCTGGGGTAAGTAAATGATAAAGATCCATGTTTTCCAATCTATTGAAGTTCTGTTCTGTAATTTTGTCATTACATTTCCAGATAGTCTTCAGTTCTTCTTTTGACTTACTTTTCAACCAACTTTGTATCTCTGTCGTCTTTTCAATAAATTCAGGCAATCCATCCGGCGCTATGCTGTCAGTATCTGTAATCATCTTTTTAGCAGGGGATAATATTATCTTCATTAATCTAATTCCTTAAGCATATTTTCAGGATCATCTGCTGCTTTGACTTTATCATTGGCTTTGATGATAACTCCCTGTTCATCGATAAGATATGTAGTTCTTACCACACCCATAGAGACTTTGCCATAATTTTTCTTTTCTTTCCATACATCATAAGCTTCAATAACTTTCCGCTCTGGATCTGCTAAAAGTGTAAATGCCAGTCCATATTTTTCCTCAAATCTCTTATGAGAGGATACAGAATCCTTACTGACCCCAAGAATAACTGCACCTTTTTCAATAAACTGAGGATATCTCTCGGAAAAACCACATGCCTGTTTCGTACATCCCGCTGTATTATCCTTGGGATAGAAATATAATACTACATTTTTTCCTGCATAATCCGATAATCTGTGTATTTTTCCATTTGATCTGGCAACTCAAAATCAGGTGCCTTGACCCCTACTTCCAACATTAATTATTCCTCCCTCTCTGTAACTTTCTCTTTATTCGCCTTTTTCTTCCTATTCCCGGAAATCATTTTATGCCCTGTATATATCGCCATTGTCATACATAGCATAGAGCTTAACGCAAAGTATTTGTGGCTTGATTTTAACCCTTTATGTCCAGTGTAAAAAGTACCAATCATTGTGATCAATGCTCCTACTGACCAATATTTATGTGCTTTCATATAATTCCTCCGTCTTTTATCTTCGGTGTTTTTAATTGTAATTATACTATACAATAATCAGATGTCAATTTGATAATGAAACAATCAGGGCAGCCGGGGCTTTGACAGTTACATCGATTATAAAGTCCATTAATCCCGCATAAACTCTAGGTTTTCTTTGTCAATCAATTTGTTTTGATTTATAGTAATGTCGAAAGTAGTTGAATTATTTTAAATCAGATAGTATTATCTTTTATAGAATCTTATCTATTACTGAAGTAACGAGAATGCGACGCGCAGTTATTCAAACACTTTGAATACATCAAATCCCGGATCTTCTCTCTGGTATATTATCTTCTGTTTTTCATTTATTATAGTTAATTGCCCCGAACTTGCATTGTAATCAATCGAATTTATGCCACTGTTCGATTTGAAGAAATCGATTTTTTCCTGCATAACCTTGATAAGATTCTGTGAATAAATCTGGTTCGGTAAGGATTTATCACTAACCTCATACAGACGGTCAAAGGAAAGATTCTGACACACCCCTTTCAATGTGTGCGCACTGCGGAAAGCATCTTCATAATTTTTATTTTCCAATGCCTGTTTTAACTGTAGATAACTCTGGTCTTCAAGGAACTTTAATGTAAATCTCTGAATCAGTGCTTCGCTGTGAAGGCGTCCCAAAACAGCCTCATAGTTTCCTCCGATAGCTTTATAGCACTCCTGCATTGTCATCTTTTAGCCCTGTCAATTGTATTCCACTAATTCATGAACCTCTGCTAATCATTATGAACATACCTTAAAATCGTTTTTATAACTTCCTCAATCACAATCGGCTTTGACAAATGTGCATTCATTCCTGCATCCAGTGATGCCTGAACATCTTCACCAAATGAATTGGCTGTCATTGCTATAATAGGAATGTTTTTTCCATCCGGTCTGTCATTCATCGTCCTGATTGCTTTTGCCGCTTCATAACCGTTCATTTCAGGCATCATGATATCCATCAGGATTACATCAAATGTGCCTTCCGGATGATTTCTGAAAATCTCAACAGCATTCTTTCCATCTACAGCTCTTTCTACATTCATTCCAAACTCTTCCAGCTGCACGGTCGTAATTTCTGCATTCAGCTCATTATCCTCTGCAAGAAGGACTTTCACACCTGTAAGATTTACCTTTTCAGAAAAACCTGTGTCTGACTTATTACATTCCTTATCAGTAATTTCCAGAGGAATATCCACAGTAAATGTGGTTCCCTCATGCTTTTTGCTTTGCACGGAAATGGTTCCACCCATCATATCTACATACTTCTTTACGATAGCCATCCCCAGTCCAGCTCCATGGTACTGCGTTCTCACATCGGAATCTTCCTGTGCAAATTCCTCAAAAACTTCTTTTGTAAATTCCTCACTCATGCCAATACCAGTATCCGAAATGCGGTAATGCATATTTATATATCCATCCCCGCCCTTTTCCTGACACCGGGCTTCAAATGTAATCGTCCCTCCATCCGGAGTGAACTTCACGGCATTGCTCAGAATATTTACCAGCACATCTCGCAGACGTACAGGATCCACAAGTACATTGGGGATCTTTGCTTCTTCACGCTGGATCTTAAAGCTGATATCCCTGTTCGTAAGAAAGCCTTTTGTAATATCCAGTGCAAAATCTGTGATACTTTTCAAATCTGTCGGTACCGGATTGTATTTCACTTTTCCACTTTCCACGCGAGTCAAATCTAATACATCATTGATCAGCGACAGTAAATGCTCTGAACTTTCATCAATCTTTTCCAGACAATTTTTCACTTCGTCTGACGGATTATTTTTCATTGCAATACCGGTGAATCCCATGATTGCATTCATCGGTGTTCTCATATCATGGGACATATGTGACAGAAATGCTGTTTTTGCCTTGTTTGCAGCCTGCGCATGCTCTGCCAGTTCCGCCATTTCCTCAGCCGTCTCCTGGGCTGCCTTCTGAGCTTTTTTTCTTGCACTGAGACGCATTGCTATCATAGCCATAGTAGTCAGCAGCCATCCGAAAATAAGAAGAACCCAAACAGTAGCAACAGGATGCAGACGGATCCAGTCAACAAATGTCAGCTCTGCTGCTTTGTATGTGGTATACCGTGCTGCTAGATCTTCGACAAGATTTTGGGGCATGGCATACATTGCTTTCGTCAGAATACCAGCCAGCGCATGGTTCTCTGTTGACGAAACTACCATGCGGTAGGTGAATGTAGGCTGTTCCAGCAGCGTATATGTCATGGTGCCCGTAGTGTCACTATTCACAAACGCCTGTGCCATGTAATAGTAGACGAAGGCAGCATCGGCTTTACCCTTACGGACAGCTTCCATCATTTCCTGCCGGGTACTGCACATCAGCTTTTCTGCACCGGGTGCCATTGCATCTGCAATTGAATTTGATGCTGTCTGGTCAACCGTAGCAACAACATTGATTTCTCCATCAAAGTCACGCCGTGTCACCCTTGCCAGCTGCATTGTAATGAAAGGTGCAGTAAGCCCCCATTTTTTCGTCTCAGCATAGTTATCTGTTTCCAGGCGTGCATCGATACTCATCTCTGTGGCTTCCTTATTTTTCTGATAAGCAATATACTCATCTCTGGTGGCAGGTGTAAGAAACTCATAGGAAATCCCGGCATAGTCTGCAATTTTCCGGAAGTAATCCGGGATAATCCCCTTCATCTCACCATTTTCATTATAAGAATATGGATAACGGGTCGGATCACACAGAACACGAATTGGGTTGTCCTTGGAATATTGTGCAATAATACTTTTTTCTTGCTCCGTATATTCCAGATTCTTAGTTTCTATGCTTTCATAATTTTTATTGTAAAGCGTCGTTTTCCAGTCACCCTCAACCGCATTCATCTGATCGATCGCATAATTGATCTCATTCAGCAATTCTGTATTGCCCTTTTTAACAATGACATAGAAATCGCTGCTGCCAAATTTATCCACGATTCGCTCATTGTTTGTTTTTCTCAGAGAACTGGTAACAATCGCATCAACTTTTTCGCTCTGAAGGGCTTCATCCATTTCTTCGGTCGTATCAAAATAAGATGGAACATATGTAAATCCTTTGTTGTCTGCAAAATCCGCAAACTCTTCATTCCGGGTGTTTCCGTTCAAAAGCGCCACACGCATACCGTTGTAAGTGCTGTAATTGCCGTCCACAATCGTGCTGTTGTCACTGCGGACGGTCAACATCCCATGATTGGTTCCGATCGGACGTGAAAAATCAAACTTTTCTTCTCTGTCCGGTGTTTTGCGGGCAGATGTTACCATGTCGATCTCGCCATCTTCAAGCATCTGCTGCATATCATCCCAGCTCTGATCGTATCCGACATATTCGTAATCTACATCCCAATAACGAGCCATCAACCGAAGGAAATCATAGCCATAACCGCTGCGGTTCCCCTCTTCATCCATCATATGGTATCCATCCATGGCAAAGAAACCGACTTTGACAGTTTCATGCTGCGAACTGTCCTCGGCTGCATATGCAGTCAGGGGAGAAAATATCATACACACGCATACAAAAACCAGTAACACTGCCACATATTTCTTTGCTCTCGAAATCATATTAAATCTCCTGTCTGTCAAATATATTTCTCTATACGTCTCCTTGTCAACCTCCTGGTTTAATAAATTTTCACCTGTCCCTACTGCTTCTCAATTCTTCGCATATAGTCTGCTTGATTGTTTTATCATCTAATGGCTTTGCAAGATGTGCGTTCATTCCTGCTTCCATACACCTTTCTGCATCTTCCCTAAATGCATTTGCAGTCATAGCAATGATAGGGATTGTTTTTGCATCCTGCCGTTCCAGGGATCTTATTGTTTTTGTGGCAGTAAGCCCATCCATCACCGGCATCATGACATCCATTAAAATAACATCGTATGTTCCTGATTCGCAGGCTTCAAAGTGCTGAACAGCTTCTAACCCATTTTTCACTGTTTCTACTTTAGCCCCATTTTCCGTCAGTATAAATTCTGCTATTTCCGCATTCAGCTCATTATCTTCAACCAATAATATCCGGACACCTGATATATCTGCATTGAAATCTTCTTTTTCTTCCGGCCGTGCATTCGTATCAATTTTAAATGGAAGTACTACAGTAAAACAGCTCCCTTCACCAAGCTTGCTTTCAACTGTTATGGTTCCGCCCATCTTTTCTACAAGTTGTTTCACAATAGGCATTCCCAGACCTGTCCCATTATAATCAGAACGTGGGGAATTATCTGCCTGTACAAATGGAGTAAACAATTCATTTTTTATAAATTCTTCTGACATTCCAATTCCATTATCTTTTATTTTAAATTCACATGTCATGTGATCTTCTGATCTTTCAATCGTTCTCATACTCATGTAAATAGAACCATTCACCTTATTGTACTTCATGCTGTTTGTAAACAGATTCATCAATATTTTTTTCAGATGAACTGCGTTGCTCCAAACATATATACCACTGTAATCATCATGTTCTCCTATAACATGAAGTCCTTTTTCTTCTGCCTGAAAAGATAGTGACTCCGTGATTTCCTGACATACCTGATCCAGATTGATGGATTCATCACCAAAAACCACTGTATCTGATTCTAACTTTGCCATATCTAAAACATCATTTATCAATGATAGTAGCAGCTTCGATGACTCATATATTTTATTCATGCAATCCTTTGCCCGCTCAGCATCATTTCCGCTTTTCTCAAGAATCGTAAGCATACCAATAATACCATTGATCGGTGTTCTGATATCATGAGACATGTTATTTAAAAAGGAAGTCTTAGCCTTATTGGCACTCTGTGCTCCTACAAGTGCATTTTGTAATTCCTGCTGTTTTTCTTCAAGCTCCTGATTCAGCTTCAATGCCTGCTCAGCAGACTTCTTGGATTTTTCTTCCGCACGTTTTGATTTTTTCAAAGAATCAAGAATTATACACAGGGCAACAAAAATAGAGATTCCAACTATGAGTGAGACAGCCAGTAAATTGTCCTGAATAAAATCCTTCGCTGTAACTTTTCGTGAGGAAGCATTATACGAAACTACTGCACCTGAAAATTGAGTTGTAGGCATAGATGTCAGTGTTTTATTCAGAATGGACAAAAGAACCGGTTCTCCCTGCTGAACAGCAAATGAAACATCAGCTTCTTTTGTCAGGAAAACACTATGAAGCTTATTATTTTTCAAATAGTCTGAAACAGTACCTGAATTGCTTACAATACAATCCGTCTCCCCTTTCTGCATTGCTTTTACTGCTGCATCTGATGTCTCATATTCCACAACCTCCCATTGCGGATAATTGTATGAAAGATATGCTTTCAATGCAAAATTATCTTTTTCAACGGCAACTATATTCTCTTTATTTTCATCAAAAGAATCCTTTGCCGTAATTGCTGCCATATTGAGAGTCAATAGCGTATCCGACAAAGCAAATCCATTTGTTTCTGCAAAGTATGGATTCTGGTTTGCATGAAAAATCAGGTCTATTTTTCCATCCTGCAATGCCTGAAGCAGTTCACTTCTTGTATCATATCCATTTAATTCAAATTCCAGAGTCTGACCTTGCAGACAATTTTCTGCAAGATCCACATAATCTGTGATAACACCTGTCAGTTTACCTGTTGATGGATCTACACTGCTGATACCTCCATCCTGATTCAGATACCCAATCCTGAGTGCACCATGCCGTCCAACCCACTCCCTTTCTTCTTTTGAAAGAAACGAGCTGCTCTGTGCAGAAAGATAACGCCTGTAGAGATCATCTGTGTAAAATGGGTTGTCATCCTTGATTCTGCGCATAGCACTATCCAGTGCTTCTTTGATATCCGGACGTTCTGGATTTATAGCGAAATAGATTTCTGTCTCTCCAATACTTGTAAGCGGTGAAATATCCGATTCTTCCCAACGGGATTCTTCTACCGAAACGAAGCAGTCAATTTCATGTTTCGACAGTTTGTCCATAATTTCTGTGGTTGTAGAAACATTGATATGCTTCGTATGCAGACCATATTTTGATTCCCATTCATTAAGCACATCCTCCACTATATTATCTTTAGACACACCAATATTTTTTCCCTCAAAAGAATCCAAATTTCCTGCTGTAAGATCCATATTGGATGCATCCGTATAGATGTAGTATTTCTCTTCCCCCATAGGCATATCGGAAAAAAGCATATTTTCAGCACGTTCGTCTGTATAGGAAATGTCACCAAGAATATCAATCTCTCCATTTTCCAACTGTGTAAAGCAGTTTTTCCAATCACTTGTTATGTATTTGTATGTCCATCCTGCATAACCTGCAATATCTTGAAGATACTCATAACCATAGCCGCTTCTTTCTCCCTTTTCATTGACTACATTATAAGTTTCCTCAAAAGATCCTACCCGAATAACATTGTCAGAGTTTTCTTTGGCAGATGCAGGAACGGATAAAACAATAAAACATATAATTGTGCAAAATATAATGTAACAAAATTTGAAATTCATTATATTCTGTACTAATTTGCACTTCTTCATCTTTCTCCCCTCCTCTAGGCTACAGTTGCTTGCTTCCAGATTTTAATTTTACATTCATTAATTGTCAATAACCTCCCCGCTAGTTTTTTCCAAACAGCTTCTGTATTACTTATTCAAGTGCTCTACCATAAAAAAGCACTGCCAAACAGACAGTGCAACCTCATTTCATGCAACTGGCTGCCATTTTACAGGCCCTGTAGCTTTGCGTCCCAGACTTTCATCTGGTTTGCCGATTTCCTTATTATAGCTTTAATACTTATGCAAAAAAATCTGATTTCATTATACTTTAATGCTCTAGTATACACAAGAAAACATTACCGTTTTAACGACAAAAATAAAAAATGAACAGCCGATACATATACTCGAACTGTTCTTCTACTTCCGAAGACCACGCAGCATTGACATCACTGTTTCCTGCTCATTTGTACTCAGATTATTCCATATCCTTAAAACTTCTTTCTGTTTTTCTGTCAGATTCTCTGAATTACCTTCCTGAAAAAATCTGTGATAATGTCACACCCAAAGCTGTACATATTTTTTCAAGTGTGATCAGCGACGGCAGGTTTTCCTGCGCCATGATTCTTCCCAGTGATGACTGGGAAATTCCAAATACACATAAGCATGATACAATAGAGGCATGCTGAAGGAGGATCTCATATGGCAAAGCAAGCTGTACAATTTCTTCTTTTGTATGATATTTGTTATTCAACTCCATCGTTATTTTTAATGCCCTTTGAGACATCTCATGCATGATCAGATGGTCTTCACTTCCACCGTCTACAGTATATCCGGGCTTCATATTACTCAAATATTCTTCAAATGTCATGATTAACCAACCCCGTTTTCTTTAAAAAATTTCTGGATTTTATCAAATGGGATCACATCCAGATTAT
>ENA-OQBL01000879-OQBL01000879.1-human-gut-metagenome-genome-assembly--contig:-NODE-879-length-13635-cov-4.172046_pt1 | contig 13635 bp, 27 predicted proteins | sample MGYA00242747_ERZ504553 | MGnify/ENA primary metagenome ERZ504553 (study PRJEB26092, sample SAMD00036240) | human gut metagenome | host: Homo sapiens | study: EMG produced TPA metagenomics assembly of...
ATATGCCGCTGAACTGCCCGGGTGGCTCGATGCCATCGGACAAATGGATGCGCTCAACTCACTGGCAACATTTGCCTATAATCATCCGGACTATATTTACCCAAAGATAGTTCAAGCGGAAAGAAAGGGGAAAGGAAACCTGAATAAAGAAGAAGAAAGCAATTCTGAAACGGAAGCCCCATCAATGCCCCTTCCTCCTTTCGTCTCCGTGCCGAAGCCCTGGGCCATCCGCTGATGAACCGTGACCGCTGTGTCCGCAATGACATCGACATGGTGAAACGACCGTTTTTCATCATCGTCACCGGCGCCAACATGGCAGGGAAAAGCACCTATCTGCGTACGGTGGGCATCAATTACCTCCTTGCCTGCATCGGCGCCCCCCGTCTGTGCCCGCCAAATGGAAATATGCCCGGCCCGGCTCATCACCAGCCTGCGCACCTCGGATTCACTGAATGACAACGAGTCCTACTTCTTTGCCGAACTCAAACGTCTGAAACTCATCATAGACAAGTTACAGGCTGGTGAGGAGCTTTTCATCATCCTCGACGAAATTCTGAAAGGTACCAACTCCATGGACAAGCAGAAAGGATCCTTTGCCCTTATCAAGCAATTCATGACTTTGCAGGCCAATGGTATCATTGCCACCCACGATCTGCTACTGGGAACACTCATCGATCTCTTCCCCGATGATATCCGCAACTATCGCTTTGAAGCAGACATTACAGACAATGAACTGACATTCTCCTACCGCTTGCGCCCAGGTATCGCCCAGAATATGAACGCCTGCTTCCTGATGAAAAAAAATGGGGATTGCCGTTGCCAACTAATCCCCACCACAGTTAAAGCCAAGTCTAACTCTTTGACTGATTATGCAGCTTTACATTTCTCCAGGAAAGTAGACACTGCAACCGCATCGCTACCCGTAAAGTAGCGTACGGAAGTTACCGGAGTATACGTGTAAGGCACAAACTGATACAACTGTACAGCCGCAAATTTATTATCCTGCGAAATAATGACATCCATGCGCACATTTCCACTGCCGCAACTTTTTATTTCAGTCTCGCCATTCAGCTGTTCATTCTCAATCATATCTGTAAGTTTGCCCAAATATTTCAAATCGAAGAAAACACTGCGTTCCTTGGTCACACTGCCCGTCGGCAAATAGACCACTTCCTTCGATTTCCAAAACAGACGGAACACGCCAAGCAAGACGAATGCCGTACCCAGCACCATCAAAACCATGCTGAGAGTGGAAGATTTATCACTCATCTCAAAAATGGATACAAAAATAAAAACACCGACCAGCAGCATAGCTACTGAAAAGATAAGTCCTGAAACACTGGTACGCTTTACAATATCGGGATGTGAAGACGCAAAAAGAGTTGCGTCAATAGTTTGAGTTGCCATAATTATAATATGTTTTAATGAATTTATTAGAAATAGAAAATACAGTATTCCCCTGCAAAAACACATAGTCTGACCATACACAAGGGAAAAAGGAAAATTCAATAAAACACTAAATGAGAATACGCCTTAGTGTGAAAATGTAATATTCGCACACCGGCTGGCAACGATAATAGGCAGTGGCATCATAGAGTTTCTCACGATGCAGAGACAAAACAGCCGCTCGCTGGGCCAGTTTGTCAATCCAGTCCTTTAAAGAAAATATATATTCCGTGGTAGAAATACGCTGTATACGGGAGTACGTCAGTGAATGTAATTGTCCACCCATACCCGCCAGCTCTGCATCTGGCAGATAAGGTAATTGAGGCATCTCAATATAGGCATCAGTCTGCTCATGTACGGCAATAGTATTCTCACTCACAACATTCCCCCCACTTGCCGCTTTATTTGCAAATGCATCGCTTGCAGTCTGCCATAAGGCCAATGCAAGCACCATGAATCCTATGAATCTTAAGAATTTAGCCATATCTATGTGCAAATATAACAGTTTCTATCAGGAATTTGTTTTGTGCACACATCTTTTAATGTTTCTTGGATGATTTATAGGCAAAAAAAAGCCGTTCCAAACAAATTGGAACGGCTTCTATATATAAAAAGAATAGTTGAATTATTCAGCTTTAACTTCCTCAGCAGCAGGAGCTTCGGCAACCGGTGCAGATGTTTCTGCAGCAGGAGCAGCTTCAGTAGCAGCGGCTTTCTTTGAACGGCGAGTACGAGTAGCCTTCTTGGCAACCTTTTCCTTAGCCATATTTTCGTTGTAGTCAACGAGTTCAATGAAGCACATTTCTGCGTTGTCACCCAAACGGTTACCAGTCTTGATAATACGAGTGTAACCACCCGGACGATCAGCAATCTTCACAGAGATTTCTTTAAACAGTTCAGTTACAGCATACTTGTCTTGCAAATTGCTAAATACAACACGACGGGAATTAGTCGTATCGTCTTTAGCCTTTGTAATCAAAGGCTCAACAAACTTCTTCAGAGCTTTAGCCTTTGCAACAGTCGTAGTGATTCTTTTGTGCTTAATCAAAGAACACGCCATATTAGCCAACATAGCGTTTCTATGAGAGGCAGTACGACCCAAATGGTTGAATTTCTTATTATGTCTCATTTTTTATTCTTTATCTAATTTATATTTAGAGATATCGGTTCCAAACGACAGATTCAGACTTTCCAGCAAATCATCAAGCTCGGTAAGCGATTTCTTTCCGAAGTTTCTGAATTTCAGCAAATCCGTCTTGTTGAATTGTACCAAGTCACCAAGAGTCTCTACATCTGCAGCCTTCAGACAGTTGAGGGCACGTACAGAGAGATCCATATCAACGAGCTTGGTCTTCAGCAACTGACGCATGTGCAATACTTCTTCATCAAACTCTTCATTGCCGTCAGCATCATTTGTTTCCAGCGTAATCTTCTCGTCAGAGAAAGCATGAAGTGATAAATCAGAATCTTTGCTGCTTCTTTCAGGGCTTCTTTCGGATGAATGGAACCGTCGGTAGTAATCTCAAGTACCAGTTTCTCGTAGTCGGTCTTCTGCTCTACACGGAAGTTCTCTACCTGATACTTCACATTACGTATCGGAGTATAAATAGAATCGATAGGAATTACGTTCACATCGGTGCAATATTCGCGGTTTTCGTCAGCAGGAACATAACCACGACCTTTGTTGATCGTAATATCTATCTGCATAGTTGACTTTGAATCTAAATGACAAATAACTAATTCAGGATTTAACACTTCAAATCCAGTCAAATACTTACCTATGTCACCTGCTTTAAATTCACTTGAATTCTCGACCGTAATACTTACTTTCTCACTCTCGAATTCTTCAACTACTTGCTTGAATCTCACTTGTTTCAGATTCAAGATAATGTTAGTAACATCCTCTTTTGCCCCCGGAACACTGGAAAATTCATGCTCAACACCGTCTATCTTGATAGTAGTGATAGCAAAACCTTCCAATGAAGAAAGCAGGATGCGGCGCAGTGCATTACCCACGGTAATACCGAAACCGGGCTCCAACGGACGAAATTCGAATTTTCCGAATCTAGAGTCCGCTTCCAACATTAATACTTTATCAGGTTTTTGAAATGCTAATATCGCCATGAAATTAATTATTATTTAGAATACAATTCTACGATCAAATGCTCTTTAATGTTTTCAGGAATGTCTGCTCTTTCAGGTACATGCAGCAATTTGCCAACCTTAGAGTTATCATCCCATTCCAACCAAGGATATTTGCTATGGTTAAAACCAGCCAGTGAGTTAGCGATACTTCCAATGATTTGGATCTTTCACGAACACCGATCACCTGACCCGGTTTTACTGCATAAGAAGGAATATTCACAACCTCACCGTCTACAGTAATGTGCTTGTGGCTCACCAACTGACGAGCAGCTGCGCGAGTAGGAGCAATACCCAAACGGAATACGATATTGTCAAGGCGACCTTCCAACAATTGGAGAAGGATTTCACCAGTAATACCTTTAGCAGTCTCAGCCTTCTCAAACAAGTTGCGGAATTGTTTTTCCAAAACGCCATAAGTATATTTAGCCTTCTGTTTCTCACGAAGTTGAACACCGTATTCAGAAGTCTTTCTCTTTCTGGAATTACCGTGCTGTCCGGGAGGATAGTTCTTCTTTGACAATACTTTATCTGCTCCAAAGATTCCTTCACCGAATTTACGGGCAATTCTTGATTTTGGTCCAGTATATCTAGCCATTTCTTTTAAATATTTAATTGTTTATTCATGAACTTGGGTTTGTTGCAGCCGCGATTGCAGAGAGAAAGTTTACAATCCAATAACAAAATCAAGTCTCACTTCTATTAAAGGTAAATTTTAAACTCTACGTCTTTTCGGAGGACGACAACCATTGTGCGGAAGCGGAGTTACGTCAATGATTTCAGTAACCTCGATACCTGCACCGTGGATAGTTCTAATAGCAGACTCACGTCCGTTACCCGGGCCCTTCACATATGCTTTTACCTTTCTCAAGCCAAGATCGTATGCTATCTTAGCACAATCTTGAGCAGCCATCTGTGCTGCGTAGGGAGTGTTCTTCTTTGAACCTCTAAAACCCATCTTTCCGGCAGAAGACCAAGAAATGATCTGACCTTCGCTGTTTGCCAGAGAAACAATAATGTTGTTAAAAGATGAATGAACATGCAACTGTCCATTAGCGTCAACCTTCACATTTCTCTTTTTTGCTGCAACTGTTTTTTTGCCATATCAACAATTATTATTTAGTAGCTTTTTTCTTATTAGCAACGGTTTTCTTTCTACCCTTACGAGTACGGGCATTGTTCTTTGTGCTCTGACCTCTTACTGGAAGACCAATACGATGACGAACACCACGATAGCAACCGATATCCATTAAACGCTTAATGTTCAATTGAACTTCAGAACGAAGATCACCTTCAACCTTATACTCTGCACCAATGATCTCACGAATCTTGGCAGCCTGATCATCCGTCCAGTCTTTTACTTTCAGGTCTCTGTCAACACCTGCTTTATCCAAAATTTTTTGCTGAACTACTACGACCTATACCATATACATAGGTCAACGCAATTTCACCTCTCTTGTTTTGAGGCAAATCGACACCAACTATTCTTATAGCCATATACTAAATTATTTTTTTGCAAAAATAATAATATTATCCTTGACGTTGTTTATACTTAGGATTTTTCTTGTTAATAACATACAAACGGCCATTACGTCTAACGATCTTACACTCTGGCGTACGTTTCTTTAAGGATGCTCTTACTTTCATATCTTAATTTTATTTATATCTAAATACAATTCTTCCTTTCGATAAATCATAAGGAGACATTTCGACTCTTACTTTATCCCCTGGCAGGATTTTGATGTAATGCATCCGCATCTTACCGGAAATATGTGCAGTAATCTCATGTCCGTTTTCTAATTCAACACGAAACATTGCATTAGACAATGCTTCAACTATAACTCCATCTTGTTCTATTGCAGATTGCTTTGCCATATTAATTTCTTAAATTGCTTTATCTCCTAATACTTCTTCAATGAACTCGAATGATGACAATATATCAGCTTCACCAGCACCGACTGCTATCGTATGTTCAAAATGAGCTGCACACTTGCGGTCTTTTGTCCTCACCGTCCAGCCATCACGCTCCATGAGTATTTGTCGGTTACCTAAAGTTATCATCGGTTCAATGGCAATGCACAAGCCTTTCTTCAGCATTGTCCCATAACCACGTTTTCCGTAATTGGGGACCTGAGGATCTTCATGCATTTCCTTGCCTATTCCGTGACCCACAAACTCACGCACCACACCATAAGAATTAGATTCGCAGTGCTGCTGTATCGCATAGCCGATATCACCCAACCGCTTGCCGTGAACGGCATTCTGTATCCCTATGTACAATGCTTCTTTAGTAACCTTCAGTAATTTGCGGACCTCTTCGTCAACTTCACCTACACAAAACGTATAAGCTGAGTCGCCACAAAAGCCATTCATGTAAGTACCACAATCAACAGACACGATATCACCGTCTTTCAATACCACATTATCTCCCGGAATACCATGTACCACTTGGTCATTTACAGATGTGCAAATAGAAGCTGGAAACGGATCGCCATATTGATTAGGAAAACCTTTAAAGGTTGGAACAGCACCATTGTCTCTGATGAACTCTTCCGCTACCCTATCCAGCTCTTTTGTTGTCACTCCGGGCCTTATAACCTTAGCTATCTCAGCCAACGTCTTTCCAACAAGCAAATTACTCCTGCGGAGCAGCTCTATTTCATCTTCTGTTTTAAGAAATATCATTCTTCAAAAAAGATTAATATGCAGCTACATTACCACTGCGGCCTTTAATACGTCCGGATTTCAGCAAACCGTCATAGTGTCTCATTAACAAATGACTTTCTACCTGCTGGAGAGTATCAAGCACCACACCCACAAGGATTAACAAAGATGTACCGCCAAAGAATTGAGCAAACTCAGCTTTCACACCGAATATGCCGGCAAATGCAGGCATAATGGCAACCAAGGCCAAGAAGAAAGAACCAGGCAAAGTAATACGTGACATAATCACGTCAATATACTCGGCAGTTTGCTTTCCTGGCTTGATACCCGGAATAAAACCATTGTTTCTCTTCATATCTTCAGCCATCTGAGTCGGATTAATAGTAATTGCAGTATAGAAATACGTAAACAATATAATCAACACTGCAAAAATCAAATTATACCAAAAGCTTGTATGATCAGTCAATGCACGTACGAAACCGCTTGCATCATTTACATTCGAGAACCCAACAAGAGTGATAGGAATAAACATGATAGCCTGAGCAAAAATGATAGGCATCACGTTAGCAGCATTCACCTTCAAAGGAATATACTGTCTAGCACCGCCATATTGCTTGTTACCCACAATCTTCTTCGCATATTGAACAGGAATCTTTCTAGTTCCCTGCACCAAAAGAATAGCGAATGCAATAACAACCAGCAACACAACAAGCTCAATCAGGAACATTACCAGACCACCAGTCTTGTCCGTCATACGGGAAATCAATTCCTGGAATAAGGACTGCGGCAGACGGGCGATGATACCAATCATGATAATCAGCGAAATACCATTACCGATACCCTTATCCGTAATTCTCTCACCAAGCCACAAAATAAACATACTTCCAGCCGCTAAAATAATGGTAGAAGTAAACATAAACAGAGTCCAATCTAATGAAGCATTTAAAGAAGGACCAGCCTGCATCTTAAGATTGAGCAAATAAGAAGGAGCCTGAACCAAAAGAATAAGAATCGTCAGATAACGAGTATATTGATTCATTTTTCTTCTACCACTCTCACCTTCGCGCTGCAATTTTTGGAAATACGGAACCGCAATACCCAGCAGCTGAATCACAATGGAGGCAGAGATGTACGGCATGATACCCAATGCAAAAATAGAAGCATTGGAAAATGCTCCTCCGGAAAACATGTTTAACAAGGCTAAAAGACCTTCGCTTGTCTGTTGATGCAATTGTGTCAGCATTGACGGATTGATCCCCGGCAAAACGACATACGAACCAAAACGGTAGATTGCCACAAACAATATGGTAATGAGGATCCGTTGTCTCAGATCCTCAATTTTCCATATATTCTTTAATGTTTCAATAGCTTTTCTCATTGAATTAGAGTTTTACTACTTGTCCACCAGCAGCTTCGATGGCAGCAACAGCAGTCTTAGAAAATGCATGTGCCTGTACATCCAACTTAGCAGTCAAAGTTCCGTTACCTAATACTTTTACCAACTGGCTTGCAGAAATGAAACCAGCAGCAATGAAGTCACTGATACCTACAGTCTGCAAGTTCTTTGCTTCAGCCAATTTCTGAATTGTATCCAAGTTGATAGCCTTATACTCTACACGATTGATATTTTTAAAGCCAAACTTAGGAACACGACGTTGAAGAGGCATCTGACCACCTTCAAAACCGATTTTCTTAGAGTATCCAGATCTTGATTTAGCTCCTTTATGACCTCTAGTAGAAGTACCTCCCAAGCCAGAACCCGGACCACGTCCAATTCTCTTTCTTGTTTTAGTAGATCCCTCTGCAGGTTTTAAATTACTTAAGTTCATATTGTAATTCGTTTTATATTCAACAAATAATTACTTAACAATGGTAACCAAGTGTTTAACCTTATCCACCATTCCAAGAATTGAAGGAGTACATTCGTGTTCAACCACACGATTCAACTTATGAAGCCCCAGTGCATCGAGAGTTCTCTTCTGATCAGCAGGAGCACCAATTCTACTTTTAACTTGTTTAATCTTTATAGTCGACATATTCTTCCTCCTTATCCTCTAAATACTTTTTCCATACTAACTCCTCTGTTCTGGGCAACCATACGAGCATCGCGCATTTCACTCAATGCCAAGATAGTAGCCTTTACCAAGTTGTGCGGGTTGGAAGAACCTTTTGACTTAGCCAAAACGTCTGTTACACCAACACTTTCCAATACGGCACGCATTGCACCGCCAGCAACAACACCGGTACCGTGAGAAGCCGGTTTAATAAATACTTCAGCGCCACCGAACTTTGCAGACTGTTCGTGAGGAACTGTACCTTTCAGTACAGGCACTCTTGTCAGGTTTTTCTTTGCAGATTCAACACCTTTGGCAATAGCAGCGGTTACTTCACCAGCTTTACCAAGGCCCCAACCGATGATGCCTTCTTCGTTTCCTACTACCACAATAGCAGAGAAACTAAAAGTTCTACCACCTTTGGTTACTTTGGTTACACGATTAATAGCAACCAATCTGTCTTTCAGCTCTATATCGTTTGTAATCTTAACTCTATTATTAAGTCCTGCCATAATGATTAAAATTTAAGTCCACCGTTACGGGCAGCATCAGCCACCTCTTTTACTCTCCCATGATACAAGTAACCATTACGGTCGAAAACAACAGTAGTAATACCTGCTTCCTGAGCTTTTTTCGCAATCAGTTCACCTACTTTAGCAGCTTGTTCCTTCTTAGGCATTTTTTCAGTCATACCCAAAGAAGAAGCGGCAGCCAATGTCTTACCGGACAAGTCGTCGATAATCTGAACATAGATTTGCTTGTTACTTCTAAATACACTCATACGCGGGCATTCAGTAGTACCTGAAATTTTGTTGCGTACTCTATATTTGATCTTAATTCGTCTTTCTATTTTTGTTGTCATAATAATATCAATTTAAATGATTATTTAGCACCAGCTGATTTACCAGACTTTCTACGAATTTCTTCGCCAACAAACTTAATACCCTTACCCTTATACGGTTCAGGCTTACGGAAAGAACGTATTTTAGAGCAAACTTGACCAAGTAACTGCTTGTCGCAAGATTCCAATATAATCAAAGGATTCTTGTTTCTTTCAGACTTAGTCTCAACTTTAACTTCAGGAGGCAACTGTATAAAGATACTGTGAGTATAACCTAAAGCCAGTTCAATGATATTTCCCTGGTTAGAGGCACGGTAACCTACACCGACAAGTTCCAATTCTTTCTTATATCCTTCTGATACACCAACAACCATGTTGTGTACCAATGAACGGTATAATCCATGGAATGCATGCTTTTGCTTAGGATTATCCAGCATTGCATTTTCATTCTCAGCCAAAACAACATGACCGTCTTCGATGGTAACATTGATAGCAGGATTTACATATTGGCTCATTTCGCCTTTGGGTCCCTTAACGGTAACCACGTCATCTTTCAGAGTAACTGTTACTCCAGCGGGAATACTAATGGGTAATTTTCCTATTCTTGACATTGCTAATTCCTCCTATTAATATACATAACACAAAACTTCACCACCAATCTTTAGTTCAGCGGCTTCTTTGTTGGTCATTACACCCTTGGAAGTAGATATTATAGCAATACCCAAACCATTAATAACACGCGGCATGTCTTTATAACCGGTATATTGACGCAAACCCGGAGAAGAGATTCTCTCCAGCTTCTTGATAGCGTTAACCTTGTTTACCGGATCATACTTCAAGGCAACTTTAATTGTACCTTGAGGACCATCTTCTACAAACTTATAATTAAGAATGTAGCCCTTTTCAAAAAGAATCTTAGTGATTTCTTTTTTCAAATTTGAAGCCGGAACTTCCACAACTCTGTGCTTCGCTTGAATAGCGTTCCGCAACCTCGTCAAATAATCTGCTATTGGATCAGTCATATAAAAAATAAATTAAATTAATCAGGCCTACCTGACAATATTTAAAAACAAATTACCAGCTTGCTTTCTTTACACCGGGAATAAGACCGTTAGAAGCCATCTCACGGAACTGGATTCTGGAGATACCAAACTGACGGATATATCCTTTAGGACGACCAGTCAGCTTGCAACGGTTGTGCATACGAATCGGATTAGAATTCTTAGGCAGGTCCTGCAATTTCTGTGCAGCTTCAAAAGCTTCAGCAGGATCACCAGTTCTAACGATTTGCTTCAACGCAGCTCTCTTCTCGGCATATCTGGCTACTAATTTAGCACGCTTTACTTCACGTGCCTTCATTGATTCCTTTGCCATATTATCAATCTTTTTTAGCGTTTTTAAACGGTAAACCGAATTCCTTCAACAAGGCATACCCTTCTTCATCTGTTTGCGCAGAGGTTACAAAGGTAATATTCATTCCGAGAATTCTAGTAATACTATCGATATTAATTTCAGGGAAAATGATTTGTTCCTGAATACCAAGGGTATAGTTACCCTTACCATCGAACTTACTTTCAATACCCTTGAAGTCGCGAATACGAGGCAGAGCTACACGAACCAACTTTTCAAGGAATTCGTACATTCTCTCACGACGCAGAGTTACCATAACACCAATCGGCATTTTCTTACGCAACTTAAAGTTTGCAATATCCTTACGAGAAATGGTTGCCACGGCTTTCTGACCAGTGATAGCAGTCATTTCATTAATTGCCACTTCAATAATCTTCTTGTCAGCAACAGCCATACCCAAACCTTGATTGATAACAATCTTCTTAAGTACGGGTATCTGCATAGAAGAAGAATACTGGAACTGTGATTTCAATGCAGGCGCAATACGGTCTGCATATTCTTTCTTAAGGCTAGCAGTATTACTCATTACTTAATCTCCTCTCCTGATTTTTTAGAATAACGCACTAAAGTGCCTTCAGCACTTACTTTTCTACCAACACGCGTTGCTTTACCAGTCTTTGGATCAACGGGATTCAAATTTGACAAGTGGACAGAAGCTTCCTGCTTCACAATGCCACCTTGTGGGTTTTTAGCATTCGGTTTTGTGCTCTTAGACACCATGTTGATACCTTCAACGATTGCGCGGTTTTTATCAACAAGAACCTTCAATACACGACCAGTCTTACCCTTGTCTTCACCGGAGTTTACATAAACTGTATCGCCTTTTTTAATATGTAATTTACTCATTACTCAAATCTTTTACAATATTAAAGTACTTCAGGAGCGAGTGACACAACTTTCATGTTAGTAGCACGAAGTTCACGAGCTACCGGACCGAAAATACGACTACCTCTAATTTCACCTGCATTGTTCAACAACACGCAAGCATTATCATCAAAACGTATGTAAGAGCCATCAGCACGACGGATTTCTTTCTTAGTACGTACGATCAAAGCTTTAGACACTGCACCTTTTTTTAATATCACTTGAAGGGATAACGCTCTTAACAGAAACGACAATCACGTCCCCTACTGAAGCATAGCGACGACCTGTACCACCCAAAACACGGATACAGAGAGCCTCTTTTGCCCCACTATTATCACATACTGTAAGTCTGGATTCTACTTGTATCATAATTACTTAGCTCTTTCAATTATTTCAACCAATCTCCATCTCTTAGTCTTGCTCAAAGGACGAGTTTCCATGATGTGTACAGTATCGCCGATATTGCACTCATTCTTTTCATCATGAGCATGGTACTTCTTCGTCTTGCTAACGAACTTACCATATATGGGGTGTTTCTCCTTAAACTTAGCTGCTACTGTAATGGTCTTATCCATCTTGTTGCTCAGCACAACCCCAGTTCTTTCTTTTCTTAAATTTCTTGCTTCCATCAAGCTCATCATTTATTGTTAAGTTCTCTTTGGCGTAATTCAGTCTTCATACGCGCAATAGTCCTGCGTAATTGTTTGATCTGAGCAGGATTATCCAAAGGAGAAATAGAATGATTTAAAATCATTTGGTTGTAATTAGCTACTTCTGCTTCAACTCTTTCTACCAAGTCGTTGGTAGGCATCTCTTTAATTTCTGCTATTTTCATACTCCTTACGCATTTTGATTTTGAATATCATAATCACGTCTAACCACAAACTTGGTTGTGATAGGAAGCTTCTGTGCAGCTAAGCGCAAAGCCTCTTTAGCGATTTCATAAGATACTCCTTCGGCTTCGATAATAATTCTACCCGGTGTAACTGGGGCAACGAATCCCTCCGGTGCACCCTTACCTTTACCCATACGCACATCAGCTGGCTTTCTGGTAATAGGCTTGTCGGGGAAAATACGAATCCAAATCTGTCCTTGACGTTGCATATATCTTGTCACTGCAATACGCGCAGCTTCAATCTGACGGCCTGTAATCCATTTCGTTTCCAAGGCCTTAATACCAAAAGATCCGAAAGCCAACTGGTTTCCTCTTTGGGCATTACCCTTTTGACGGCCTTTTTGTTGTCTTCTGAATTTTGTTTTTTTTCGGTTGTAACATAATTCCTAAAAATCAAATTCGTTAGCGATTATTTTTCTTTCTTTTGAAGTTCTTTCCGCCATTGTTTCCGCTATTGCTTCCACGACCACTTTCCTTGCTTTGCGTAAAGTTCGGAGCCAACTCCTTCTTACCATAAACTTCACCTCTACAAATCCAAACTTTAATACCGAGAAGACCAACCTTAGTCAATGCTTCTGCATGACAATAGTCGATATCTGCTCTGAAAGTGTGCAACGGAGTTCTTCCTTCCTTATACATTTCAGAACGAGCCATTTCTGCACCATTCAAACGTCCTGAAATCTGAATCTTGATACCTTCCGCACCCATACGCATTGTATTGGCAATGGCCATCTTAATGGCACGACGGTAGGCAATTTTGCCTTCAACCTGACGGGCAATGTTGTTAGCCACGATAACAGCGTCCAACTCAGGTCTTTTAACTTCGAAGATATTAATCTGAATATCCTTATCCGTAACCTTCTTCAACTCCTCCTTCAACTTGTCAACTTCTTGGCCACCTTTACCGATAATGATACCCGGACGTGCAGTACAAACGGTAATAGTCACGAGTTTCAGTGTACGTTCAATTACAATTCTTGACACACTAGCCTTTGCCAGACGAGCGTTCAAATATTTACGAATCTTGCTATCTTCCAGCAGAGAGTCGCCGTAATTCTTTCCACCATACCAATTGGAATCCCATCCTCTGATAATTCCTAAACGGTTGCTTATCGGATTAACTTTTGTCCCATTTACCTTAATTTTGATCTTCGTTATTACTTTTAGAACCAACGAACAACGTTACGTGGTTTGAACGTTTACGAATTCTGTAACCTCTACCCTGCGGAGCCGGTCTCATTCTTTTGAGTGTGGCACCACCATCAACAAAAATCTTGGTTACGAACAGCTCGCCACTTTCAGCTTTACGTTCGTTTTTC
>ENA-OQBL01000881-OQBL01000881.1-human-gut-metagenome-genome-assembly--contig:-NODE-881-length-13584-cov-5.126403_pt1 | contig 13584 bp, 12 predicted proteins | sample MGYA00242747_ERZ504553 | MGnify/ENA primary metagenome ERZ504553 (study PRJEB26092, sample SAMD00036240) | human gut metagenome | host: Homo sapiens | study: EMG produced TPA metagenomics assembly of...
GGCCCATCTGGAACTCTAATGTTCCTCCCTGTACTATATCTTGGTGTGTAAAGTAATTCTTGTCATATTCTTTTCCGTTTAGTTTTGCTGACTGGATATATATACTTTTTTTGTTGGCGTTGTGGGCTAATATGGTGAATGTCTTTCCGTTTTCCAAGCGGATGCTCATCCGGGAAAAGAAGGACTTCCTATTATATAATAAGGTGTACCGGGACATACCGGATAGAATCCCATAGCACTGAATACATACCAGGCAGACATCTGTCCTGCATCATCATTACCTGACAGACCACCGGGAGCATTCAGATATTCTGTTTCCATAATATGACGTACCTCCCGTTGGGGTTTTCCAAGGTTGTCCGGCATAGTTGAAGAGGTAGGCTATCTGATGACAAGGTTCGTTTCCGTGCCAGTAGCGGTGTTCGCTGAACATGGAATCCAGTTTGGCAATGTATTTTTCTTTTCCGCCCATACATTCCATAAGTCCGTATATATCATGGGGGGGCATACCAAGTATAATGGCAGGGAGCTCCTTCGGTGATGAAGCGGGTGAAAGAAAAGGCGTTACCGGCATCGGTGAGGAAACTTCCGTCAGCGTATCTGCCTTGGGCATATCCGGTGCTAGGGTTTATTACGTTACGGTAATATCGTGCACGTATCATTAATGTATCATAAAGTCCTGTTTTTTGTGGATCAGGAAAGTAATCATCTGATGTTTCCAACTTTTGCAGGACTTGGGCCAATACGAAATCATCGTATGCATATTCTAAAGTACGTGACACTTGTTCGCAGGTATGAAAGGCCTCCGGTACGCTGTCTTCCAAAGGAATGTATCCATATTTCAGATAAGAATTCAAAGCACGCCGTCCCATTCCGTTTTTATATTCTTCATAGGTGGCGGGAGTCCTGAATGCGTTCCGGAGCATTCCTTCGCAAGCTTTGTTGATATCAAAATTACGGATTCCTTTGATATAGGCATCTCCCAGTGCGGAGATGCAATGATCGCCTATCATGGCTGCGGTATAACTGTTCCAACAAGGAAATATAGGCAGCCAGCCGCCTTGTTCATATTTGTCCACCAATGATTGCATCATGTCTCCGGCTTTCTTTGGGGTTAGGATATTGACTAAAGGATGGAGAGCACGGTAAGTATCCCACATACTGTAATCTTCATAGTAATTTCTACCGTTGGCTGATTGTCTGAACGGGTGTCCTGTGGAAAAAGAAGGATAGCGCCCGTCTACATCATTGAATGTACGTGGCAGGAATGAGGCACGGTAGAGTGCTCCGTAAAATTTCTCTTTATCGTTTCGGTTGTTTGTCTGTACTGTAACTTGTGAAAGCCTTTGTTCCCAGATGGAGTTCAGTTCCTGTCGGGTGCGGTCAAAATCCCAATGAGGTATCTCGGTGTCCAGATTCTTTTGAGCGCCTTCCATGTCAGTAAAAGAGGAAGCGGCTTTGATTAATATGGGTCCTTCTGAGTGTATTTTGAACCGGAGATATGCACCTATACCTGTTCCATCGGCTATCTGTCGTTGTCCGGCGAAGAGACTGTCATGCCGGAATGTACCATATTCTTCTATTTCATTTTGATATTCAATGATAAAGTACCCGTTGTATCCGGCGGGTTCTCCCCAGCCTTGATAGATGCGGTGGACGGGATTGTATCCGCGTATCTGTTTTTTTATGGTATCGATTTCAATATATCCTTTCCCTTCATCACTGTTAGGATTGACTATGAGATAAGCATCTTCCGGTTGGTTATAAGTGAATCGGAAAATGGCTGAACGGGAACGTCCGGTCATTTCTGCAAAGATGGAATAATCTTTGAGAAGGACAGAGTAATAGGCGGGCGTTGCTGTTTCTTCTTGGTGAGAGAACAGGCTTCCTCTGTCTTGGGGAAGATATTTCAGTGTACCCGATACAGGCATCAAGGTCATGGAACCGTAATCCTGTGTACAACCTCCGACAATCCAATGTGAATTGCGGAAACCTTGTATTTTCGTATCTTTGTAATAATAGGGAGCCTTACATTTTGCTTCTGTATCTTGTGTTTGGGGAGTCCAAAAGTTCATTCCGTTGGGCTCTAGAACAGCAGGCAGCGTTTTGCCCGTACTCTTCGGTATTTTTGCCGAAAAGTTCTGCGGTGTGGGTTGCGCTTGGTGCAGTGCCCGTACGGGTATCTACGTAGAACAGTAGGGATTCTTCCTGATGACCGATACAAGCAGTAAACAGGCTGCATATAATCAGCAGGTAAGATAGGGTACTTTTCATAGCTCTTCTTGGAAAAAGGGTTATTTTTTAATCTCCTGATGGAGTATTTTTATAAAGAGTTCCGGCCGGTCCAGATTGACTAAATCGGGATGGACTTCAATCGCTTTTTTATATTCTTTTTCACTCGCATTCTGAATAGCAGCCATTATCTTGATATGATTGCTTTTGCAGAATTCTTTGAATTGAGGAGTGATATTGAGGATATCTGTTTCTACATAGGCCGGGGTGCATATTTTCATCCATTTCTCCAAAGCCGCTATATTGGAGGCATTTACTTTAATCTTCATTTCCGGAGCGATTTTTGATAAATTCTTTCAGCATTTCTGAGTCTGCAAACCAGAAGAAACTTTTATTTTCATATCCTTTTTGGCGTACTAATGTAATCAAATCTTTTATCGGAGTTCCTCGTTTTACATCAAAAAAAAGTGTGTGCCTTTCCTTGTAGGGTATCTAGCATTTCGGCTATACGGGGTACGTGAATGCCGATTAAATCGAGAACTGAACCAACTGCCGGCGTCTAATTTTTCAATATCTTTGGATAGCATATCTTGAATGGGACCTTTACCGTTGGTAGTACGGTCTAAAGTTTCATCATGCAGATTATAAAGTATATTGTCTTTACTTTTGCGCACGTCCACTTCTATCCAGCCGGCTCCATGTTTCAATGCAGCTAGAGCTGATGGAATGGTGTTTTCCGGCGCTATATGGTTCGCTCCTCTGTGTACTACGATTTCGATAGAGTCCTGGTACATCATTTTATGGGCATGTATAGGAAATGGGAATAATACCAAGATGGATGTCGCGATATGAAGTAATAAGATTTGATGACGTTTCATGAATTATTTTTGCTTTAAAGGTTTTATAAGAGCTTGCCGTAACAAGCCCTTATAAAAACTTATTTAATTTATCAATAACCGTAATTTTGCTTCCAGTTGGTGTTTGAATTCATCAAGCCGACAGATACAGGGAAGATTCTACGCCATTTCTCGGTCTTGGCTTCCGGATGATATTGATTTTTATATCCCCAGTCGTCTTCGAACTTTCCAAAACGGATTAGGTCATTGCGACGCCATGTTTCTGCGTAAAATTCACGTGCACGCTCTTCAAGCAACTCGTCCAATGAAGGAGAATGCTCCAATAATGGAGCGTTACAGTAGCTGCGTATTTGGTTGAACAGGGATTGTGGCGTATCACCGTTCGTAGCTGTTGCTCCCCGTAGAATAGCTTCTGCTTTCATCAGCAGAATATCTGCATAACGGAAGATAGGTACATCATTGCTTTGATTCCGGTTATAGAGGTTATAATCGTCTGCTTGAATAGCCCATTTGATGCATCGGTATCCCTGGCACCATGCGTTCAAGTCATTTCCAAGATCCATTTGGTCATTCAAGATGGTGATATTCTTGGTGAGGACAACTTGTTGTCCGTTGTATATATAAGGTTCTGTTCCCATTGTATGTGTGCTGATGTCATAATAGTTGATCGCACCTTTCATGATGATGTCATTGCGTTCATCTCCTTCCAGGCAAAAACGGTCTGCTGCTTCAGGAGTGACGATGAAAACGCCTCCAGCATTTTTGGATAGTGTTATACCGAACAGTCCTTTGCCGTCCGCGCCGTCATTGTTGAATTTAGGCCAGAATTGAAAACGGGCGTAAGTATTGGCTCTGGTTGATGTTTCATTATTTTGGTATGGCATTGCATAGATGAAATCTTTGATCTGATAGCCGTTGTCCGGCATGAATTTCTTGCGATAACCATCACTGAGGTTGAAATGACCAGAGGCGATGATATCATCGCAATATTTTATGACATCATTCAATTTGGAATTAGTCATGCTTGGATCATAAGTAGCTACATCATCACAGGTATAAACAGCCCAGTTTATATAGAGTTTGGCAAGGAGAGCCTCAGCCATCCATTTGGTTGGCTTGCCATAAGTGGAAGCATCAACATCTTCTTTTAAACCGCCGGAAGCCAAAGCACGAAGCAGGTCGCTTTCGATAAATTTTGTAATTTCGGAACGGGGAGAACGGTCGATAGCTTCAGAATCGCCGATCAAATGGTCTAATTTGGGAGTTGCTCCGAATGTATCCATAAAAATAAAATGATAGAAAGCACGCATGGCAAGTGCCGGAGCAATCAAGGCTTCTTGTTCGGTATTGTTTTCATCCTCTCCACCCAGGTCAAAAATTGCTTGATTGCACTTTGTGATTGCAGCTGGAATATCACCGGCCCAGTCCACGTGTGCGTCTCCTGGAAGGCTGGCATGAAGAGAGGAATGGATATAATTGCCGCCATCATACCAGTTACCACCAAATGTCACTGCCATGAATTCATCAGAGGACAGCAGGGCAGCTTCCATATAACGACGTCCTAATGCTCCGCCGAATCCATAATACAAACCTGCCATTTTCGCTTCTTTGGCAATTTCGGAATCCGGGTATTCTGTATAAGTGGATTTAAGATCCACATCTAGATCTGTGCAGGAGGAGAAGGTGAACAGACCACCTACTAGCCAGGTTATTAATTTTATGCTATTTTTCATATCAGTTTTCAATTATATGGTTAGAAATTCATGTTTACACCGATCATAAATGAACGGGTACGCGGATAGTAATTGGTGCGTCTGTCCATACCCGGTTCCAAGCCTCCAAGGTTGATTTCCGGATCACGACCGGAGTAACCGGTAATGGTGAATACATTATTACAAGTAGCGTATAGCTTGAGCGAGTTTATCCAGTTACCAATTTTGCCGAAAGTATATCCCAATGAAACCGAGGACAGACGGAAATAACTACCGTTCTCTATCCAGCGATTGGATGGTGCTTGAGATTGTGTGTCTGTAGCACGGTGTTCGGTAGCTACGCTTTTTAATACATTGCGGCCTTCTTTCACAAAAGAAACATTAGAGTATTGTTCTGCAGTGGCGTTGTAGATATCTTGTCCAAAAACACCAGTAAAGAATAAATCGAGATTCCAGTTCTTGTATTGGAAGTTATTGCTCCAGCCTAAATTTAAATCAGGTTGTGCACAGCCGGTAATAGTACGGTCTCTATCAGTTTCAGGATCTGTGGTCGTTTCGCCTGTACGCTCACCCGTTTCAGGATCGTGTACATAAAAGATGGATACTCCTTGGTTATTGTAGCCGGCCCATTCGTAGGTGTAGAAGGTGCCGATAGGATGTCCTTCCATGATGCGCTGTACGTCTGCATTTGAAGAATAACCTGCGATTTCAGGATCGGCTGCACGGATATAATCTACGGAATATTCACTGTTGGATATACTTTCTACGTTATTTTTATTATGAGATAAGTTCAAACTGGTTTGCCAAGAGAAATTTTTTGTTTGTATAGGAGTGGCATTAATGGTAAATTCAATACCTTTATTGCTGATATCTCCCACATTGGCCGGCATGGTTCCGAAAGGATAGCGGTTTGTGGAAACCTCGTAAGTGTATATCAGGTCGCTGGTACGCTTGTCATAGTATTCGATGGTTCCTCCTAATCTGCCTCCAAAGAAGCTGAAGTCCAGCCCGATGTTCAACATGGCTGTACGTTCCCATTTTAGGTCTGGATTGGCATTTGAGGCGGCTGCCAGGGTATGGTAACTATTCTGTGTGCCATTGGCGTTTGTATAGTTGAACCAACCTGAAGTACTGTAAGTCTGGATAGCCGAATAAGCTCCGAATCCGAGTGAGTTACCACTAACACCATAACCAACACGGAACTTCAAGTCATCGAAAACATTTAAATCTTTGATGAACTTTTCTTCGCTCATACGCCATGCCAACGATGCAGATGGAAAAGTTCCCCAACGGTTATTCTTTCCAAAAGCAGAGGAGCCGTCACGGCGAATTGTTGCTTGAAGCAGGTATTTGCTGTTGAAGGAGTAGTTGATACGTCCATAAAATGAGATCATGCGTAAAGTTTCCAAATGACCGTTATTATTGCTGGTGATACCGCCATTCTGCCAATCCATTTTATTGGCAAGGTTCAGATTATAAAAGGTGGTGTTATCATTGTAAAAGTCGTAGACATCCAGACCGAAACTGTCATTGTCATCATTCTGTTCCCATGAATAACCGGCCATCAGGCCCAGTTTGTGGATATTGGCGAATGTATGATCATAGTTTATGTATGTTTCAAGAAGTTTTTTTCTTGTTTTCTGTTGCAATACGTTTAGCTTCGCCATTTCGGGTGTTATATTGGGATTTGCTGGTATGGTATTCGTTCCATATATATTGTTCGTCTTGATAGGAAAGACTTAAGTTCCATTTCAAGTCCTTAGTGATATCTAAAGTACCTTTGGCTGTTCCTTGAAGGAGTTTCTTGTTATTTTCAAAAGTATCTTCATTGATCATGGATACAGGATTGAAGTTTTGGGAGATAGTTTTGTCGCTATACCAAGAACCGTCTGCATTGGTGACAGGAACTAGTGGAGAATAATAATTCATGGCATCGAATACGGATTGGCCATCTTTGGCGGAATCAACGGTGGTACCTTTTGATTGTGCGGCATTCACATTAAAGGCTAAGGTGAGCCGATCATTCAGTGCTTTGGTTTGCAAGAATGCGCGGCCGCCGAAACGCTCGAAATCTGTACCACGTACGATACCTTGTTTGTTTTGATAACTCATGCTGGCACTGTATTGAGTCTTTTCTGAACCGCCATTGATAGAAACGTTGTGGTTATGACTGATTGCTGTGCGCAGTACTTCATCGTTCCAATTGGTGCTTGCTCCTTTGTCATTCGGAAGAGTGATGTTATTTTCCTTGGCATAGGTGCGGAGTTCGTCGGCAGTCATCATATCTAAACGCTTGGCAATGTTGTCAAATGCAAGATATGCGCTGTAGTTTACAGAAGTGTGCTCACTTTTACTACCTTTTTTGGTGGTAATCAAGATTACACCGTTAGCAGCCTTGGAGCCATAAATAGCCGTTGCAGAAGCGTCACGAAGTACGTCAATGCTTTCAATATCTTCGGGAGCAATCAGACTTAATGACATACCGGGAATACCGTCAATAACATAATAAGGTTCCATTGCCGCACCGGTACGCAGAGAAGAAGCCCCACGTAAAGAGATAGAAGCTGTACCAGAAGTCGGGTCGCTGCTTTGTACTACCGTCAAACCAGGAACTTTACCTTGCAACAACTGTCCAGGGTCAGAATAAACTCCTACATTCAGTTTGTCTGCTTTCACAGTGGTAATGGAGCTGGTTACATCCTTACGACTCATACTGCCATAACCTACTACCACAACTTCATCTAATGTTTTAGAATCTTCTTCCATAATAATCTTCAAAGAAGATCCTTTTACTGTAATTTCCTGGGTAGTGTAACCCACGTAAGAGAATACGAGTGTCTTTCCTTGTGCTACATTCAGTGTAAACTGTCCGTTAAAGTCAGTGATAACACCGTTGGTAGTACCTTTTTCGACTACATTCACTCCGATAAGGGGTTCTCCGGTCTTGTCTGTGACAATACCGTTAACTTGATTTTGAGCAAATGCCAGTGTACTGTTTAATAGGAGTAATGCAAAGACTACTATCTGTGCAAATGTCCTTTGGGTTAGAGATTGTACGTTTAGCATAGAATTTAATTTTGGTTTTGATTAATATGTTCTTGTTTAATACTGCATAGTTCTCTATATATTATGAATTGGTTGTTACAGTTTGATGTATATTTTCTTAAGATATAGCGGATAACCGATACACCCCAAAAACAGAGTGAAAACGAGGGCGTAGACAGCTGAGGCAAGGTAGGTGTCGGTTATTCCTGAATGAATGGCTGCATAGGCTGCCGCCTTCCATCCGGTACTTCCCATCATAATGGCAAGTACTTCGCTCAGTACATAGAGGAATAGGGGGGTTTGACGCCGAAGATGATGAAGAAGCGGCACCATTTTTGGTTTATTGCCTTATGTCTATATAATACATTAATGTGGCAAGTGACATGGAAGCCGCTCCGCAGGTCACCAGAACAAAAGTAGGAGACCATATTCTTTTATTTAAAGGCAGCGCATCTGCCAACAAATAGCCGATACTCATCAGAATGAATCCGGTCAAGAACAAACGGAGCACTTTGTTTTCTGTCTGATGGCTTTGTATTATCCATTTTCCACATGAAAAACCGATACAAGTGTGGGCGATAGCAGAGAGAGTGCTTACAAATCCTTCCGGATCAATCGGGCTCTTCTGATAGAGATGCGCTTCGCCGAAAAGTTGCCTGTCAATGATGGATAAAATATTGCTTTCATCGCAGGTATAACCGTTCCCCATGCATAATATGACAGTGTAACTTACCAGTAAGATAAAGGTTAATGTGGGGATGAACTTATGATTCATAAATAGGGCTGTAAAAGAAATAACACAGTAACATAAAGCAATGCGTTGCAGTACCCCGGGGATGCGCAGATGGACAAAAGGCAGGAAGTCACCTTCACATACATGGTCAAACCAACCGATTGCCCATCCGATGCATAGAATAAGAAATGTGCGTTTCAATATCTTGGTTACCACTTGTAGGGAAACGTTGAAATTGAATTTGTTCAATGAAATATATGTTGAAATACCCATGATGAACAGAAAGAAAGGAAAAACCAAGTCACAAGGTGTCAGTCCGTTCCATGCAGAATGTTGTAAAGGTACATACGACACTTTGCCTCCTGCATTGTTAACCAGAATCATTCCTGCTACAGTGATGCCCCTGAGTGCATCGAGTGACAAAAGCCTTTTTTTAATGGGCAGTGCCTGCTGTGCGGTTTCTGTATCGAGTTCTTTCTTTTTCATCTTACTATCAATTGTTTATCAATGTTATAGCCTCTTTCGCTACTTCTATACAATCACCTTCGGCAGATGCCGCATAGGTGTTCTTTGCCAGTGTCCATGGTTCTTCCAGGGCATACCAATCTATGGTCATGGCTGGATTATCGGCAGTGGGGGTTGATGAATTACCTACTGGCAGTACAGGAAGTTTGCCATCCAGTTGGTCTTGCAGTACTTGCCAGTATTTTTCCCAACGTTTATAATAAAAGTCGCGCAGTAGTCCGTTCCATTCTTTATGGGCATAATCTCGTAACTTACCGATGTCGGCGCAGTAACGGTTTCCCCATGTGGTAATTTGTACGCGGGCATTCCATTCGTAGAGGTCTTTCTCTTCAGATGTACTTCCTAGATTGCGCGCTTGTTGAATCCAGTTCCCTACTTTGAATTCTTTGCGTGTGCCCAACAGTTTGTCTTGCATTATCAGTAGTTCCAAGAACTGTCGGGTATGTGTGGCATAACTTTTTTTATCGAAGCTTTTAAAGTCGGCAACAGCGTAATTGTACACTATTCGGGCACGGTCGGCAATGGCTTGTCGGGTGATATCAACTAGATCATATTCAAAGTTGTTGTTACCGCGATATTTGTGTGCCACGCTCACCATCAATCGTGCGGCTTCTGCTGTGGTAGTGGGGTCGTAATAGTTGCACATTTTGCTCCAGCTGGATGCTTGGAAATTATTCAGTGATGGGCGCCCGCAAAAGATACTTTCGTGAGGACCTTGTTGGTTGTTGCCTGCCGGACAGTTGTAGATACCGTTTGCCAAGATTTGCCAAGCTTGCCAGATAGATTCATCGTCTGTGCCATAGCGTGCGCGGATGTATTGTTTTATCCATTCTTCTTTGGTAAACTTTTCTGCACGCCAAGGTAGTTCGCACATCAGTTCGAACATAACGGGATTATTTTCAATGCCTTCCATTGTCAGACCGATGCCTTTTAGCTGAGCGGCCAGTGGGTTGTCTTTGGTTAGGTAAAAATTATGAAGAAGTTGGTCCATCCTTCCATGCAAACCCACGTTCCCACCGAAATTTTCCAACAGGCAGAACAACCAGTTGTGTTCTTCGTATCCTTTGTCTCGTTTCCATATAGAGGGAATGCCCCACATGGGACGACATTCGCTAAATAAATCAAGGATGAGCAGATCGCCGGGATTCAGCGCTTTCATCATTTCCGGGCGTGGATTTTCTGTCCATCCCTGCACCACCCACACAGCTTTTGGATTAGCCTTTTTCATTGCATCCATAATAGCCTTGCCGGCTTTGCCGAAGTCTAGTCCGGCAGGCAAGCTTTTGGCTTCATGAAAAGGATCGATGGAGTAGTAGTCACTTGTTCCATACAGCTTTTCGGTTTCTTCGTAAAAAAGGCTGGCAATCTGGGTAAACTTGGGATCGTCGGGCAGTAAGATTCCCGGTCGGTCAAACCCGTTCCATTTGTTGAGAGTGCTTTGGGCGGATTCCGAGGAAGTGTTGCTTAATGTTTTCTCTTCTTTTCCACCATCAATACGTTTTCCCAAATCCAGTTTGGAGGGGATCATACCCGAGTAACCGGGCAGTACGGGGTGCATTCCCCATTCTTTCATTCGTTTCAATATTTTTTTCTGCAAGTCTTCTTGCTGTTTATACCAACTATCGGGGTTAGGGCCTCCCCAGCCTTCCAAATTGTTCATTTCCCACCAGGCAAGGAATGCTGGTCCGGCAATAAAATCATTGATTTGCTGTTTGGAAAATCCTAAGCGGAGTAATAGGTTACGCCACACACATTCATGTCCTACGGCAGCAAGTGGCAGGTTGATGCCATGCAGTGCCATCCAATCCAGTTCCTCTTCCCAACGTTTCCAATCCCAAAATGCCATGGAGTAGGAGTAGGTGCAGTAATTGAAATCATAACGCAGGGCCAGATTTGTTTCGTGGCGTTCTTTACGGAAGACGGGAGGAAGAACATTGGGTAGTGAGGCATGCATACTGTTCCATGACAGGTGGATTCCGGCATGATACTTTAAGTACCAGTTGATTCCGGTTGCTATATTAATATAGGTATTGCCTCGTATCACTACCTTGTCGCCTTTTTGGTCCAACTCGAAAAAGTCATTTGAGCTTTTGTGTAGTTCGACTACGAACTTGTCCGATGCTCCCTTGTCTATCCTTTCCAGCATTTCCTTGATGGGGTTTGCCAGTATACCGGAGGGGAGTAATATCAGCCAGCTCAATAATAAGAATGTGTTTTTCATATACATTTGCATTTCTGTTTTTTACAAATGTAAGGGAAACAAAGCTTTTTATAGGAGAATATGGTGCACAAATGGAGTAAAATAGTAAAGTGAACTATTTTTTTCCAAAATATTCGCTTGGAAGTACTCCAAACAGCTCTTTGAAGCATTTTGTGAAATATTTAGGGTCGTTAAAACCTACGGCATATGCGATTTCTGCAACAGAAATGTCACATTCTACTTTGGTTAAAGTGTCTTTTGCCACATTTAATCGGTAGTTTCTCATGAATTGACCAATGGATTGCCCTGTCAAAGATTGTAATTTCTGATTGACTAAGGTTTTGCTGTATCCCCATATCGCGGATAAAGCGCTCTAAGTTATAATCCGAGTCGGCATAATGTTCTTTCATTAAATTGATTGCCGATGTCATAAATGTGTTGTCTTTGGAACTAGCGTTTATATTCAATGTTTCACAATTCATACTAGTGGAGAACATGGATTTGTATTTCTGGCGTAAGGCAAGTATATTTCGGATACGTAATCTTAGAATAACCTCATCAAATGGTTTGCACAGATATTCATCTACTCCTATTTCATAGCTGATTCTTTCTTGGGCTTCAGACCGGAGGGCAGTGAGCATGAGAAAGGGGATGTGGGAAGTAGCCAGATTTAGCTTTTACCCGGCGGGATAATTCAGTTCCCGTCCATGACGGGCATCATCATGTCCAGCAGGATCAGGTGCGGACGGCACTCGGCGGCGGCCTTCAGCGCCTCGGCGCCGTTCTGCGCCGTGAATACTTCGTAGCCCTCCTTCTGGAGGTTGTACCTCACGAATTCGAGGATGTCGATTTCATCGTCGACAAGCAGGATGCGGTGGCTCATGGTTCCGGTTGACAGGTTTTGTATCGCACGCGGCAATTGGGCGCGGTTGCGTGCCGCTCATATCTCGGGCGAAGTTAGCAAATTTCCGGCTAAATCGTTCGGTAGCCCGGGAAAAATGGTTATATTTGCGAGATTTATATACTTCCGTATATATGGAAATCAAAAACGTGTACTGAGATGGCTACTGAAAATCCGAATCTTCCTGCTCCCGAGGAGCGAGTCAGCGATGCTGCTGAAGATGTGCAGACCGTAACTTCCGAAGTGACTTCCGAAGTCCCTGAAACCGAGGCCTCCGCAGCAGCGGAGGCGGAACCCGTCGTGGAAACACCCGCGGCAGAGAACCCGAGACGGAAAAATCCGTTGCGGGAACGCCCGCGGCAGAGGTGCCCGTGGCTGAAGCGCCTGCGGCGGAGGAGCCCGTGGCGGAACCCGAGGCCGCGCCGCGTGCGAAGCGTGCCCGTATCAAGCCCGTTGCCGAGGCGGTGGAGACCGAATCCGGCGAGGAGGCCGTGCCGGCCGGTGCCGAAGTGGATTTCGCGGACGAGGAGGCGGCGCTCGCCGCGCAGGATGCCGGGCTGGAACTGGAGGGCGAGACGGCCGAAGAGGCCGCTGCCGACCAACTGGCCCAGGAAGCGCCGTCCGCCGAGGACAAGTTTGCCGGGAAGGGCAAGGAAGAGCTGGTAGCCCTCTTTATGCGTATGCTCGAAGAGCAGCCCGTGCAGTCGATCCGCCGGGATGTGGAGGCGCTGAAGATCGCTTTCTACCGCATCCGCCGCGCCGAGGTCGAGGCCGCACGCCGCAAGTTCGTCGAGGAGGGGGGCAGCGAAGAAGATTTCGCACCGGCCGTGGACGCGCCGAAGTACAGCTCAAGGAGTTGTTCAAGGAGTACCGCCATCGCCGCGACGAGTTCATCGCGAACCTCGAGGCCGAGAAGGAGAAGAACCTCCAGGTCAAGCTCGGGATCATCGAGGAGCTCAAGGAACTGGTCAATTCGGACGAGACGCTCAACCATACCTTCAATAAGTTCCGCGAATTGCAGCAGCGCTGGAAGGAGACCGGCATCGTGCCGCAGCAGAACGTCAAAGACCTGTGGGAGACCTACAACCTGCATGTCGAGAATTTCTACAGCTTCATCAAAATCAACAAGGAGCTGCGCGACCTCGACCTGAAGAAGAACTACGAGCAGAAGATCGCCCTCTGCGAGCAGGCCGAAGCGCTGGTGCTGGAGCCTTCGGTTGTGGAGGCGTTCCACAAGCTGCAGAAGCTGCATGACGAGTGGCGCGAGACGGGCCCCGTAGCCAATGAATATAAAGAGGTGCTCTGGGAGCGTTTCAAGGCGGCGTCGAGCCGTATCAACAAACAGCATCAGGAGCATTTCGAATCGCTCAAGGGCGAGC
>ENA-OQBL01000883-OQBL01000883.1-human-gut-metagenome-genome-assembly--contig:-NODE-883-length-13570-cov-2.957896_pt1 | contig 13570 bp, 21 predicted proteins | sample MGYA00242747_ERZ504553 | MGnify/ENA primary metagenome ERZ504553 (study PRJEB26092, sample SAMD00036240) | human gut metagenome | host: Homo sapiens | study: EMG produced TPA metagenomics assembly of...
CAATGCCAGATCCGCATCAGTCTCATGGCATATCTGCCATTTTGTTGAAATTTTCAGATAATATATCTCTTCTTTCTTAAAAAATGTACAGCATTTAAAACTTAGTATTTCCTACTAAGTTTACTATACATTGGTAAGATAAATTTGTCAATCTATTATCAATCGATATTTTTCCTGCTTCTTTGCGCATTTGTTTCTGGCGGTACATATTCTGATCGGCAAGTGACAGATACTCATCTATAGTCTCTTCTGCCCCCCGCAAACGTCAGCTCTACACCGATACTGATCATAATGTTTTCCTTGGTCAGCCGGCTCTGCACACGATCCGTGTACTGTTGTGCCTTTTTGGAAGTCGCATATGGGAAAAATCCGATGAACTCATCGCCTCCGTATCTGCATACATATCCCTGCTGTGGGCATTCTTCCTCAAGAACCTGTGCAATTCTTATCAGTACCTGATCTCCAAATTCATGTCCATATGTGTCATTCACAGATTTAAAATCATCCGCATCCACAAAGACAAGCGCACATGCTATTCCCTTTTCCTGATACTTTGTAAATGCCGGACGGATAATATCCGTATACGCAATCCGGTTACAGATACCGGTCAGCGGGTCCCTGTTGTACAGCATCTGGAGTTTATTTGCTGCATTCTCCAGCTGTTTTTGCTTAAACTGCGTTTCCAGTGTCTTTACAATCGTGCTGTGAATGTCATAATAATATGGATTATCATACAGAAAGCGTCCGTTTTTCATTACCAGATAGCCAACCGACTGTTCCCGGAAATGAATCGGGGTAAACAGATAGGCATTCTGGCTTCCTGTTTCTTCCAGATGGCGGTTCAGTTCCCCGACACTGGCAAATGCCATTCTCTTATGGTTCTCAAATCCATCTGCCACCACAAGATTCTTTTCATCATAGCCTTCCACCGGAAAATCCGTATCCTCATCAGCCGCAAACAGCTTGCGATCCACCACAAAATATACCCCGTCACATCTCAGTTTCTGGAAATAGTCAACAATATATTCAAAAATTTCCCGAAAACCATTGCACCTTGCCATCTGCGCTTCCAATTCCACGAGAAGGGAATCATCTTCATCTTTTTTGACCGTTGCAACAATCTTTTCCCTTAAATATTCGCGGTAGTTTACCATGCCGTTATTCGGACAGCCACAGCTTTCTCCGTAAATACAGGTAACCGGAATATAGTTGCGTTCTTCCACCGGTTTTCCTTCCCAGATACGGAGCAGTACATCCACACAAAGCTTTCCGATCTCCTCCCGGTCCTGAAATACAGTCGTAATCTGCGGACGGAAATAGGCTGCCTTATCCAGATTATCAAAGCCCGTCACCAGAAAATCGTCCGGTACGCGGTACCCCCACTGTTCTGCCTCTGCACAGATTCCTGCCGCAATATTGTCATTTGCACAGACAAACACATCTGGAAGTTTCGAGCCGCTATGGACATACTCCCGCATATAGTTCACGCCGGTCTCATAGTCGTAATCCCCACATAAAATCGGATTGTCATCCAATGTCATTCCATATTTTTTCAGGCATTCGCAGTACGCAGCAACACGTTCAAAATTTCCGAAAGCATCTTCCGGGCCTCCGGCAAAAACAAATCTGCGGCATCCATGCACTTCGTATAAATGTGTCATAAGTTCACGGATCGGACGCCGGTTATCTGCGCCTACATAATAAAATCCGCTGATATACCAGTCCAGGGAAAGAACCGGAACCCCGCAATTCTGCAGGCGTTCTACAATCTTTTCTTTTTGCCGGACATCCACAATATTGCTTCCATCCAGTATAATTCCATCAAACGCTGACAGATCCGGCAGATTATAAATATTATATTCGCCCGTATTATGCAATGCATCTTTGCTCCAGTTGCCATAACAATTGTACTGATACAAAGCAATATCCTCATCCAGTTCCCTGATCCGCCGGATGATCCCATCTACCCAGGCATATGTGATCATCCGGCGCCAGCCGTCTGATATCAATACTATTTTTTTCAATTGTCCTCCCCATATACCAATTCATGCCGATATGTTTAATTTATCACAAAAAACCAAAGGCTTCAATGCTGTTCTATACAAAAAACATGTATCCTTTGTGATTTTTAACTTTTTATGTTATGATAGAATTCTAGACTTTAGAAAAGAGGATATTTTATGGCAAAAGGAACTGCTGGAAAAAACTATTGGGCACTTCTTTTGATGATTCTCGCAGGTGTTGTACTGGGTGGCTTTATCGGTCAGCTTAGTGCCGGTGTCCCGGCTCTCCGCTGGCTGAATTACGGACAGACCTTTGGTCTTTCCACCCCACTGGTACTTGATCTGGGAATTCTGGTGCTCACATTTGGATTAACCATAAAAATAACGATCGCCGGCATCATCGGAAATTGTGCTGGCGATCCTGATTTACCGTTTCCTGTAACAGGTGCTTATTTCAGGAAACGCTCGAGACTGCGCATATGCTCCTTCATCGTCTCCCGTCCCATGCGGTAGGCGGCAAGGAGTCTCTGCCGGTCTCTTTCTACTTTGCTGACTTCTATCTTTTTGGGCGGACGAATGACAAACAATTCCCCACGTTCTTCTTTTTCCCTGATATATTCCAGTTCTTCGTTGTAATGCTCATGCCGGTGTTCCATGGCATCAATCATCGCCGGATACCTGCGAAGCGATACTTTCGCCAGCGGCATCAGCTGATTCTTTTTTTTCCACATAATCCCGCGGCTGCGTCAGAACCACTACCGTTTTATCAAACCCAAGTTCCTGCATTTTCTGCACCGGAATGGAATCTGCTACGCCTCCATCAAGCAATTCATATCCATCCACGCAGACCGGCTTTGACACAATCGGCATGGATGCCGATGCTCTCATCCATTCCATTTCTTTCTTATCACACCGATCCACTTTTTTGGTAAAGAGCTTTCCCGGTTTTGCATCTGTCACCACCACGTAAAAACTCCATCGGATTCTTGCGGTAAGTCTCATAATCAAACGGATCAAGATGCTCCGGGATATCATGATAACAAACTGTTCCCCGAACATATCCCCTGTTTTTCAAAAATGTGCGCAGTCCCGCATACTGCGGTTTATTACAGTACGCTGCATTGTAACGAATGACGCGTCCCGGCTGATTGGACTTATAATTACAGCCAAACACTGCCCCTGCTGACACGCCCATCGCTCCGTCAAATGTTATCTGATGCTCCATCATCACGTCGATGACTCCGGCGGTGAACATTCCGCGCATGGCTCCGCCTTCCATGACCAGTCCTTTTTTCATCATCGAATCCCTTCTTTAAAATAAACAGTACTTTTCAGAATCTATCATCTGTTTTGTATTCTAGCTTTCTTTTTCCATGATTTCAAGTGGCGAAACCATGATTCTACCTTAACATTTCCTTATTTTTACATAATCCCGCTTTCTTCTGCCCAAACTAATAAATATTTGTAGAGGAAAAGGAGTATGCCCTATGTATGGTTCACTATTTTATGTATTGCCCATTCTGGCAGTAATTGCAAAAACTGTTTTCCGCGCAGTCCTTCCCTTGCTGATCGGCTGTATGATTGCCTATGTAGTTAATATCCTTATGTGTTTTTTACGAAAAAGGGTATGCAAGAATATGCCGTATGGCAGCCATTGCGCCCTTACAGCGTCCCCTATGTATGACACTCTCCTACCTTTCGCTTGTGCTTGTGATCCTGATCTTATGGTGGATGATCGTCCCTCAGCTGTTATCCTGCATCCGGATCATCGCAACCGATTTCCCCCAGGTTTTAGAATTACTGTGTGAGTGGGCAAACGAACATCTGCAAATGGATCTTGGCATGGGAAACGAAATCCGGGCATGGATGAATGAACCCTTTTGCTGGGATACACTGATTGCAAAAATCCCCCGTCTGGCAAAAGGCATGAAAACTTCCCTGGAGAAACTTGGCAGCTGGCTTTTAATTTTTCTGCCGGGACTGATGTTTTCTTTTTATCTGCTTGCTGCCAAAGAATCCCTCTTACGGATGGGCAGTTTCCTGATCGACCGGTGTTTCGGTGTTTTCCAAGGGAAAAAAATACGTTATGTACTGACGGTTCTCAATCAGTCCTTCCATCATTTTCTGGCAGGGCAGACCATAGAGGCCGTAATCCTCGGTATGCTTTGTACCATCGGCATGTGGATTCTTCGGCTTCCCTATGCTGCCATGATCGGTTGTCTGGTAGGTGTAACCGCACTGCTACCGGTCATCGGAGCTTATATCGGTGCCGCAGCCGGTGCGTGTATGCTTCTTACGGTTTCCCCGGTAAAAGCACTGGTATTTCTTATCTTTTTAACAATTCTCCAGCAGATCGAAGGCAATTTTATCTATCCCCGTGTGGTCGGACATTCCATCGGGCTGCCCGGCATCTGGGTACTTGCCGCAGTCATTGTCGGCGGTGGGGCATTCGGTATCTGGGGAATCCTGTTTGCCGTGCCACTTGCAGCAGCCATCTACCGGCTGCTCCGTCCCTCAATCAATTAAAGCCGTGCAGCAACGCTGCACGGCTTCTTAAAAATAAGCAGAAATCAAATAGAGCTTACGCTCTCTGTGTTTTTTAAACTAAATGGAACCAGTTCATGTGTGGCCGGTTTGTTGAGATCAATCATGCCAAACAGCAGATCAATGCTTTTTCTGGCAATCTTTTCATACCCCTGACAAACCGTCACAATCTTTGGATTATAATAATCTGCAAGAAGTGTTCCGTCAAATCCGATCACCGAAATATCCTCCGGCACCCGCAGACCCGCATCAAAAATCGCGCGCATAGCACCAACTGCCATCACATCACTCATGGCAAAAACCGCTGTAATGGATCTTTTGGAAGCCAGCATCCGGTTCATGGCATTGTATGCACTCTCATATGAGAACCGCGCTACCGCATAACTTTCTTCCTCAAATTCACAGCCATGTTTTATAAAGCTGCGCTTCGCTCCTGCTTTACGGTATTTACTTGGGGAAGATAATGCCATATCTCCCCCGATAACAGCAATATCGCGATGTCCGTGATCAAACAGATAATCAACCGCCATCTCCGCAGCTGCCATATCATCTGTTGAAACCGATGCAAGATTCCGAAATCCCAGTTTATCCGCCCGATCTGTCACCAGCACACACGGAACATTGACCAGTTCAAATTCTTCATGAAAGTACTGTATATTACCTCCAAGGAACAAAATCCCCATTGGCTTATGTTCCCTGCACATCCGCACAGCCTCTTTCACTTCATCTGCATCTTCATCCAGATAATGCACCCGCAGGGAATAATCCGATCCCTCGATAGTATCCTGAATTACCTCTATGATATTTGTAAACAGCATATTCGAAGTACCTTTTACGAGAATCAGAATACTCTGGCTCACGGTCTGTTTTAAATGCTTGGCATTGTTATTTGGTACAAACTGGTAAGCTTCCACAATTCGCATAATGCGGTCACGGGCTTCTTCGCTGACATCTCTTCTTCCATTCAGGACACGGGAAACCGTACTGACAGAATATCCTGCCTCTTTCGCAATATCTACAATTGTCATTCCTTCACCTCGTATATACAGACGAAATGTCTATTTCCTAGCCCTTGACAGCACCTGCAAGAACTCCTTCTATTATATATTTCTGGCACGCAATATAAAAGATAATAATTGGCAGAATTGCAAGAACAAGTACCGCCATCATGGCACCCCAGTCGATCTGTCCATGACTCTGTTTCAGGAACTGGATTGCGATCGGAATGGTTTTATACTTATTAATATTCAACACCAGACTCGGCAGAAGGTAATCATTCCATACCCACATCGCCTCAAGGATTGCTACCGTTACCGTCGTTGGCTTTAAAATTGGAAAAACCACCTTAAAAAAGGTCTGTAATGGTGTACATCCATCAATCATTGCAGCTTCTTCAATTTCCAGGGAAATTCCCTTTACAAAGCCGGTAAACATGAAAACGGCCAGCCCGCTCCAAATCCCAGATATACAACAATAATTCCAAGAGGATTGGACAGATGTAAAAGGTTTGCAAATTTTGATAATGTAAACATTACCATCTGGAATGGAACAATCATGGAAAACAGACACAGTACATAAATTGTTTTCGTCACTTTTGTATGGACTCTGGTAATATACCATGCACACATGGAGCAGCAGATAATAATCAATGCAACCGAGCCTACTGTAATAAACAGGGAAATCCCAAAACTGTTCCAGAAATTTGTCTTACGGATACCGTTGGAATAGTTCAGCCAGCCACAGAATGCACGTTCAACACCATGGATAAATTTATCCCAGCCAGCGGAAAGCGGCTCTGTTCCAAGTGTAAACGGATGTCTGAAAATAAAGGCTTTTCTTTTAAAGGAATTTAAAAGGACTACCAGAATTGGTGCAATCCATAAAATGCTGATAACCGTAAATGCCAGTGTCCAGATCCAGCCATGTTTTGCCTGACGGACAGCACTTACCTGATTGTTATTCTTTTTAGCCATTAGTCCTGCACCTCCTTGCTTGTGGTCAGTTTATTCTGAATCAGCGCAATAACTGCAACCAGAATAAAGAAGATAACCGCTTTGGCCTGACCAACGCCCTGCCATCCGGTCGTGCCGTACATTGTGTCATAAATATTTAATGCCAGAAGCTGTGACATCTTAGCCGGATTACCACCGGTCAGAGCGAAGTTCTGATCAAATAACTTAAATCCATTGGTCAGCGTCAGGAATGTACAAATGGTGATCGTCGGCATCAGCATCGGAAGTGTTACATGCCGGAGCAGCTGCCAGGAATTTGCACCATCAATCTTTGCCGCCTCGATTAATTCTCCCGGAATATTCTGGATTCCTGCAATATAGATAATCATCATATATCCGATCTGCTGCCAGCATACTACAATAATCATACCCCAGAACGCATACCACTGTGTGGATACGATTGTCTTGGAGAAATTGGATAATACGCTGTTAAAAATCATCAGCCAGATATAACTGAGTACGATACCACCAATCAGGTTTGGCAGGAAAAATACGGTACGGAAAAGATTGGTACCCCTGATGCCTTTGGTAAGTGCCATCGCAATGAGAAATGAAATCACATTGATGATCAGCACCGATACAACCGTAAATAACGCTGTATACCATAATGAATGAATAAATGTTGTGTCTAACTTTCCGTTTACAAAAAGATTCTCGAATAGTTCTGTAACCCTTTCCATTTCCAGTCTGTAACGGTTGTGAACTTACAAAAAGATAAGAAAATTCCATATACAAACGGTACAATAAATCCAATTGCAAATGCAATCATTGTCGGAAGCAGAAAATCGGGAAATAATTTTTTAATTGCTTTTTCCATAATACATTCCTTTCACTAACTGCAGCCCCTGCCAGTACCAGCCCGCACTGCAGGTGCTTCTTTAAAAAAGGAGTAAGCGGCATGCCACTTACCCCTTTTCCCATCATCTTTGATTACTGTGCATCATCTTCATGGGCGATCTTCCACTGATTTGCCCATCCATCAACAAATGCGGTCTTTACAGCATCCCACTCACCTTCACCTGCGGTATAGGCAGTCAGGGCAGAAACAACATCCGCTCTCCAGTCATCTACGTTTGGAGTAGCATTGAAGCTCCATGCTACAGATGTTTTTCCGTCAGTCATTAACTTGTTTGCAGCCTGTGCAAATGCATTCTTTGTCTCGTAATCACCTGTAAATGTATCATATGGAGCAGTAAGTCCCATCTGATTTGTAATGGCATCACGTCCCTCGTCAGAAGTGATTACCCAGTTTAAGAACTCAAGTGTTGCATCAATATCTTCCTGAGATGCCTTTGCGTTCACTGCCCAGTAGTTCTCAGTACCAACACAAAGTCCTTCATTCTCATCATCTACACCAAAGTAAATTGGCATCATGGATAAGTCATCTGCTGTAACGGCATATCCGTTTTCCTCGTTTGTTAACGGAGAGAACTCCCAGTCACCATTCTGGTAGAAGACTGCCTCTCCCATACCAAACTCAGACTCTGCATTTAATGCACCGGAATTTAATGTCTTAGGATCTGCTGCGGAATCAGATACATACATATCCCATACGTTTTTGAAGTTATCAAGATAAGTTCCCTTAATGGACTCTTCCCCGGCTGTAAGGTCACATCCATCATCCTTGAACTCATAGTACAGTGGCATATTTGCAAGATGTCCGGAAAATCTCCAAGAAGATCCGTCATCCAGTCCTGCGGAAGCAAATGCCTCTGTCAGGTCAGTTCCAAGTTCCTTATTGATGTCATCAATACGGGAATTGATGTCATCTGCAACTTTCTTTAAAGTATCAAAGTTGTTAATCTCATCTACCGAAGAAACTACAGCACCATCCATGCCACAGTATCCTTCCAGAATTGTCTTGTTGTAGATCAGACCGTAGCACTCATAGCAGTTTGCAATGGCAGCTACCTTATCATCATAGTTGATTACAAGAGACTTATCTGTCAAGTGCTTGTAAAGTTCAGAGTCCTTCAGATCATATGTATAATCGTTCCATGTCTGTGCTGCGGAAGAATTTCCTACATTGAAGATGGTAGGTGCATCCGACTTTGCCATCTCGGACTGTAATGTTGTGTTGTACTGTCCGTCTGCTGCGGTAAGCACATTTACCTCTACACCGGTCTGATCGGTATAGGTCTCTGCCAGATTCTGCCAGGCTTCGTCTGTCTCTGGTTTAAAGTTTAACATGTAAACCTTTCCGGAACTCTTGCTGGTCTTGTCTCCACCCTGTGTGGATGTGCCGCCCTTATCGCTTCCGCATCCTGCGAATGCTGTGACAACCATTGCGGCAACCATTAATGCTGATACAATTTTCTTTTTCATATTTTCACCCTCCTGAAATAAATACGTTCGTAGAGTTACCGTTCATACGGCAGCTCCTGATTGAAAACGTTCACGGCAATGTTTCCGGTAACGTTTTCAGTAAGCAGAGTATACACCTATTTTGCACGGTTCCGCAAGTGTTATTCTCATTTTTGTGAAATAAGTAGGTTTTCCTCTCTATTTTTCGTGTATATTGCACAACGCTTTTCCCTTTGCTTGACATGTATAGGCTGTCGATATATACTTTCATGTATAGACTGTCTATAGTACTTATCACTGAAAGGAGGTCATATACCATGGGTATTGACAAAAATCTCGTACAGGGAAGCATGGCATTGCTACTTCTGCGCCTTTTGGAAACGAAAGATATGTATGGCTACGAAATGATTGAAGCTCTTCGCAACAAATCCAACAACGTCTTTGAACTGAAAGCCGGCACCCTGTACCCACTGCTTCACTCCCTGGAGAGCAAGGGCTATGTAATGTCCTATGAGGATGCTTCTTCCGGGAAAAAATCGCAGATATTACCAGCTGACAGAAGCCGGCCGGCATCATTCTTCCGAAAAAAAGCAGGAATGGATGACCTATCAGGCTGCTGTAAGCAATGTGTTAAGTTTTGAAGGAGGAATCTGATATGGAGGAAAAAGAATATCTGCAGACTCTGGGTGAACAGATTTTAAACCCACATGCACGTACCCATGTGCTGGAAGAAATTCAGGAACACATTGACGAACAGATGCAGGATTATATAGATACAGGAATGTCTCCGGACGCAGCAGAAAAGAAGCTGTCCGGCAGATGGGAGACCCGGTTGCAGCCGGCACGGAATTAAACCGGATCCATCGTCCCCGGTTTCCGGGTGTTTTGTTCGGCATTGCGGTGGCTCTTACATTATCCGGAATTTTCATGCAATATATCCTGTATGGTTCTGAACCACTTAACACCACCTATTCCAACACCGTGTTATGCAGCATGCCGTTTTCTATCAGGTGATTGGCTCGGCATTATTCTGTTTGGGATGTTCAGCAATTACATGTGTTTATCAAAATACAGCTGGATTTTTATACGGTCTGATTTTTTGGGATTCGCGCTGCTCGCCTGCTTCTTTCCGGGCACGTTCTCTTTCTGGCAGACCCGTACCTTTAGCTATTATCTGTGTCTGCTGTATCCACTGCCCTATGCACTGCTGCTATACTCCAACCGGGAAAAAGGATGGAAAATCATTGTCTGGCTGCATGTGCTGTCACTCCTGTTTTTCGGAGCGATCCTAAGCCACACCAGTGGTTTTGTATGGCCGCCGGTTCTGGCATTTGTTTTTCTGTCCGTCCTGCTGTCCGGAATCTGTATCCAAAAAAGGATTCTGCCCGGTTCCAAAAAGGTTCTCTGGTGCTGGACACTTCTTCCTTATATCGGAATCGCAGCTTTGGCAGGCAGCCTGTTTTTACGTCCGCAAACCTATCTGTATGACCGCCTGTTGACTGCACTCGGACTGCAGCATACCGACAACGGACCTGGCTTTACGAGACTTGCCCTGCAGTATGAACAGACACGTTTTTCCCTGTTCGGTGGAAGTTCTGTCAGTGACCGTCTTCCACGGGAAGAACTTTACTCTACCTATCTGCTGCACAGTATTTTTCTGTGGTTCGGCATTGTGGCCGGCATTTTAATCATTGCTGCACTTGCCTTTTTTGCGCTGTACAGCATGCACTGTGCGCTGCGGCAGAGCAACCGTCTGGCAATGCTGCTTGGTACTGCTGCCAGCGGAGTCCTTCTCCTTGAGCTGTTCAACTATGTACTGACGAACTTTGGCATCAATCTGTTTTATACCGCCTCTGTTCCGTTCTTATCTTACGGACTTACCGGCACAGTTGCCAATTCCATTCTGGTGGGGATTCTGCTAGGGATCATCCGAAACCGGAATGTGTTGTATGAAAAAGAATCCGGCCCAGCCGTGATTCCGGATACTGGAACGGTTTAAACAGCAAACGGCATAGCCTGTGATCCCTGCAATATGTACTGAATCACAGCTATGCCGTTTTTATCTTGTTTTATTTCCGTAGTAAAAGAAAAATCGGGTGAGCTGGCGGCTTCTTTGCCACCGGATCATCCGATTTTAGTATCTGCCTGTTACAAATCGCAGGAAGGATACCGGTTTGCGTCCGTAGCTCTTCGTCCGTTTCACGTAATCCTTGTAATACTGAACTACCTGAGCAAAGGACATGGTTGGATCGATTGCATACATCATCGATACACCTCCTTTTTTATTTTGGTGTGCGCCCTTCTCAATTATCTTATGTCATATGGGCTGATATGTTCGAAATGATTTTCTCATTTCTTGTATACATTATAACACCGTCTTTGGTAGTATTCAACAAAAATAACGTAAAATTTTTGTGCAAATCACATATTGCTTTTGTAAATATTGCTCATAAATAAATGTTCCCGCAACAATTCTTTCTGCGTCCTCTCTGCTGTCCAGAAAATATTATTGCCTGTGATTACAGCTTTTAGTGCAATTGGTTCCACACCCGACTTTTTATATTCTGCCAGAAATGCATCCACCTGATCCGAATTCATTTCCGAAAAAATCAGCATTTCTGCCGGAAATTCCGGACCGTCATATTTTTTTGCCTCTCTGGTAAATCCCTGTATCTGCGCCAGCGTGCCCAGTTTCTGGGAATAATCCTTGCGGGCAACATCTATGATACGAATGCCTAATGTCCTGCATACATTCTGAATCACTGCGTATTTATCCCGGTTTATACGAAAAAGTAATATTGTCTGTGCCATAATTTTCTCCCCGCTGATCCGCTGCCTTACCTGTGTCTGTTTTCATCAGACTCCAAACTCCCTGTAATCCTCCGGCAAAAAACGATGGTAAATGATATGGATTCCCTCATCCTTAAAACAATAATAATAGGGATCTTCCTCATCCTCCGCAAACCGGAACATCCAGTCGAATTCCCCATTTTCGATCTTCTGACATTCCACATGGGACGAATGTTTACAGAACAGTTCCCGGATCTCCTGCATGGTACAGCCATGCCTGCCAACCAGTTCCACCAGTTCCCGGATAAATTCATCCGGCTTTTCATGCTCATGGACATATACACTTCCCTGTTCCGGAATATAAAAACAGAAACGCTCTTTTTTTGCCGTCACACCTACATCCCCTGAGTTTTTCCTGCCACGTTTCCGGCAGATGCTTGCAGGCGATGAAGCATTTGTTCTTCTCCCTCCTGCACGTCAAAAAATGTGATTCAGAGAGGACAGGGGATAGTATAACCGGATGGCTTCTTTTCGAAATCCCAGTTTTGCCTGTTCCTCTTTGATCGTGTCCGTCAGACTTTTTTCCAGCCGCTCGTATCCCATCCTGTCCTCCTGTATCTATAGCTGCATGATAAAATCTGCTTTACCGATCCTGCAGCAGAATCTGCCGTGTCTTGGGATCATCCGGCGGCAGATTGCAGTGCAGGACATGAAATCCTCCGGTCTGTGATCCTTCAATCACGTTGATTGCCCCATTGTAGAGTCTTGTCTTTCCGGTTCCGATCTCATGATTCGTAAGCCCTGCCAGAAGCACATTGATTGCCGCTCCATGGGATACCGCAGCCACTGCCTGATGCCCCGTTGCCGCAAGAAGCTCTATCGCACGCTCCATGCGTTTCTGCACATCGGCAAACGGCTCCATTCCTTCGACATGGTCGCCTGCCGCAAGTGCAAAATACTCTTTTTTATCTTTTACCAGTTGTCCGGAAAACGGACCAAGATCCCGCTCAATCAGCTCCTGCATCGGCTCTACACCGTCTCTGCTTAACCCGATCTGTGCAGCAATCTCCTCCCCTGTGCAGTGTGCACGTTTCAGTGGGCTTGTATACACAGCTTCTATCCCCAGTCCCTGCAGCGTCTGCCCACAGCGTACTGCCTGTGCAATTCCTGCCGCATTCAGTTCTATATCTTCCCTTCCCTGAAAACGGTTGATATGATTCCAGTCCGTTTCTCCGTGCCTGATTAAATATATTTTCATTTTTATGTTTACCAGCCTCAAAAAATTTCTTTGTCTCATATACAACCACACCATTTAAAGCAAACAGCGCAATCATATTCGGCAGTGCCATCAGACCATTGAAAATATCGGCAATCGTCCAGACAGCACTTACCGTCATATACGGTCCGATAAATACTGCCAGAATATAAATCCAGCGGAACACCATTACTTTTTTCATATTTCCACCGGTCAGATATTCCAGACATCTCTCACTGTAATAATCCCATCCAAGAATCGTTGTAAAGGCAAAAAATACCAGACACATCATCAGGACAAAAGAAGATACCACATGAGGGAACGGAAGTCCGTTCTGGAACGCATATGTAGTAACCTGAACGCCCTCGAGTCCATCCACCTGCCATGCTCCGGTCAGTACAATGGAAAGTCCGGTCAATGTACAGATCACAATCGTGTCAATAAATGTACCTGTCATGCTGACAAGTCCCTGACGCACCGGCTCATGTGTCTGTGCTGCTGCCGCTGCGATCGGCGCACTACCAAGTCCTGCCTCGTTTGAGAAAATGCCCCTTGCAACACCGTTTTGCATGGCAACAAACATACTGCCTACCACACCACCGGTGACTGCACGCGGATGAAATGCGCCCTGCACAACCGTAACAACCGCTGCAGGGACTTTT
>ENA-OQBL01000884-OQBL01000884.1-human-gut-metagenome-genome-assembly--contig:-NODE-884-length-13567-cov-3.063244_pt1 | contig 13567 bp, 15 predicted proteins | sample MGYA00242747_ERZ504553 | MGnify/ENA primary metagenome ERZ504553 (study PRJEB26092, sample SAMD00036240) | human gut metagenome | host: Homo sapiens | study: EMG produced TPA metagenomics assembly of...
ATAAATATAATAAATATTAGTGGAGATTTGCCGGGTTTCATAGCCGAGCTTACTTCAAAACATACTATCATTTTGAATGATATATTGATGTAAAAGCATTCGTGAAAGTTTTTTAAGCCTTTTTAAACGGCTTTAATGCCCGTTAGAACAACTTATTTCCACAAATGAGAGAACCGAAACAAAATCCTGACAATGAAACCGATTAACGAATAATATTATGCATATGACTGAATTTACGGAGGTGTATATAATGAAATTGGCAGATTTATCTACCGGACCGGATTGGACTGTATGGATCGCTTTTACAATATTGATTATACTTTCTGTTGTTTTAATTTCCGGACATGGTAGATTGGCTTATTTCAGGGTACAACACGGCTTCACAAGAAGAAAAAGCAAAATATAACGAAAAAAAGTTATGCCGAATAATCGGAATAGGAATATTTGTTATAGCAATTCTTCTTTTGATTATGGTGTTGCTTGAAAATATTTTACCGGCGATTTTTCGCATATATTGCTTTGGGGATTGTTTTGATTGATATTGTTGCAATTATTATCTCCTGTAACAAAGCATGTAAAAAGTAATAAAATTCGGATTGTTGAACCCTTTGAGAGAGGAAACCCTTTTCTCAAAGGGCTTTTTATTTTACTTACATTCGCAAACTACAAGATAAAGCCAAAGCCTCATATACTTTAAGCAGAATAAAGTTGAAGTTTTTATTCTGAATTGAATTAAATAAGTAGAGTAAGAGAATTTTATTTACAGTTTTGTTTTTTGCCTTGTAAAATATATGAAATAGTGCTATAATTTTAATCATCTCATCGATGTTTTTATATAAAATAACGAAAAAGGGTGGTTACGTGTCAGTAAAGGCAAAAAAGGTACTAAAAATCATTTTGATTATTCTTCTTGTGGCGGTTTTAATTGTAGGCGGATATGTCGCTTATGTTATGATTGACTACCACAGAATTGAGGACAATCAAGCTTTGCAGATAAACGATGTTACGAGCGAGTCTGCTCTTGTTGACCAAGAGTATAAGGCCATTTCGTACAATATCGGTTTTGCGGCTTATACTCCCGACTTTGGCTTCTTTATGGACGGCGGTACAAAGAGCCGTGCTAATTCCGAGGAGTCGGTTAAGAGCGTAATTGACGGAATAGGAGATTTCATTAAATCCGAAAATCCCGATATTATTCTTATCGAGGAAGTTGATAAGAAAGCAACACGCAGTTATCACTATGACCAAGAAAAAGCGCTCAGAGGTAAGCTTGACGGATATGATTCAACGTTCACGGTAAACTTTGACAGTCCGTATTTGTTCTATCCTATTACCAAGCCTCACGGCAAATCCTATGCCGGTATGTTGACCTTGTCAAAGTTCAATATTGAAAGCGGTTTAAGACGCAGCTTGCCGATTGAAAACGGTTTTATGAAATTCGTTGACCTTGACCGTTGCTATTCTGTTTCGAGAATTACTGTTGAAAACGGCAAAGAACTTGTGCTTTATACGCTTCATCTCTCGGCATATACCTCTGACGGAACAATCGCAACCGATCAGCTTGAAATGCTTATAAGTGATATGCAGGCGGAATATGAAAAGGGGAATTACTGTATCGCAGGCGGCGATTTCAACAAGGACTTGCTTGGCGATTCGGGTAAGATTTTCGGAATTGACGGCACAAATTATACTTGGGCGCAACCTGTTGATTCAAAATTGTTTGATGGAACAAATCTCAAAATTGTTGCTCCTTACAATGAGAAAAATCCGATTCCCTCATGCAGAAATGCCGACGGTCCGTATCACGACAAGCAGTTTGTACTTACGGTTGACGGATTTATAGTTTCCGACAATGTTACAGTTACAAACAGCGATGTTTATGACCTTCAGTTTAAGTATTCTGATCACAACCCCGTATATATGACCTTTAAGCTTAACAAATAATTAAACTAAAGCGGACAGTTCATTTGGATTGTCCGCTTGGCTTTTACTTGCAATGTTACTTATTGTTGACTTTAATCCGTTAAAAGGTGATTATAACAGACTGATGTCATTGTCATATTATTTAGGTTGACAGAAAATCTTTTTGTTTCACTTTGTGTATCATACTGCTCTTTGAGAAGGAAAAACTCCCCTTCTCAAAGGGCTTTTTTATATTTAACAAAATATATGTTGAAATTAGTAGGCAAAAATAATATAATGTTATAAGTTATAACTTACTATAATAATCTATTTTATATAAAAGAAGGTATTGAAATGAGATCAGATTTAATTAAAGAGGGTCCTTCAAGAGCGCCTCACCGTTCTCTTTTGAGAGCGCTTGGTATTGATGAGCTTGAAATGAAAAGACCTTTTATCGCAGTAGTTAATTCTAAGAGCGATTATATACCCGGCCATATGCACCTTGACAAGATTGCAGAGCAGGTTAAGGCAGGTATCAGAAACGCAGGCGGTGTTCCGTTTGAATTTAACACTATCGGCGTTTGCGACGGTATTGCTATGAACCATAAGGGAATGAAATATTCGCTTTGCTCAAGAGAGCTTATTGCAGACTCAATCGAGGTTATGCTTACGGCTCACCCTCTTGATGCAATCGTATTTATCCCTAACTGTGACAAGATTGTTCCCGGTATGCTTCTTGCCGCTTGCAGGCTTAATTTGCCTTGTATCTTCATCAGCGGCGGCCCTATGCTTCCGGGTAAGAGCACAGAAACCACAAACCGTATCGGTCTTTCCGAGCAGTTTGAATATGTAGGCGCTAATGCTGTAGGCAAGATGAGCGACGAAAATCTTGAATCCTGTGCATTTACCGCTTGCCCAACCTGTGGCTCATGCTCAGGTATGTATACTGCAAATTCAATGAACTGCCTTACTGAAACAATCGGTATGTCACTTCCGGGTTCAGGTACTATTCCTGCAGTTATGAGTGAAAGACTCCGCCTTGCAAAGCAGGCAGGCGAAAGAGTAATGGACCTTCTTAAAGAGGACATTAAGCCGTCGGATATTATTACAGAGAAGGCTATTGAAAACGCTATGCGTACTGATATGGCTATCGGCTGTTCAACAAATACAATTTTACACCTTACTGCCATTGCTCATGCGGCAGGCCATGATATCGACCTTGCCGAGCTTGACGCTTACGGCAGAAAAACACCTCAAATTTGTAAGCTCAACCCTGCTTCATCTGTATTTATTACAGACCTCAACGATGTTGGCGGTATTCAGGCAGTTGTTAAGGAACTTGCAAGAGGCGGTATGATTAATACAGACGCACTTACGGTAAACGGCACTGTTGCTGACAGAATTGCAAAAGCACCTGATGCTGACGGAGTAATCATTCGTAAGATTGAAAATCCGTTCTCGGCTGACGGCGGTATCGCAGTTCTTACAGGTAACCTTGCAAAGGACGGCGCAGTAGTTAAGAAAGGCGCTGTTGCACCTGAAATGATGCAGCATAAGGGTCCGGCTAAGTGCTACAACAGTGAGGAAGAAGCTATTGCTGCTATTACAGGCGGCAAGGTTGTTGCAGGCGACGTTGTAGTTATTCGTTATGAAGGCCCTAAAGGCGGCCCGGGTATGAGAGAAATGCTTTCTCCTACATCTGCTATTATCGGTATGGGCCTCGGCTCATCTGTTGCGCTTCTTACTGACGGTCGTTTCTCAGGCGCCACAAGAGGTGCTTCAATCGGTCACGTAAGTCCTGAGGCAGCTATGGGTGGAACTATTGCTCTTGTTGAGGACGGCGACGAGATTGAAATTGATATTCCCGCTCGTGTGCTTAAGGTTAATGTTTCAGACGAAGTATTAGCCCAAAGAAAGGCTAAGTGGCAACCTCCTGTTCAAAACCTTACAGGTTATCTTAAGCGCTATGCTCAGCATGTAACAAGCGGTGCACAAGGTGCGGTATTTGACGATTAATCGGAGCTTTATATATGGAAAATAAGAATGAGAAGAGTGAAAAAAAGCATTCGCACCGTCGAAAATCACCAAATGATTTTGCAAAGACGGTAGTTATATTTGTTTGCGTTGAATTGATTATTGTTGTGGGAGCAATTATCGGTGTTAATAAAAATGCGTGTAATGCAGTCCATAAGCTTGAGGCGGCTATGCCAAAAAGCGTAATGGATTTGCAAATTAATCCAAATCAAGACACTTATGTTTCATTAGACAGCAAAGAACTTGATTATGGGAGTTTTGTTGCCGATATCATTGTTGAAAAAAGAGGAATTGAAGCGCCTGTTTACTACGGCCTTAACCGTGTATCGCTCAGATACGGCACAGGTGTTTCGATTGATGAAAATGCAAACGCATTTGGCGACAATGCCAATACGTTTATCGCCGCTTATGACGAAACATATTTTAAATCGCTGAAATATGTCGAGTCGGGCGATAAAGTTAAGGTTAAAACGGCTGATAAAACAATAATCTATAAGGCTGTTGACGTCTTTGTCGGCGACGAGGGTGACAGCAGAGTTAAGGATTATAAAAACAACTTGATTTTATACAGTATTTTTTCCGATTACGGTGAAAACAGCGGCAAGTGCTTTTATGTCATTTGCGAAAAAACAGGCGAGGAGGTAAATGCGAAATGAGCAGAAAACTCCACGACACCAAAAATGATTTTAAAAGCAGAAATATTCGTGCATTTTGCCTGTTTGTTGTGCTTGGAATTTTAAGCGTGGCATGCGTAACAAAGGCTGTTTTGTTAAACGGAGGCGTAGTTCAAAATCAATTTACGGATTATAATGTTGCGTCGGTCTTTAGGCAGGATTTGATTGATTATACAAGTGACAGCTTTATCAAAAACGGGCTTGACAGCAGTAATGTTTCAAATGTTATTACGCAAGCCAAGGCTGAGAAAATAATAAGCTCGTTTGCAGCAGGTCAGTTTAGGGCAAAGGCGGGGTATACATCTAAGTCATATTCTTCCGATGTTGACTCTCTTATGAACGATATAAAATCAGAGCTTGAGGAGCAAATCAGCGCCTCAGGATTTGAAAAAAATGAGAACGTTCAAAATGCACAGCTTGAAAAAATAAGAAGCTTTATTGATAATTCTTTAAAACTTCCTAAAACAAAACTAATTGAAACAGCCATGAATATGGGCAAGATTGCGGCTGATATTTTCCTTGCTGTTGCGATTTTCTTAACTCTTGTATTTGGCTCAATGCTTTATTTTACAGGCAATACTAAGTACAGAAGCGTCAGAAGTCTCGGTGCGGCATTTTGCGCATCTTCAATTGGGGACTTGATTGTTTCGTTAATTGCTGTTATAATTTTGAGCGTGAAATCTATAGATATTTTTCCTGCATTTCTCAAAAGCGCACTTGATAATTATATTTATACCGCTGTCGGTGCAATTGCCGCATGCGGCGCAGTGTTTCTTTTGATATCTTTGGCGCTTCTCGCAATAAGCTGGAAGCTTAAGCGTGAAAATTAATTTTTACGCAAAGAATAATAGGGTGGTGTTTAAATGGATAATGATGTTGCAATTAATGTAGAAAACGTTACAATGTCGTTTATTCTTAATAAGGAAAAGGTGGACAACCTTAAGGAATACGCTATTAAGCTTATTACGGGAAAGCTTGAATATAATAAGTTTGATGCCTTAAAGGATATTAATTTTCAGGTTAAAAAGGGCGAGCATCTTGCTATTATGGGCCTTAACGGTGCCGGCAAAAGTACCCTTTTAAAAACAATTGTAGGAGTTTATAAGCCGACTAAGGGTAAAATTGAGAAGCAGGGCGTTATCGCCCCTCTTCTTGAACTTGGCGCAGGTTTTGACGGCAATTATTCAGGAAGAGAAAATATTTTCCTTTACGGTGCTATCTTAGGTTATTCAAGAGATTTTATTCAATCTAAGTATGATGAAATTGTTGAATTTTCCGAACTTGGCGATTTTATTGAAGTTCCGGTTAAAAACTATTCAAGCGGTATGAGAGCACGTCTCGGATTTTCAATCGCAACTGCTGTTGAGCCTGATGTTCTCATTCTTGATGAAGTTCTTTCAGTCGGTGACGCAGGTTTTAGAAAGAAGAGCCTTGCAAAAGTTCAATCTCTTTTGAAAGCGGAGTAACTGTTCTTTTTGTATCTCACAGTATTGACCAGGTTATGGCAATTTGCGACACGGCAATCCTTCTTGACCACGGCAAGATTTATTTCTCAAAGGTCCTGTTGAAGAAGTAACGAAGGATTTATGAAGAAAAGGTATCGCATCCTAAGAAAAGAAAAACTTTAAACTGTTAATATAGCGACTTGAACAATTGTGTTTGAGTCGCTTATTTTTTCGGAATTTGTGATAAAATATATACATTTTTAACAATATGTAATAGAAATTGTTGAAAAAATATGGTATAATATACATATAAATAACATAATATTATTTATTTAAAAATTGCAAAATATATTTATTCAAGTGGGGTTTAAATGAAACGACTTATTTGTTTAGTCTTGGCTTTTGTAATTTTTTTCGGCATCTGTGGGATAATTGCGCCTGACATAAATAATATTTATAAGCTCAAAGAAGCGGACTCATTTGCCGAACAAGTAAATGTGCTTGTTAAACAATACGAAAGCAGGCAGGATACTCAAAACAGGCTTATTGTAAATTCAAATAAAATTAAGGAAAGCTATGGTGCAGTTAAGGTGATTAAGGCGCATGGCTTTCAAGTTATGCAGTTTAAAGATTATGAGAGCGCAGAGAGTGCGAAAAGCAGCATTGAAAAGCTCGGCGTTGCATGTGACAGAGACGATTTTGCCTATACTCAGGCAATCAAAAAAGCACCGAGTACAAAGGATTTATGGGCGTCGCAAATCACGCAGTCGGACGTTACAATGAATTATCTTGCCACGACCGGAAAAACGTATAATGATGTTACCGTTGCGGTTATGGACACGGGGATTAATGATGCTCACAAGTCTTTTGACGGCAGATTGATTGAGTGTAATAAAAATTTCAGCTCTTCAGGAAGTATGAACAGTTCGTCAGACGACAGCGGTCACGGCACGAGTGTGGCAGGTGTAATTGCGCTTAATACGCTTGATAACGTTAAAATCAAGCCTTATAAAACATTTGATAAAGAGGGCAAGTGTACCAATTCTCAAATTGTGGCAACGCTTAACTATATTTTGAACGAGAAAAAATTGCCCGATATCATTAATATGAGCTTTTCCGTTCAGTCGATTTCAAGCAGTGTCACCCGTGATAGTTTAACTCGTAATTTGATATCAAAAGGTGTTACAATAATCACCTCGGCAGGTAATAACGCAGTTAATGCCAAATACTATTATCCTGCCAATATCGGCGAAGTTATTACTGTTTCATCTTCTAATAAAAAGAATGAAAAGGCAGATTTCTCAAATTACGGCAAGTGCGTTGATATTGCCGCTCCGGGTGTCGGAGTTTATACTTGCGAACTTGACGGCACATATTCTTATGAAAACGGAACGTCATTTTTCCGCCCCGTTCGTATCTGCCGCTGCCGCAACTATTTTAATGCAAAAGAGCGGTCTTGACTGCAATAAGATTAAAAAAACAATATGCGATGAAGCGGTACCTGTTTATATTAAAAATTATCAGGTTGAATGGTGCGGTGCAGGAATAGTTAATTTTCAGGTCTTATTTTCGGCGAAAAAGCGATTGCTCCTTCGTTTGGCACACCGCAGGGAAAATATAACGAGCCGTTTAAGCTTGAAATAAAAGCAGCTAACAATGAAAAAATAATGTATACGACGGATAACACCGTTCCCTCATCCAATAACGGTTTTGAATATACAAAACCTATTGATATTGACGAAAGCACGCACGTTATTGCCGTTGCATATAACAATATGAAGAAAAGCAAATACGTCGCATCTACTTATGAACTTGTTTATGAAAGTGACGGCAATGATTTTGATATTACGCAGGACGGTGTAATTATAAGTTATAAGGGAAATAAAACAAGCATAATCATCCCTTCTCAAATAAACGGTATAACGGTTACGGCTATAGGTGATAATGTATTTAACGGTTCAAATGTAAAAAGCGTAACCTTGCCTTGCAGTGTCACCTCGATAGGTGTAAGTGCTTTTGCAAACAGTAAGCTTTCGTCAATTTCAGGCGATGGTGTAACTGCCCTTGATAACGGCGCTTTTGAAAATTGCTCGTCACTTGTCACTGTTGATACTCCCGCCGTGGAACATATCGGCAACAGATGCTTTAAAAATTGCAGTAAGCTTACAAGTATAGATTTCAGCCAAAATGTTAGTGAAATCGGCGCCGCCGCATTTGCATTTACTTCTCTTTCAACTGCGGATTTTCGCAATGCAACTATAGGAAATTCAGCATTTGAGGGCAGTAAGGTGGTTGTTGCAAGGCTTGACAAGGCGGAAAGTTTGGAACGAACGTTTTGCGAATGTGAATTTTTAAACAGTATTACTGCTCCGAATTTAAAATATATCGGTGATTTTGCATTTTATAATTGCAAATCACTAAACAGTGTTAATATAAGCAAGGTTGAAAGTGTTTTAAACTATGCTTTTTCAAAATCGGCAATTAAAACTGCTGATTTGCCAAAGTGCAGTTATATCGGAAATGCGGTGTTTAGCAGATGCGATGATTTATACAGCGTGAATATCCCTTTGGTAACAAAAATAATGCCGGAGGAATTTACATATTGCATTTCGCTTCAAAAAAGTAAATATGCCAAGTGTTGAGGCTTTTGATGATATATCTAAGGAATATTTTACGGATTGCGCCTCACTTGAGGGCTTGTATCTTCCTAAAAGCGTCAATTTGCCGTCGATTACTTGGTCGTCATCTATGCAAAGCAGTATGCTTTTCGGCAAAAAGGCTCAGCTTTCTTATATTTTTGCACCGAAGGCACAGGAAATCGCAAACAGCGAAAATTCACCGTTTATGTATAAATGCGCAAAACTTAAATATGTATTTTTAACAAGTGCCAAATCGCTTGATTATATGGAAAGCGCAAACGGTGCTGTTTGGTATTTTGGCTCTAAAATCAAAAATTTACCCGCCAATATCAATTTTGACGGCTCAATTGTAATTGCTCCCGCTTCAAGTTATGCAATCGAATGGGCAAAGTCAAACGGTTTAAGCTTTGTTGAAAGTGCAAATATTACATGCACATCAATTTCCGCAAATAAAATAAGCTATGAGGCTTTAGGAAATGAATATACCTTGCCGCTAAATTATGTGAAATCGCTTTGGGATACAAGCTTTGTTAATACAAAAAAGAGTGATGAAACAGTTTCGGCACTTCTTGATTTTAACAATGACAATACGGTTAACGCAAAGGATTTTGCAATACTTAACAGGCAATAAAAATGCACCTACACAAAATCGTGTAGGTGCTGATTTTTTTTATAAAATTGAATTTTAATACGCTAACGTAAAATAGCAAATGCAAGGTCAATTGCTCCGCCTAAAACTTTACTTGTTTTTTTCATATTTAATGTTTCGGCAAACCAAAGAAGAATAAGCGCAACAAGAATTGCTATAACCAATGTTCTTTCTGTCATAATTTCCGACCTCCCTGTTAATAATATTATATACTATTTATCTAAAAAATCAAGCAATTTTATACAACTTAAACATATTTGAAAAAAGTGCAAAAAATTCGTTGAAATTAGAAAGAAATTGATTTATAATACTACTTAATCTTTTATATAATGGGGGAATATAGGTGAGTCCGATTTTATTAGATTTAGTGGCTGACAGAAGCGCTACTTTCACCGCTACGGTTATTATTGCCGGTGCCGGTATCGTATTCTTAATGCTTGTGCTTTTAATTATTATTTTCTACTTATTCGGAAAAGTTGTTTCAAGCGCAGAAGCAAAGGCCAAAAAAGGCAAAACCAATAAAATAACCAAGAGTGAACAAAAGCTTCCTACTCCGGCACCTGCTAAAAAGGCAAGTGCTCCTGCTCCTCAAGTTGAGGCAGGCATCAGCGGTGAAGTCGTTGCGGCTATTGCGGCTGCCGTTGCTGTAAGCGAAGGTGAGGGTGCTGTTGTTAAATCAATTCGCAGGGTCAATGTTGTGAACGTCAGGGGCAGAAATCCTTGGGCTAATGCCGCAGTTTACGACAACACAAGACCGTTTTAGGAGGCAGTAAATAATGGAAATTTTACAAGGTGTTTGGGAAGTAATTGTCAGCATCTTCACAAACTCGGGATATGCTTATTTCTTTACTGCTGACGGCGGATATAAGAATGCTATTATGCTTTTGGTAGCATTTGTATTTCTTTATTTAGGTATTAAAAAAGGCTTTGAGCCGCTTCTTATGGTTCCTATCGCATTTGGTATGCTTCTTGCAAATATACCTGAGGCAAACTTAGCAGTACAGTATCATGATCTTGACGGCTTCAGAGATTTGCTTGCAGGCAGAGGCGAATTTGTCGGTTGCACACCCGGTCTTATGGACTTCCTTTACTTTGGTGTTAAAGCCGGTATTTATCCTCCGCTTATTTTCCTTGGTATAGGTGCTATGACTGACTTTGCACCGCTTATTGCAAATCCAAGTTCATTTATTCTCGGTGCTGCTGCTCAGCTTGGTATTTTCTTTACTTACCTTGGCGCTATCCTTTTAGGTTTTGCACCTAACGAGGCAGGCTCAATCGCTATTATCGGCGGTGCTGACGGCCCGACGGCTATTTTTGTAACGTCGCAGCTTGCGCCGTATATGCTCGGTACTATCGCCGTGGCGGCGTACTCGTATATGGCTCTTGTGCCTGTTATTCAGCCGCCTATTATGAAAGCACTTACAACCAAGAAAGAGAGAAGCGTTGTTATGGGCAGTCTCAGACCTGTATCAAAGCTTGAAAAAATACTTTTCCCGATTATGGTAACTGTTATTGTTTCTCTTCTTCTTCCTGATGCTGCTTCGCTTGTAGGTATGCTTATGCTTGGTAACCTTCTTAAAGAGAGTGGCCAAACAGAGCGTATTGCGAAGGCTGCTCAAAACGAACTTATGAATATTATTACCATTTTCCTTGGTATCTCGGTTGGTGCTACTACATCAGCTCAAAGCTTCCTTAACCTTAACACAATTAAAATTGTTGTTCTCGGTCTTATAGCTTTCTGCCTTGGTACAGCAGGCGGTACTTTATTTGGTAAGCTTATGTATATTGCTACTAAAGGTAAGGTTAATCCGCTTATCGGTTCGGCAGGTGTATCTGCTGTTCCTATGGCTGCCCGTGTATCTCAAAAGGTCGGTCAAAAAGAAAATCCATCAAACTTCCTTCTTATGCACGCTATGGGTCCTAACGTATCAGGCGTTATCGGCTCTGCAGTTGCAGCAGGTATTTTGCTTACACTTCTTAAATGATAAGGTTGTTTGTTTAAACAAAAATATAAAACCAGGGTGCCCTTGTTACCCTGGTTTTTTGGTATGATTATTTATTATCAGAAAGGGAAAATTTATGGCGTTAAACGAAATGCAGCAGCTTGCTGTTGACACAACCGAGGGCCCGCTTTTGATTTTGGCAGGTGCAGGCTCCGGAAAAACTACGGTTCTTGTTAATCGAGTTGAACATATTATTTCTTCTCATCTTGCCACTCCTTGGCAGGTGCTTGCAATTACATTTACAAACAAGGCGGCAGGCGAGCTTAGAGAAAGGCTTGTCAGCGCAATAGGAGAAGAGGCTAATGATATTTGGGCATACACTTTCCATAGCTGTTGCTCAAGAATATTAAGGCGCTTTGGCGAAAAAATAGGATATACAAATCATTTTACCATTTATGATACAGACGATTCAAGGCGTGTAATGAAGCAATGCCAAAAGCAGCTTGGTATCGAGGATAAGCTTATTAATCACAAGTCAATTTTAGCGGAAATCAGCAGGGCGAAGGACAGTCTTATATCCCCTGAGGAGTATAAGCAAACTGCGCAAAACGATTTCAGAAAGAGCAAAATTGCCGAGTGTTATGAATTATATCAGGCTCAGCTTGAAAAAATCTGACGCAATGGACTTGACGATATTATTTTTAACACCGTTAAGCTTCTTGAGGAAAATGAGGACGTTCGCAATCTTTATCAAACTCAATTTAAGTATGTTATGGTTGACGAATATCAGGATACTAACCATGCGCAATACGTTTTGACCTCGCTTCTTGCAGATAAATATAAAAATATTTGTGTTGTAGGCGACGATGACCAGAGTATTTACCGTTTTCGTGGCGCTACGATTGAAAACATCCTTTCGTTTGAAAATCATTATAAGGGTGCAAAAGTAATAAGGCTTGAAGAAAATTACCGTTCTACTCAAAATATTCTTGACGGGGCAAACGCTGTTATTTCTCATAATAAAAACCGTAAGGGTAAAACTTTGTTTACACGTTCCGGCTCAGGCGATAAAATTGTTTATAAAACAGTTATGAGTGAATCCGAGGAGTCGCAGTACATAATTGACGAGATAGTAAAAAATGTTAATAACGGAATGAAATACAGCGACCACGCAATTCTTTACCGTATGAATGCGCAGTCACGTAACCTTGAAGTTATGCTTACAAAAAGCGGTATTTCGCACAGGATTATCGGCGGTCATCGCTTTTTTGACAGAAAAGAAATCAAGGATATTGTGTCGTATCTTGCCGTTATTAATAATCCGAGCGATAATGTAAGGCTTCAGCGAATCATTAATGTTCCAAAGCGTGCAATTGGGGATACTATGTTTGCAAACGTGCTTGAAATCGGGGCAGGGCTTGGTATGTCGGCTTTCGAGGTTTGCGAACGTGCAGATGAATTTCAAAAAAACCTCACGCAGTGCTTCCAAGCTTATGAATTTTACAAAAATGATTAGAGATTTTCAGGAATGTATCGAAAACGGAATGGGGCTTAACGACTTACTGCAAGAAGTTTTGGACGTTACCAAATATCTTGATTATCTTCAGGAGGAGCCTGAAACATACGAGGACAGAGTAAACAATATCAAGGAACTTTCATCAATGTTTATCAAGTATGAGGAAGAAAGCGAAGACGCAAATCTTTCTGAATTTCTTGAGGATGTTGCGCTTATTTCCGATATTGATTCATACAATGAAGATGAGGACGCAGTAGTTCTTATGACGCTTCATTCGGCTAAGGGGCTTGAATTTCTGTTGTATTCATTCCGTATGAGAGGTATCTTCCCGGAAATAATCATGTTCAGCGAGGAGGATTTTAGAGGAGGAGCGCCGCCTTGCTTATGTCGGAATTACAAGAGCAAAGAAAAAACTTTATCTTATTTCTTCTCAGCAACGTATGCTTTTACGGTCAAACCTCACGTAATAGCCTTCAAGATTTTTAAGAGAAATTCCATCTTCTGTTATTGACGACCAATCGGTTGTGGCACGCAGAAGCACGGGGATTTACTACTCCACGCACGGCGTATGCCAATGCTTCAAGAAATGAGCTTGGTCATTCTTCACATAATAAAATCGGCTCATATACTCAGTCGTCAAGCAGCGCTCACAAATTCGGTCAAGCAGGCAATGCCGCACAAAAGAATAATATTGACTTTAAGGTCGGTGATACCGTATGCCACAAATCATTTGGCACAGGCACAGTTCTTACCATTACGCCAATG
>ENA-OQBL01000885-OQBL01000885.1-human-gut-metagenome-genome-assembly--contig:-NODE-885-length-13559-cov-2.859515_pt1 | contig 13559 bp, 17 predicted proteins | sample MGYA00242747_ERZ504553 | MGnify/ENA primary metagenome ERZ504553 (study PRJEB26092, sample SAMD00036240) | human gut metagenome | host: Homo sapiens | study: EMG produced TPA metagenomics assembly of...
CTGCAGATACACGCCCGCTGAAGCTGTCCGCCGGAAACCTCGTTGATATCGTTATCTGCGATATCGATGATTCCCATTTTGCGCATAAGCTGCTCGCCTCTTTCCTGCTTTTCCTGCCTGCTTTCCTTTGACTTTTTGCTTTCTGCTGCCGGAAGCACGATGTTATCGAAAATGGTAAGATTTTTCATCATATACATCTGCTGAAAAATGAATCCCATCTCATCCAAGCGGATTTTTTGCAAGTTCCTTTTCGCTCAGTTTCGTAAGATCCTTCCCCTCAAAAAGCACCTGACCGCTCGTTGCCCGATCCATCCCCGAGATAGCATACAAAAGCGTGGATTTTCCGGATCCGGATGGTCCCATGATTGCAACCATCTCCCCCTCTTTTACTTCAAGATTTATATTTTTTAATACATTATTCTGCCTTTTATCAATTACATAGGTTTTGCAAAGATCTTTTGCACAAAGCAATGCTGCCATAAGATTTTCCTCCGTTTACTCTATATTGGTTGTATCGTTACTCTTAATCTTCCGGATCTGTAATGCCGTCATTCCCGATGCCAGAAGCGTCATAAGGAAAATAATGCCCGGATACAGGAAAAAGATTTTCCACGGTCGAATCACATAAGCCACTTTTCCCGCCCCCATCATTCCGAATATCGGATTGCCGATCAGATATGTTGCCGGAATGGAACAGATTGCCGCCAAAAGAACAGCCACAAGCGTAACCATACCGAATCGTATCATATGCCATTCCATCACCCGTTTGTTACCAAATCCCATCGCCTTAAGAACCGCGATCTGGCTTTTCTCGTCCGCAAGAAATGACCGCTCCATCAGAATACATACAAGAAGCACGACGATCAGTGTAATACCAAGAAGCAGATACTGTACCGATTCCATCGTCGATGCCGCTCCCATACAGTCGTCACAGTATTCCGTGGCATTCATTACTTTTCCATTGTCAAAAAGCTTTTTGATTTTTTCTTTTCGAATCTCTATCTCCTTCGCAGAAGGATGGTCGTCAAAATCGATCTGATAACTCATAACATTCGCAATATAGGTAAAATCGGTCGGTGCGTCCTCGTGAAGCCGTATGACTTCTCCAAGCTGATTCATGCTTTGAAAATAAGCAACCACAACGCAGTCAAGTGTCTCTTTTCCAAAATCAATCGTTACGGTATCTCCGAGTTTCGCCCCGGTCAATTTGCTGACCGTCGGTGTAATCGCAATCTCATTTTTGTTTTGCGGAACCACTCCTTCGGTATATTCGTACTCGGATGCTTTCGTATGGATTCCCTGCTGACAACTGATGGAATAATCTTTTCCGTCAAAATGAACCTTATATTTGTACTGCGTTTCCACACACAGTTTCGCAGGCATTCCGTTTTTCTTAAACAGCGCTTCCGTTTTTGCAAAGTACTCCTCGATCTGCTTTCTGCCATCCGGATTCATACAACTCATCGCTTCCGTCAGATCGGTGTAGTACAGATCACTCCGCGTTCCGAATGTTGTAATAAACGTATCGCTTCGCATGGTTGATGAGACGTTGACAAATACAAGCACAAACAACGTGCATAAAAAGAATGTGGTTATGATCGTCATGTACCGCCTCGGTGCGCTGAACACATCATTGACCGCCATAAAGAAACCGGTGCTTCCGTGGCTTTTAACCAGACGAAACGGCGATTTTTTCTTATAACGTTCCCCCGTCTGACCGGAACGGATCGCATCGATCGGAGAAGACTTCTTCACCAGCTTCGTGCAGCGAAAAGCATACAGCAGAATGACAATAACGACCAGAATTGCCCCCAGAACCGACAACAGGAAATGGTTATCCGCCTCCAGAACCATATTGCTGCTGACCGATCGCAGTAACAGATCAGAAAACGGGATACTCACAAAAAATCCCACAAACACTCCTATTACTGCCAACATCAGATACTTTGTCAGGTAGAGACTCCGGATCTTGAAATTGCTGATACCGATTGCTTTCATCACACCGATCTCACGAAACTCCTCAAAGATCGTAAACGAAATGGAAAACTTTAATACGACAAACGACACGATGATCAGGCAGATACTTAAAATCAGCATCGTAAACGCAACGATCCTATCCATGACATAGCACATTTTTATCAGCGAACGTGCGCCGGAAAACATGATACCTGGAGCCTGTGAAATAGCCGAAGCAATCTCCGATACGCCTGCCTCATCCTTTAGATCCATATAGCTGATCTGTCCCTGATACCCATTGTAAATGGTTTCATCCGAAAGCAGCTTCTCGATCTCCTCCCGATGAAAAAGGAAACGGCTGTTGCCCATCATGGAAGACCCTAAAAGCGCATCTTTTGCCATACCATCCAGCGTTACCATAAAAGAAATACTGTTGTGCGTAATCCTGATTTTATCCCCCGGCTGCAAATGATTTTTCTCCATAAAATCACCAGTTGCATATGCATGCCCCGGCTTGATCTGGGTAATCTGCTTATTCTCTTTATCCAAAAAATTTAAGCCGGCTGTCCTCGATGGACTGGTAAATAACAGAATTCTTTGCCTCCAGTTTTTCTCCGTGCATATCTTTCAGATTGGATTTTTCTCCGAATACAACCGGCTCAATGCGATAATCCCGGATGGATTCCATCTCATGCAGGATCTCATCGATGGACGCTTTGCTGTCCGCACCCATCGAGATGACCACATAATCGCCGATCCCCGCCTTATCCAGATAGGAATTCGTTCCGTTCATGACGGAAACAACATTGCTGATTCCGCTCGCTACGAACATCGTTGCCAGCAGAATAAAACAAAGCAATATTGCGTTCATTACTTTTTTCTTTTCAAATCTTTTTCAAATTACGAAAAAGCATTTTAACGTTCCTCCCCTCGTTTGATGTACTCATCTTACAGGAGAAATTATTAAACAATCCTTAAATGCACATTATGCCTTTCGCACAACAACTGTCGCGCAGAAATCATCTTCCTTAATTTCCGCAAATACTTCCCCATCCATTTTTTGCATCAACTGCCGGCTGATATACAGTCCGAGTCCCGAACCATCCGCCGAGCCGACATTGCTTCCGCGATAAAAAGAATCAAACAGATTTATGAGTTCTTCCTGCTTTAAGCTGCATCCGGAATTTCTTACCGTGATCAGTCTGCAGTCCTCTTCCTCCGAAAAGTCGATGGAAATACACTTGCCGTCCCCGTATTTGATCGCGTTTTCCAAAAGGTTCTGCAACACCTCGATCAGCCGGTCCGCATCCCCTTTCAGCAACAGATCCGTGTAGGATGCAATCTGAAATCCGGTATGTAAATTATGCAGTTTTTCCTCATAAAGTCCCCGGATCGCATCGATCACATGGGACAGATACACTTCCCCCGGATTGACACTCAGTTGCAGGAAATCCTCTCTCGATGCGAGCGTGATCTCATTGACATACTCCTCAATCTCTTTTACGTTCTTTTCAATCCCCTGACATGCTTCGACACGCTGCTCCCCGATCGTATAAAGATTTTCTGCCAGCGCCTTCGCATACAGCCGGATCGCAGATAACGGCGTCCTGATGTCATGTGTCAGCGACAGGATCAGCGTCTTTTTTTCTTTTTGCAACGCGAGTTCTTTTTCTTTGTTGCTCTCCAATGTTTCGCGCAGCATATCCATTCCCCATAGGAATCTGCCTAAGAATTTGCTTTTTTCGGCTTTGATCGGCACCGAAAGATTTCCTTTCGCCAGCTCCTCGGTCAGCGATTGCATCTGTTCAAACGGCTTTATGATCTTCTTTCCGATATAACAGATCAAAAAAACAGACAGCAAAAACAAAATTCCAAGGACAACGTCCATAAGAATCCAGGTTCTGTAGTCTGTCTGTGTATAAATGATCTTGTAGATTGTTTCGGTTTTATCCTGCACACGCGAAATGCACGGTTCCTGATTATTTGCTGTCACATAATAAACGATATTTGCAAGTGCAATAATAAGCAGCTCCACTCCACAAAACTTTGCTGCAAAATTTTTTGTAATTATTCATATCGGTATCCCGTTCCCCAAACCGTAATAATGTGTTGCGGCTTCTTCGAATCCTTCTCGATCTTTTCCCTCAGCCACTTGATATGTACCGTGAGCGTCTGCGGCTCCGATTCACTGTCGCTTCCCCAGATGCGGTTGAACAGGTATTCTTTCTTCAATGTCGTTCCTTTATTTTCGACCAGAAGTTTCAGCAGCTGAAATTCCTTTTCCGTGACATTGACCGGTGTTTGGTTCACGGTGAGCGTCTGCGTGACATTGTTCAATTTCAGATTGTCACATACGATTTCATCCAATGCATATTTGCGTTTGAAAATGCCGTTGATCTTGGCAATCAAAATATCGATATCATAAGGCTTACAGATGTAATCATCCGCGCCGATCTGCAACCCCTTTAACGTACTTTCCTTGTCATCCCTTGCAGTCGCGATCATAATATGTGCGTTTGAAGTCTCCCTTATTTTGGAACAGACGGAATAACCGTCCACCCCCGGCAGACCGATGTCAATCACAACAAGATTGGCACCGTACTGCTCAAAGATCTGAAGTGCCTTCTCCCCGGTGTCCACAAGGCTCACCGTATAATTTTCTTTTCGCAGGAAATCGCACAAAAGTGTTCCGATCTCCCTGTTGTCCTCTACGATAATAATGTCCGGCATTATTTTACCTCATGTCCTGTCACGGCCTCAAAGTGATATTTTACAATTCCAAGGTCAATCCTGGAATAAAAACCACCAAGATTTTTGGCTGTTACAATTCCGTTTTTCAGTTCAAAATAAAACTTCTGCTGATTGACAGCAGTTGGTGCAAGACTTACCGCTTCCATACCCTTTTTCAAACCATTCGTTCTTCTGATCCGCCTGTCCAAGTTCTGCGATACCTTTTGCATTTTATGTGGAACTCCCTGTGTTTCTCCATATCCCAGTGAGATAATAATGAGTAGCTTCTGTCCTCCTTTTGATCTGCGCATTTTGATTTTCCATGCGTCATTGCCACCCAGCAGGTATTAAGCCCAAGTTTCTGACATTTCAGCACAATCTTCTCGCCATAATATCCTGCCTTTTCCTGATCATTCTTATTTCCGACAATCGCGATATAATTCTTTACATTTTCAAATTTTCCGTAATGAGCCATAAATGAATCAAAACATTTCGGTTCATCGTAAAAAACCTGTATCGACAGTTTACTTTCCGCATTAACATCTTTTATCAACGCATTGATTTTTTCTCTCTTTGAAGATTCAATTGCCTGATTTTTATACTGTCTTACGCTGTGTCGCGCTTTCATGGTCTCTAATATATCCATTTTAATATCCTCGCTTTCGTTCAACTGATTAAACCGAGTATACCATATCTTTAAAAAAAATTTCAATGGTAAAGAAAATCGAGACCATTATAACTTTTTAAACTTTCTTTGTTAGTTTTAACATAGTTCTACAGATTTTCCCAGTCAATCTTTTCTTTTTTATAAAAGAATTCATGATCATGTTCTCCGATTTTACGCAGCACACGACATGGATTTCCTACCGCAACAACATTATCAGGAATATCTTTTACAACAACACTTCCTGCGCCAATTACTGAATTTTTTCCAATTGTAACTCCCGGAACTATAATAGTCCCTGCGCCGATCCAGACATTTTCCCCAATATGAACGGTCTTGTTATACTGCATCGCATTTTCACGAAGTGATGGCTCAATCGGATGATTCGCAGTTGCTATCGTAACGCTTGGACCAAACCCATATGATTTTCCTCCATTGTTGCTGTTCTTATCCTCGTTACTCTTACCTCACTCCTACCAATATAGCATGCATAGAATTTATTAACAACCGGAAACGCCATAGAAAACAACCGTAAAAAATTTTTTACTTGACTTTAATTTCATTTTTCTGCTAAAATGCAAGAGTTGTAAAAACAAATTAAATACAAGACACATATCAGACAATAAATGTCACCTGTCCACTGTCAGACGGATGGGCAGCATTTGTTGTCTTTTTTTGTTGTCGGAAAGGAAACACTATGGTTATGAAACTCATTCTTGATGCGATTCAAAAATACAACGGAGGAAAAGAAAATGCCTAGAACACGAGGAGAATCCATATTTTTTTACAGCGATCACCGCATGGATGATGGTCTATGTCATGACAGTCTATAACACGGTACTCGCAACAGGAAGCTTTACAAATACGACCTTTCTTATTGCATTGAAGGGAATGTGGATAGAGTATATCATCATCGGATTGCTTGCCTATTTCGTGTCCGGTCATCTCTCAAAAATGTGCGCCTTCCGCGTTGTCCAGCCTGGCGACCGGCCGATTTTTATCATCTTTGCGATCCAGACTTTCACGGTAATCTGGCAGGTTGCATTCGCCAGTGTGATCGGTGTCTATCACGGACATGGATTTACCGCCAACTTTACACCGGATTATCTTATGACCTATTGCAAAAATTTTATCATGGCATTTCCGCTGCAGCTTATTTTTGTAGGACCGCTTGCAAGACTGATCTTCCGGACATTATTTATCAATCATAAGAAAGAAAAAAACACTAACGAGATTCAGAATGACGATGAGAAAATCGTTGCAAAAACAATGTAAGCTATTTATATGCAAAAGCAATCAAAAAATCAATCGTAAAAAATACAGATTGATTTTTCGATTACTTATACGCATTACAATGAATTAAAAAGTCAGCCGCATCTGATGCCACACAGCGTTTCCGTGTGTGGATTTATCGGACACGCCTTCATCAACAAAACTAAATTTTGCATAATACTTGATCAGTTTTTCCTTGCAGGTCAACACAAGACCTTTTCTGCCCTGCTCTCTTGCATCCTTGATTGCACATTGGATCAGTTGTCCTGCATATCCGTGTTTACGATAATCCGGAAGTGTATTGACACCGAATATCATCTGCCATGCACCATCCTCGTTGTGCATAGCAGCCTTCTCATACATTTCATCTGTTTGTTGGTTGATAAACGTTTCTCTAACTTTTATAATATTGTACAACACAGTGTTGGATAATGAAAGGAAGAGTTATATGAATGCAATTATCATTTATTATTCCCGTTCTGGAAATACTGAAAAAATTAGCAAAACAACTTCCGTCAGATCTGGGTGTCACATGTATGGTATCTCTTAATTGCACATTTGTTTTCTTCTATTTCTTGCAATCCATTATGATCTTCTCACACAGATCATATCCAAGCTCGGAACTGTTCAGTGACAATGTATAATTCTTTGCCATCCCCCACTTCTGATCCGTATAAAATCGATAATTTGTCATACGCCTTTTATCAATATCCGCCATCATTTTTTCTGCTTCCTCCTCGGTAACATTGTACAGTTTACAGATACGCGCCACCTTTTCCGGCATATCCCCATGTATAAAAACATTCAGCACATTATCTTTGTCTTTTAAGATAAAATCCGCATTCCGTCCTATGATCACACAGCTTTCCTTTTCCGCAATCTCCAAAATCACTTTTCTCTGCGCTTCATACACCATATTCTCTTTAAAAATACATAGCCGGCCAGACACGCGATAACCTCTGTGATCGGGAACGCCCACCAGATCAGCGAAACTCCCATCTGTCCATTTCGGACGAAAATAGAGAAAATGCCTGCCAACGGCAATATAATTACAAGCTGTCTGAACAGCGAAATCACAAGCGACTCGATGCCTCCGTCCAATGCCTGATAAATTCCCTGATATGCGACATTGATTCCTGCAAAAAGAAAGCTGATAGAAATAATCCGCATTGCTCCGATAAAATATTCTCTTGACTGCCCTGCGTTGAATAAAGTTGCAAATGCACCCGGGAAAATTTCCGTGATCAGCACACCGAGGATCATAAGTGCAATCGTATAAATCAGCCCGTATTTGATTCCATCCTTGATACGCTTTTTGCTTCCCATTCCATAAGAAAAAGCGATGATCGGTGTGATCGCATCACGGGGATAATCTCATCCAATTTAATAGTTTTATAAAGCTTGCAGACTCCTGCTTTAAATTCAGGATTTCCCTCAATGTTACCATAAGTTAATCTTTGTTTACAAAAATCTTCTAAGAATTTATTCTTATCTTCACTATAAAATCTCCTTTCTTTCCCAATTGCCACCAAAAAGAAAAAAGTATCCAAGGCATCGCCTTATAGCACATTTTTAATGCGCTGTACCTACGGCGGTGTCCTGAACACCTTTCATTTAATCGCTGCCCGGTGGCAACGATAAGTGTTATATTTAATTCATATTTATTTTATGTTGTAAACTACATTTTGTCAACAGCGCATCACTATCACCGCCTACTCGGGAGTTTGACAGTTGAATAATAGAAAAAGTACTTGCAGGCCTTATAAAACCTGCTTTTTTTGCGTCAAATTTTATGTTTTTATATATGTTATTTTCTGTTATTGTATTGTATAATAAGAAGGTGTTGCATATGCATCTTCATATATCAAAATCCAAAAATGCAGAGTCCTTTTATATCTGCAAAGGGAAGGAATAAATTACTATACTTCAAAACAACGGCAAAAATCGCTGAACCCCAGTAAAATCAATGGATACAGCGATTTTTTTCTTCTAATAACTGTCAAAGACAGGAATATATTCTTGTATGATTGCACAGTCAATAAGCATTATATAATAATTCCCTGCTTGGTTTTTTTTAGTTTTTGAATTAGAACTTTCGTTATTGCTCCGGCATCCATCTCGTACACCTCATCACAGAGAATTTCTATATCCAGTGGATTATGACTCGCTACGAGGATGGTTGTCCCTTCTTCTTTTAATTGAACCAGAAGCTTCCGCATATCCTCCACGCCATGTTTATCCAGACCGTTCATCGGCTCATCCAAAATGAGGATGTCCGGACTTTCCATAATTGCCTGTGCAATTCCAAGTCGCTGACGCATGCCGAGGGAAAATTTCCCCACCTTCTTCTTATCTTCCGGATCAAGCCCCACGAGCCGGATGCTCTCTTTTATCTTCTCATCTGTGATTTTCTTCTGCAGACGCGCAAGAAGCTTCAGGTTCTGAAAGCCTGAATAATCCCGCAGAAAACCCGGATGTTCAATAATAATTCCAATTCCCTGTGGGATATCCACATCCTTCCCCACCTGTTTGCCACGAACCAGGATTTTCCCCGCATCCGGCAGGACAAAACCACAGATGCTTTTAAAAAGAACTGTCTTGCCGCTTCCGTTCCTTCCGATGATTCCATATATTTTTCCGGGTGTGACAGAAAGGCTCACATGGTCCAGAACCGTCTGTTCCCCAAACCTTTTTACGACATCCTGTATTTCTATCAAATTTTCCATTCTCTAAATCCTCTCTACCTTCAGCAAATGGTCTAAAAGCCTGACTCAATAGCGTCAAGTGTGTATGTCTTTGATTTTTTTATAATGATAAATCCGGTCACCAGAATAATTGCGCTTTCAACCGCAAGAATATACCACAGCGGAACTGCATCATCGCTCCTTAAATAAGCATAGGTGGTCGTCCAGTGCAGTGGTGACAGAACTCTGAGCTTAGGCAGCCTCACCACATCAATCATATTGGGAAAAAACAATCCAGCCAATGGCCACTGCTGATCCATATATTCTGCTCCCAAGCATGTTTCCAAGAAAGACAACAAGACCAAGCAGCGTACCCACAAGTACATTCAGTCCGTAGGTAATCAGACAGGCAGCAAGTGGCGTATAGGCTTCCACGATTTCCTTGTGCATCACCACTCCGGCCAGTCCGTTATTTTCTGCACACATCCGGATAATACCGCCCCAGTCCGTAGAAAATCCGACCTGCGGAATGAGTACCAGAACTGTCGTCAGTGCAGTCCACAGAAAATATACCAGATTCGCGGCAACAATGTAGGCAAGCTGTCCGGCAAACCAGCGCAGCCGCCCTGTCCTCACCAGAACAAACATCTGCTGGTCATCCATAAACGGGGCATTACAAAACAATAAAACCACCCCCAAAATAAAAAAGCATCCGCGTTATTCCGTCATCCATCTGAAAAGCGAAAAAATATGGTGTCACCGCTAGCCCCACATCCTGCGCATACTGCCTTAAATAATCTTCCCGGATAAATGTGAAAACCAAAACGGACAAAAAGACGATGAATACCCGGTAGCTGCTTTTCCACTTTCTGAAATTGTTACACATACTCCTAAGCATTTTCCATCCTCCTTATAATCTGCCTTGCCGCAATCTTCCACAAAACAAAGTAGATACAGCCTGTATACGCCAGAGCATAAAGCATCTGCCAGATTCCTCCCCCCAGAAACTCCGCATTGCCAAAGTATACCCATGCCGGCAGAATTGGTCCCAGCTCCAGCGGAGCATATTTATTGGACAGGCCGATGACCATGTAATAAATAAGAATGGGCATTGCCGTCCCGACAAATATATTGGGAATACATGCCGTCACCGTCATCGCCAATCCTGCGAGAACCGCACCCAGCAGGGACAGTAGCAGAGCATTCCAGATATTCTGGATAAAGTAAGCATGATTCTGCGAAAACATAGCATAAAACGAGCCTTTTATCGGCCAAAGCGTAAAAATCATGAGCAGTTCATACAATGCCATACCGCCAAGCATGCTTGCACAGCCGCCAAGGGCTGCAGAAAAAAGATGCCCCCTGATATACTTTTTTGCATCACCTCTTACGACTGCGTATCTGGTAAAACCACTGTTACAGTCCTCACAGTAACTGAGACCTCCGCCAATCACGCAGAGCAGATAAAACAGGATAATGAACCCGGAACTGGATACGACGGAAAAAGCATCCTGCAGATTCGCAGAATCCCCGTTTGAGCGGATAAAAGCAATTCCGCTCATATACAGTGTCAGTGCCATTCCAAGTGTGCAGATATATATTTTTCGATTCTGAAACATGCGAAGTACATTTGTTGTAAAATACCGGTTCATATTTCTCCCCCTCATTTGGTCTGCAGAACTTCACCTGTATAGGCATCATAAATAGCCATGTATGCCTCATCACTGTCATAACTTACTTCGCCATAGTAGGTGACGACCTGCGAATAATAACATGCCCATACCGGACACATATGGTACAAATCGGTTTTTTCATCGTAAACCGGCAGATATTCCAGCGAAACCTCCGACAGCTTCATTTCACCGGTTTTCTCCTTTGACTTCATCATCTCTACCTGTTTTTCTATAATGTCTGCCGGACGAAGAATCTCCTGTTCGGTTCCCATTTTCTCCGACACGTAGGCAGGTGTTGTATCGAGCCACGCAATGCCATCCTTATCTATGTTTACCTCGCACTGGTTCGGCTCAAAATATTCATCATTTGTAATTTTCTCATCCGCTCCGCCTCTGATAACCGGAATACCAAAGTAATCCTGGTAAAATAAAAACAGATAGGAAAAATTCTTATTTTCCTCATCCTCCGGTGTGTGGTTTTCCTGTTTTTCCATATCATGATCCCACAACCAGCGCTTATTTTTCTCATCCAGTGTGTAACAGTCAGCCGTTTCACTCACCTGAAATCCCAGCTTTTTCAGAAAATCTGCTGCCTTTTTCTCACTTTCCTTTATTGTTCCAAATTCCAGTTCCCGGCCGGTCTTATAAAGCTCCCGGTCTACCACTGGTCCATAGTAGGGACTAAAGACTGACTGCCCCATTGAAATATATCCGCTCGCGTTTGTAGCAAAGACGGAATCCGGAATAATAGAAACTCTTTCATCTTTATCGGAAATTTCTACATCATATCGCTTTCCTCCTGAGCTGTACTCGGAGCATTCCACCCTCTTACTGTCATAGGTCCATCCCATGCCCTGCATAATCTCCTTTATTAACCGATTCGCTTCTTCTTCTGATTCTGTATAATTTTTTTCTGTCGCATACCAGTCGGAAAGCTTCCATTCCGAAAGCCCCCATAACCGGATGTCTGCATCTACCGTCAGCAGATCATCCACCTGATAAGTCAGATGGTCCGGAATTTTCTCAATATCATCTTTACCGAACTCTGCAAGCTCCTGTTCCACAAAACTCTCCATCCGGTCCTGGTTCTCTGTGCCATTCTGCTCGGGAAACTCCGTTGGCGCACAGGCTGTCAGAACAAGACAGGCGCTTGTCAGCATAATAACTGCACAATTTTTTCTTCCCATCTTTCCCCCTCCAATAATATATCTGAACCATATTTATAAATCTCATATTCCTCATGTTCATTACATTTTCACGAACAAAAAAATCAGCTATCATTTTTGATAATCCAGACATTAAACACACGTCCTTTCAATCTGATGATAACTGATTTCTTAATCTTTACAATTCGTTTGGCAAGTTTTACCTGTTTTTGGCAAAATTAGCAAGTGGAATTACCATATGTACAATCATATTATTTGCTTCTTCCGATATATTTAAAAATCCCTGATACTGATTGACAATCTCCCGAACTGTCGGGATTCCCAATCCATGTTCAGCCTTATTTTTTTTCGATGTGACAAGTTTAGGATTTACACAAAGAACAGAGTTTTGAATGTGATTCTCTACAATTAGATTAAACATTTCATCTACCACTTCCATGTTAAGATGAATTTCCTGCTCCTGCTCTTTCTGCTCAGCTTCAATCGCGTTATCCAAAAGATTCGACAAAGCAATTGCCAGTTCTATCGTATCTATATTCTCCGGAAGCTGCACATAAATCACAAATCGTATGTGGTTCTTTTCACATATCTCCTTCTTCTCATTGATAACAGCATTCAACATCAAATTAGGGGTATAAATCTGCTGTTTTTCTGACAGTTTCGTGGCAAAAGTCTTTTGCATTTCTTTTTAACTAATTCTACCTTACCTTCTTCCAAAAGGTTGGAGATAGTTCGAGAAATAACGTCGGATATCATGTCTTACTTCGCGGATTTTTTAGGTTGCTTTCCTCTGATACTTTCATCAGTTTCTCCTGCTCCCTCAACTGAGTTCGCAAAATACTGTTCTCAAGCAGTTCTCGATTTTGATTTTGCAAGTGGTTCAAGAGCCACAACACAAGAAGAATGATTCCCAGAAACAAAAGCGTTATTACTGCAAAAGCTATCTGTAAGATTCGCGGTAACATAACCTGTTTTAAACAGGATAATAAAAAACCAGAGAGACAACAAAAAAATCAAGCAAAAAAAGTCCCGCTTATCAGCAATTCCTGTTGTACAAATTCTCTCTGTCTTTTTTCATAGTTCTTATATAAGCATATGCGATAAAATTGCAGAGACTCTTCATGACACAAACCTCGATAAGTCTCATCGAATTCCCATACATCGTCAGTTTTTCCCAATTGTCACTCCGCTGAATGCTGAAATAACATAAAGACATATGATACTTATCAGAATTGTCAATACATTAATCATAATAACAGAGATGACTTTTGAAGCAAACCGTCCTTCAAATATCTCCAGGCAAAAAAATTACATATTCCCATTCCAATAAATGACGCAATCAGATTCGACCCCACTTCAAAATAAGTAACTGCTGTAAAATGTGATTCCAACACAAGATACTTCCAACCATGAC
>ENA-OQBL01000886-OQBL01000886.1-human-gut-metagenome-genome-assembly--contig:-NODE-886-length-13541-cov-8.211346_pt1 | contig 13541 bp, 9 predicted proteins | sample MGYA00242747_ERZ504553 | MGnify/ENA primary metagenome ERZ504553 (study PRJEB26092, sample SAMD00036240) | human gut metagenome | host: Homo sapiens | study: EMG produced TPA metagenomics assembly of...
AACAAAAACTTCAATGAAATAAAATCCCATCACTATATCATCAGCTTCGACCCAAAAGACAGGGATGAATGTGGATTGACCGGTGAACGTGCCCAGCAACTCGGATTGACTTTTGCAAAGAAAAAGCTTTCCCGGTCATCAGGCTTTAGTCTGTACTCATACCGACGGTCATAACAAAAGTGGAAACATCCATGTGCATATCGTAATTAACAGTCTCCGTAAATATGATATACCACAAGAACCCTATATGGAATTTGACTGTGAAGCAAAAGCCGGTTATAAGCATCATCTAAGTGCTGCCTATCTTGCCCATCTAAAACAGGAAGTCATGGATATGTGCAAAAAAGAAGGGTTGCACCAAGTTGATCTGCTCACTCCTGCTGAAAGAAAAATCACCGAAAAAGAATACTGGGCACAACGCCGGGGACAGGAAAAATTAGATAAGCTGAATCTGAAAATGAAAGAAGATGGAATCACACCGAAAGAAACTCGTTACCAGACAGAAAAACAATTTCTCCGTGACGCTATTGATGATGCTGCAAGTATTGCCCGATCACCAGAAGAATTTTCAAAAATCCTTGACGAAAAATATCACATCATCCTCAAGATCAGTCGAAACCGGTACAGCTATCTTCACCCTGGCAGCAAAAAAATTTATCACTGGAAGAACTCTTGGGACCAGATACACAGAAGATTTTCTCTTGAAAGCATTTGAAGAAAACACGAAATCCCGTAGAGAACTGAAAGAAGAAATTCTGGAACAGCAGGCTCCGAATACTTCCACAGATTTACCACCTGTTCCTTTCTCTGATACTTCTGCTATCCCTGCACCATTCATTTTCATAAAATCAAACCTCCGGCTTGTAATAGATCTGCAAACCTGTATTAAAGCCCAGCAGAGCAAAGCCTATGCTCAAAAAGTAAAGCTCACCAATTTGAAGCAGATGGCTCAGACTGTTGCCTACATACAAGAGCATGGATATGATTCTCTTGATGATTTCCATGCAGCACTCAATCAGGCATCAGACCAGACCAGTGCTTCCAGAAAATCTTTAAAAGATACTGAACAACAGCTCAAAGAAGTGAATGAACAGATTCATTTTACCGGACAATATCTGGCATACAAAAATGTGTATGCTGATTATCGTACAAGCCGAAACAAGAAAAAATTTTATGAAGAACATCGAGCAGAACTTTCCCTGTATGACACAGCTCTACGAACACTCAAAGAAAAATCTGGCGGGAATAAATTGCCTTCCATGAAAGCTCTCTATGCTGAAAAGGACCGGCTTGTTGAATTGAGGGATAGACAGCGTGAAGATTTTTCTAATCACCAGGATTATGAACGGGAGCTTCGCACTGTATCTGCGAATATTGATATGATTCTTGGGAAGAATCGTGGGCAGGAGCAACAGATTGAAAAAGAGCAGAATTTATAAACCTTTTCATCTCCAAGCACCCAAATATCATTTTCAAATCTATGCTAATGAATAAATTCCTGTTTGCATCTTTCCTAAAAAGATGTATGATATAGAAAAACACAGGAGACATCATTAAAATGAAGGCACATAAATATTGGTCACTCGGTGCATTGGCATCCATGATCGGAACTTTTTACTGCTTCTCAAGATATGAAATCTGCTCATAAATATTTTGCTTACAGCTCTCTTCTCTGTATGATTATGGCTATCTATTCTGGTCATAAAATGATTTCTGGAAAGTCCTTAAAAAAGAAAGACTCTGTTTCCGAAGAATCTGCTGAATAATCAAAGAAGGAGTTTCTCCATGTGTGGCGAAATAGAAAAATGCTATTAAAAAGTTCACATAAAATACATTGCTTATGTAAATGTACCGGTATTCTCAAACAGTTATAACGAAAATACCTATTGAAAAAGAACTCACAACCATAGTTCATTTCATAAATCAATACAAAAACATTGATGTTTTTCTTATTTACAGTATGATATAATTAAAAAGAAGATGCAGTATTAAAGGGAGAACTGCCCAGACAGCCTGGCCTCAGAAATATGCACCTTCCTCTATAAATATATTATGTGGTATCAACACCTTTTATACATAAATAAAAAGATACAGTAAACAAAATGGTACTACCCAGGTAGCCCGTTTCTTGCTCATGTATCTCAATCTATCTTAATCTTAGTCGATAAATTTTAATTTGTCAAGATAAATTTCAAATAAAAGAAAGGAAAAAAAGGTCTCACTTATGTTAGAAAAGAACAAAGCAGATAGCAGAAAATATTTTATTTTCAAAATACGAGATTTGGTACATAATTCTTTCCACACACTTGAAGAAAAGCGAACAGAAAGTTTATTGCAATATATGGGTATCTGTATCAGCACCTATGATGAACTTAGGGCATCCCTTGACCCAACCAAACTAAAACGCTCATACGAAGGATTGTTAGAAGGACTGGATTACCAGATGCAAATACATCCTTTTCATAAGCTTGATTTATACCAAAATGATTTTTCTCACTTACATCAGCTCATAAATCTTGCAAATGAAGCTCGCGATAAAGAACTTCATAACATTCACCGTAGCATTGTAGCTTTAAAAAAGAAATTGGAAGCTGAAAATCTCATAAATTGTTATATTCAATGCTTACTCACAGAAACCACATTCAAAGGCATGGATTATTTAATGGAGGCTCTTATTAGTGATTTATTATATGCAGGACATTCTATGTCTCATATTTTAGATTTTTTCAAAAGACAGCAGCAAGAATTTCTAGAACATAATGATGCTGAAAAAACTATACAGAATCTTAACGAATTTGACAGAAAACCTATACCTTTTTCTATTCATATCTGTTTTAAAATTTCAAGCCAGACGCAGAAGGAACTGGCACTTAATCTTATAAAACAGCAATTTGAAATCCATACTAACCAAGAATTAGGGATACCTCATATAAATAACGATACTTTAATTGCCAGTAAAGAGTATCTAGCTTTAGATGAATTCAAAGCAATCGACTTAGCTCAAAAAGAATTCCAATCCGTTACAGAACTGTTTGATATGTGGCAAAGCACAACCAATTGTATTCGCGATGATTTATGGTATTATTGGAAAGAAGACACGGTTTTTCATAAAATCAGCTTAAACAGCATTGATCCCATAAAAATGCTTAACCATATTGACGCAAACTATAAAAAACAGATGGAACGGTTTTTTACAGTTGCGAAATGATCTTGGCAGCAACAATATTAGAACTTTGGAACGAGTACTTTATACTCTTAATTCTGCCAAATCGCTGACTACTCAAAACCGTTTTCTTAACTTTTGGTCATCCCTTGAATATATTTTATATTCATTTCCACGCTTTACAATCATAGAAAAAGCACGCGTTGTTGTTCCAGAAGTTTTTGGATTGTTCTATCTAAAAAATAAACTTAATATATTTTGGGCACGACTTACTTATTGTATGTCTAACAAAAAGGATTATGCTGAGAAATATCCTACTTTACAAAATTTTATAATGAATTGTCAGGTCACTGAAAAAGATTATTCTACCCCAAAAGTAATTGCTTATCTAAGTGATGTAAATAAATATAGTGCTAATTTTATCTGAGCTTTCTTTCCATATTGTCCTTGAGCGAGAATGTCGTGAAATAATTATGCTTTTAACTGAGCCAGAAAAAACAAGCAAGGCAATTCAAGAATATTTTGACGGTATTAAGCATGATTTAAATTATATTTATCGTCTCCGAAATCAACTAATTCATTCTACAAAGGATATTGACGATTCCCTGGAGTATATCAGCTTTCGATTGTATCGCTATGTTAACTCTGTACTTTCCACGATATTATACTATCAGGAAAAAAACAATTTATATAGCATTACAGATATATTAATTTCTGTAGATGCCACCTACCAAGACTATAATAAAAAATTATCGCCAGATATCAAAAAGAAAAAGAAGAAATCTTCTTCCGAAATTGCTTCAGAAACCCTTTCTCCTGAAGACATCTATCGCATTGTACGACCAAAATATTTATTCATTAATAGTATTTTAATATTAAGATTCATCTTTAAAAATACATTATCTAAAAAGTGGATGCTACTTTAACTAAAAGTTACAGTAACATCCACTTCTTAAAAACTATTTCTTCTTCCTCTCCATTTCTTCTTCGATTTCCTTCTGTGGCTGTCCTTTTCTCTGACTGGCTATCTTCTTCTGATGATTACGGAGTCGTTTCAGTACCGATCTTCGTGGTGCATTTTTATCTTTTTTCCTTGGAATGTTGTTCATCAGTCCATCAATCATATTGTAGTTGGCTTCTTCTGCCATCTCTGCACTGCGAAGATATTCTCCATTATCCATGACCTTCTGCCAGTTTGCCAGCTCTGGTTTCTTCTTTTGTGTTTCTCCAGATTGTTGCTGTCTGATCTGGGATTGTGCCTGCATTTCCTGTTGTTTTTGCTGTGCCTGCTCTGCCTGTTGCTGCATGAAGTTCTGGATGTTCCGTCTGGCTTCTTCATCAAAGCCATTGTAACAGTCATTCATGACTACGGCACCTTCCTCACTGAGAATCACATAGGCTGCTCTTGTTCCATACTCCTCATGCTCCATCAGAAACCATTTCTTCTCGTTCATCAGGATGTAATCCTGTGCAAGCCATGTTCCTTTCTTTCCTTCGATTTCGTACCCGGTTGTATCAATGGAAAGTCTGGTATCGGAAGAACTTTTGATTGTGAGAAATTCTGGAATGATGATAAAACCATCTTTGTTGACATAGTAAGCTGTGGTTTTTCCATCGTCGGTGATGACGATCACATCACTGCAACCAATGGAATGACCTTTGAAGTTCTTCGGTCGCTGCTTCTGTAAACGGAGTTTAATATCAGCCGGAGTTTCCCCCGGCTGGATTCTTCCAATATACACCTGCTGATAGTTTTCTACCTGGACTGTTCTTCCTTCGCTTTTCAGTTTCTCGTAAGAACGGAAACGGACATCCCGGTACTCTGGGGTATCTTTTACCTGATATACTGCACACTGACTTGTATTCATTCTTCATCCTCCTCTTCCAGTTCCATTTTATATTCTTCCAGATCCATAAGAAAAACCTCATATCCTTCATCGCTCATGCAGAACAGTTTTCTTATGGTATTGCAGACAAGCCCGATCATATCTGCATCGCCTTTCAGAAAAGGAATGATATGATCGATTGCCTCCATCGTGTCATTTCTGTTTCCTTTATCAAACATTGCTGTTACTAAACATTCATCCGCATCAAAGTTCATCGCCAAATCCATCATAATTCCACCTCTCCCTTCTTGTGTGTCTTGGATTTCTCCGTTGTTTTATTCTGTTCCTGTGCTTTTGCCCTTGCCTGAAAATCTTTTAAAGACTGCAGCACAGACTTCTTCACTTCACCTTTTTCTCTGCTTGCAGGTTCTGCCTTTTGTGGCTGGCTCTGACTTACAGATACCGGTTCCTGCTCTGCCCTTCTGTCTGCCGCAACCGCAAAAGATTTCTGTCCACTTCCTATTACTGTTTCTGCCGTATGTTCTGTTTCCTGCACCCTTCCATGCTTTTCATCCAGATACTTTTCCATGTCTGTGATTGCTTTCTGCACCAGAGGGCTTTCTTTATAGTGTGGAATCATATCTATCAGATCACGCCATATCCGGTCTGCACTCATCAACTCATATTCCCCGGAATAATCTTCATCACCATCTTGCAGATCAAATCCAATTCCTTTAATCCCATGCAGTCTCTCTGCTGGGATACTCTCATATATTTTAATGGCTTCTTCTAAAGTGAGGTTGTTATGGTACTCTCCCATGACCGGAAACTCCATGCACTCTGCGACATAAAAACTGATCGTGGCTTCTGGCTGTTCCTGCTCCGGCTGTTTGTCAAAGATAGAAAGTCGCTCTGTATCTTCCAGACGGGAAAGTAAGGAACGGGCAGTTATAACATCGCTGTCTATATCGGATTCTTCAGATACTTCAAGCAGCCAGTCTTTGATACTGCCTGTTTTCTTATTCTGAATATCCTCCGTGAGCTTTTCCACCTGCTCCTCCCTGCTTTCAACCGTATCTTTATACTCGTAAGTATCATATTCATAAGCAAAATCATCCAGGTCCGCAGCAAGCTTTTTAATCTCCTGCTGGTCAAGATATTTTTCAGATTCTTTTATATACTCAGCCAGAGTGATTCGCTCCTCTGCTATCGGGTTAATGTCCACCTGGATTCCTGCCATCGCTATACCAGATTCATTTAAGGCATTGAAAAAGCTATCTTCTCGAATATCACCTTTATAGGAAAGAACCACATCAAGGTCAGAATCTTCCCGGTAAAGGTCTTGTCTGCTTCTGGAACCATACACTCTTGCAGCAAGCAGCTCTACCTCCTGTTCCATTCCCATATCTTCTAATACTGCCTGTGCATGATACAGGACACCTCTTTCAACTTCTGCCCTGCTCAGACTATTTAATGCCAGTTCATTTCTTCCAATCTCAGAAGTCGCACGAAGTTCCCCCTCCTGCAATAAATCTTTAGAGTGCTGAATCGTCATTTCTTCAAATTCTTTATAATCCACTTTGACACATTCCATGTCATCCATTCTCTCACTTTTAAGGATTTCATAAGCGGCTTCCTGAATGGATGCGTCTGGATTATCGTAATCCCCACCCTGGATTTCATGCAGGTCAGAGTCATAAAAAATAAACGAATATCCTTCTTCTGTTGCCTGTATGGTCAGATACCCTTTGCTCCTGGTAAACTGCATTGCGATTCCTTCATAGGTTTGCAGTGCTTCTTCCCTGCGGAATCCTTCAAAAATACTTGCCGGACAGTTCTTTTCTAATTGCACCCGCTGCATCTGTTCTTCCTGAACTTCTTCCACATCTGCCATCAGTTCTTCATAATCCACTACTTTTGCATCTTCCAGTGAGTACCCTTTATCTTCTAAAATATCACTGGCGGCTTCATCCACATAGATTGTCGGATTGTCATAGATTCCTCCATCATCCTCCTGATAATCTTCATTGTAAAACGTATAATCATAGCCATCTTCTACGGTCTGGATTGTAAAGTATTGTTTTCCAATCTGATATGCGATCTGCACCTCATTCCAGTCCAGCATATTTTCCATTTTATTTACCGCTTCATATATTTCCGGATTCAGCCACCCTCCGATCTGTTCATATTCATGGGTCATCTGATCTATTCCGTTTTCACATCGAATAAAATCCATGCTTTCCTGCATCGTTTCCGTATTCTGGATACCAAGCACCTTTTTATGATGATTTGGCAGGCGTAAATATTCCTGCATCGCTTCATCCAGTGATTCATACCGTTTTACTTTTACTACACCCTCTGCATTTACATCTTCCATCACATAAAAATTATCAACGTAATGGATCTCTGGCATTTTTAACTTTATGCCTTCCGGCAGCTTCACCTCACTGACTGCATGGAAATTAAATCGGACATCCGTTCCAGATTCATTTTTTCCTGCCATCGTTTCTTCCCAGGTATCTTTCTGTACTGCCTGTATTTCTTCGATTGTAAGTGTCTGTCCACTCCGCAGGGTTACAACAGAATCTTTCGGAAATTCCGTCAGGTCATAAAGTGTTGTTCCATTTTCCTGCAAATATTCTGATACAGCTTCTAACGCTCCTTCATCAAACCCGTTCCATAAATCCTCCGCTACAAGCTGTCCATTTTCTGCTACGATAATGCCTGCCACATCGGAGCCAAATTCATCATGTTCCATTAAGAAAAACTTCTCCCCGGCATATTCCTTTTCATCAACCGTATGCCATGTCCCGTTATGTCCTTCTGCTTCATACCCTCTTGTCTCTGCCGTAATCGTCACTTCGTTTTCTCCTATCGCCTGTTCTATCCTCTGCATCCGGATCTCAGCCCTTGCTATGTCGATAAACCCGTCTAAAACTGCCGGGTGGCTTTCGATCACATAATCCAGATTCAGATTTCTGCCCCGGCTGATATTTTCCGGGACTTCGATATGCTCCGCCCAGTCTTTGTTCTGTCTGGAAAATCTTCCATCATGGGAAAGTTCACGGATGGTATTTGCCATAACAAAATTCATACGTTCTTCCCCGAAGCGTTCCACGACTTCTTTTGCCGCATCCTGCTTTAAGTGCAGCCCGTCAAAATTCTCCCGGATGGCTTCCTCGATTGCTTTCTTACAGTCCAGGTTTAACTTTCTGGAATCCAGATAAGCATCCACATCCCGTTCTCCCATTGCCTGTTCCAATGTTCCTTTATAAACTGGCGGATATGCCCTGACGGAATTATGTTCCAGTATATTCATTCTCTGCTGGACAAACTCCGGAAGTTCCTGAAATCCAAAAGAATCTACATAATAGGCTGTGATCTCTGCACCCCTGTTTATCACAATCACATCACTTACCGATAAGGAATGACCACGGAAATCTTCCGGTCGGTCAATGTTAAAGCGTTCAAAAATATTGTCTAACGTGATCGTTGGCATCCACGTTGCTGCATAAACCATCCGGTAATCCTTTCCGTCAATGGTATATCCCAGACTCTTTGCAGATTCCATTCCCATAAACTGATAAGTATGCTCATCTCCACTATCCATCTGATAAATGGCAAACCTTCCGCTTTCTCCATGCAGAAGAAGTGTCTCATCAATCTTTTCTGCACTCTGTTGTTCCAGTGCTTCCTGTTTTGTGGCAGAGACTTCTCTTTCTTTCTGAACTTCCCATTCTGTTTCTGTGATTCCAAAGATACCGTCATATCCAAGGATCTCACTTTCCGTCTCCACAAGCATCTGTTCTGCCCGTTGTGGATTCTCTGGATTTCCGTGTAAGATATAAATTTCTGCCCCTCCACGGTACAGTTCATATGCCCGGTCTTTCGTAAGCGGGAGCATATGGTCTAACTGGATTCCTGCCTCGTGCATTTCGGTAAAACCGATCATGCCATCCGGAAAATTGTCAATCTGTGCCTGTGTTTCATTCATAAGGCTTCTCGTATATTCACTTCCCGGTCTGCGGATTGCGGTCATCATACGGTTCACCAGTCCAAGCACTTCGTCTTTGTCATCCATCTTATATGCAAAATTCACAATAAGATTTCTCTGGGAATCTGTGAAATTTCCTGTATTTGCAGCTTCTGCTGTTTCAATCAGACGGTGGGCATACTGCATGGCTGTTTCTTCTGCAATCTCCGGTTCTTTCACTGGGAAGTTTGCCCTTGCTGCCTGGATCACTTCATACACCAGCTTTGAACCGGCTTCATCATAAGATTCCCTCATATCCCATACCAGGTCATTCAGTCTTTCCACCTGTCCAGGGAAGGTTTCTGCATATTCATTTACAAATGCCTTTCATTTCCGAAAAATATTTCTTGGAAACTCTGCTTTTTGCACCAACATCTCTGCCTGCTCTTTCGGAGAAAAGTCAGAAAAATAAGTAACACCTGTGTCAGCATCATATTCCACATCATAAAAATCAATCGGATAATTCTCTCCGTGTCCACTGCTGTCATAGAGTGGTGTGACGGCAGCACCTTTTTCCTCCAGAAAACTTTCCAGTGGTTTCTCATTCTCCTCTATCTCACCACTTTCCAGAAGGCGGACGTATTCCCCCACATTCTGCTCTAACTGTTCCCTGCTCATGTTTTCGATCAGGTCATAAGTAAACTCGGAACCCATGCTGCCTGAAAGATGCAGGATCAAATCTTCCTTATGGAAGGTATCCCGCACTGGTCTTTCCATTTCCAGTTCGTGCATCTGTGTCTCGATATTCTCAATGACTTCTGCAGACGTTTTCCGGATGGTATCCATAGATGCCCGGAGTGCTTTCATATCCTTGCTCTCACACCAGCTGGCAATATAGGTAAAAGAGTATTCTGAAGTATCCAAACCAAAGTGATTGCAGACAATATAGGCAATACTTTCTGCTTCTACCTCTTTTGTTGTCCGGTCTTTTAAAATTCCTTCCGCATCCATTACCTCCCGGTCATGCAGCAATGCATGGCTTACTTCGTGTACTCCGGTTTTCATGGTCTGAAGATTACTCATATCTTCCTGAATTGCAATATACTTTTCTGTCTGATGATAATAGCCTTTTGCTTCCCCTTCTATTTCCATCATGCGGATTGGCACAGGGGAAATGTTCTGCAATGCTTCCATAAATGTGTCATAAAACTGTACACTCCCGGTAAGTTCCGATACTTCCAGCTCTGCAATCGGATCTCCCTCTGTCTGGCTGACATCAAATACCGTTGTCACACGAAACCTTGGAATGACCATCTCCACAATCTCTGTTTCCGGCTGACCGTCATCCCCGATCACCGGCTCTTTTGTTACCGGGTCAATCTTTTCAATCTCCTGTTTCTCACGGATGGGTGCCGGTGCGATAATCTGGATTCCTTTTTCCCCTCTCTTTACATGGCGGTTAAACTTCTTCTGCCACGCCTGATACCCTGCCACCAGAGTAGCCTCCGGTTTCTGCATGGTGATCAGAAGGGTGTTATTAAAACTGTAATTATGGAACTTTGACATGGTATTCAGATATTCTGTATATCTCTCTGAAGTAAAAAATTTCTTTTACTCCCTGTTCCAGCCGTTCCGATATTTCTTTTAACTGTTTTTCTATATTATTTGCCATAAACAAACCCTCCATTTTATGTCCCCGCCAGAGAAAACTCTGACGGGAAATCTTTTATAACTCCTGTTCGTGTTTTTTCTTTACAGTTTTCTGTACAGGTGGCTGTTCCGCTGTATTCTGCTGTGCCTTCTCCTGCTTTAAGCGTTCCAGAATAGATGGCTTATGGATTCTGTCTGCTGTTTCCGGAAGTTCTTTTTCTTCTACAGCACCCCTGCTATCTGTGCTACTTCCTTCTCTGCCAATATCCTCATCTGCCATAATCGTCTCATTGCCCTTTTCATCCATGTTCAGCAACGCATTTAACTCGGATAACCGTTCCATCTTTTCATTCAACTCTGCTTCTTTCGGGAATGGTTTCTTTACCTCTTCCTGTGCAGTCGCAAGCTGCTGTTGTACGGTTTCCAATTTCTGCTCACTTTCCGTCAGCTTCCTGTCAATGGAAGAAAGGGTGTTATGGATACGCTGCATATTTCCTACCGGGTCTTTTCCGATCTCCAGCTTATAAGAACATTTCCCTTTGACCGTCAGTTCAAATGCATTGGAGAACATATTGTAGGAAGCAGATAACGTAAACCCATGATATTCCCCGACCTTTCCACCGGTGCTAACGGTTTTTAGTCCTGCACAGGCAGCGATCAATGCCTCGCCTGCTTCTTTCTTATCTTCATAAAGGACATTTCCTACTGTCATGGCAAATGTGTCATTATCCTGTAAATCCACGCTTTTTACTACCTGCGAATCCACCTGCATCCCGGCAATCCGTTCTTTCAATGCACTGATCTGTACCGGGAAATTCTTTGCAATATCGGATTCCAAACGGTAAATCTGACTGGTATGGTTTGCCTTTAAGAGTTTCAGCTTACTTACCTGCACATCCAGATCCATTTTTTCCTTAATGTACGGATTTCCTGTAGCAAGTGCCTTGATCTCTGCATAGGACAGTGCCGTATCATCCACATCTTCACAAGCCCTGACCGGGGATTTACTGGTCATGATCTGACTGATGAACTTCTGCTTATTCTCCAAAATCTGCCACATATACGCATCAAAAGTGTTCTCCGTCACATACCGGAATATCTTTACTTTGTCATTCTGGTTTCCCTGTCTTAAAATACGTCCTTCCTGCTGTTCCAGATCAGTCGGTCATTTTTTGCGGACAGTTCATACATGCTATCCTTTTCTGTTCTCTGCTCCTGCGTTTGCTCTCGTTTGATTTCTCCCTCCGTATCTTCTTGGCACAAGCAGGACAATACCTTGATGCACCAGAGCCCGGGACATATTCAACGCCGCACACCGTACAATTTTTAGCGGGCATTGCTGCCCACCGTTTTGTAGGTATGATATGTAATTCATCGACAAAGCCGATGAATTTATAGTAAATCTTGATTTCCTGCTTCACTGTTCCGTCTGCCATCTTCTCACGCTCCGAAACAAGTATCTTGTCTATGAGTGCGTTTATAACTGTTGCATCCAGTTCTTTTAAGCCTTGATAATTTCGGATAAGGGCGAGGAAGTCACGGATTCCCCGTGATTTCTCGTAGCTTTCATTAAGAGTTTCCGTCACCTCTTTCAGCCTTGCTTCAATTTCAAGCTGCTCTTTCTGGTATTTCCCCGACATCATCTCAAAATTCCGCTCGGTAATACGCTCCATGACCTTATCCTCGTAGAGAGAGGAAAACAGCCTGTCCAGTTCCGCAAGGCGTTTGTTCAGCTTCTTACGTTCTTTCTCTAATGCTTTCGCCCTGCTCTGGTCTGTTTCCGTGAGCCGCTTTTCTATGGCCCTGACCGCCTTTTCATCATTCACTGCCATATCCGCAAAACAGTTGATGTCGGCAAGAACGGCATTGAATAAATCCCTTGCTTCTATATTGTGGGCACTACACTCGCTTCTTCCGTTTCTTGCATAATTATTACATGAATACTGTACACAGTCGATAATCTCTGGGCGTTTCCTCCTGTGTACGTTCATTGCCCGCAGAGCACATCCGCAGTCCACACACTTGATAACGCCTGCAAAAATATTTACAAATCCTCCCTTGTTCTGTGGAAGCCTACGACTTGTAATAAGCTGTTGGACAATATCAAATTCCTCCTGCGTGACTATTCCCTCATGGGTATTGGGTATCACTTCCCATTCTTCGGGCAGCTTAGAGGGGCGTTTCTTGCTTTTCATATTGGCGGCAATCCGTTTGTAGCCTACAAGATTTCCCGCATATATCGGGCTTCTTAAAATGCTCCTCACGCTGTTCCCACTCCAAATATAGCGTTTGTCCTCGTTCCCCTCAAAATGACGTTCAAAGCCTGTTTCGCCACGCTCCGCCGCATAAGCGGCAGGGCGTAGGATATGCTGTTTATTAAGATGTCTGCAAATTTTGGCAACTCCATTCCCTTTTAATGCAAGGTCGAATATCTCTTTTACAACATGTGCCACTTTATCATCTATCAGCAGATGGTTGTGGTCGGCAGGGTCTTTGATATAGCCATAAGGGGCGGTAGTTCCCATGAATTTCCCCTGTTGAAACCTCGCCCGATATGCCGATTTTATCTTAACAGATATGTCAGCGGCATACATTTCGTTTAAAATGTTGCGGAAAGGCGTGATGTCCATAGCAGATTTATTCAAGGTATCTACGCCGTCATTGACCGCTATATACCTCACGTTATGCTCTGGGAAGAAAACTTCCAGATATAACCCACAATCAAGATAGTTTCTCCCCAGACGGGATAAATCTTTCGTAATCACGCAGTTTATCAGACCGCTTTCAATGTCTTTTATCATATTCTGGAAACTTGGTCTTTGGAAATTTGTACCAGAATAACCATCGTCCACATACGTTTTTGCTATGTGCCATCCCTGCTTTTTCACATAATCCGTGAGGATGGATTTCTGTGTCGCAATGCTCGCAC
>ENA-OQBL01000887-OQBL01000887.1-human-gut-metagenome-genome-assembly--contig:-NODE-887-length-13526-cov-2.356594_pt1 | contig 13526 bp, 19 predicted proteins | sample MGYA00242747_ERZ504553 | MGnify/ENA primary metagenome ERZ504553 (study PRJEB26092, sample SAMD00036240) | human gut metagenome | host: Homo sapiens | study: EMG produced TPA metagenomics assembly of...
TTTACGACGAACTGGTGCCCGAGGTCTGATCGCACAGGTAACCGACGAGGAAGAAATCAAGGAACTCATCAACAATGGAAAAGCAGTATTTTATATCGGCTTTTGACCCGACAGCTGACAGTCTGCATGTGGGACATTTTATGGCACTGTGTCTGATGAAACGTTTGCAGATGGCAGGAAACAAGCCAATCGCGCTGATCGGCGGTGGTACAGCCATGATCGGTGATCCATCCGGACGTACCGATATGCGTCAGATGATGACACCGGAGACCATTCAGCACAACGTAGACTGATTTTCAAAAAGCAGATGAGCCGTTTCATCGATTTCGGAGAAGGCAAGGCAATGCTGGTAAACAATGCCGACTGGCTGATGGATTTAAACTACATTGATGTACTGCGTGATGTTGGTGCACAGTTTTTCCGTAAACCGCATGCTGACAGCAGAATGTTTACAAAGCAGCGTATGGAAAAAGGATTAAGCTTTCTGGAGTTTAATTACATGATTATGCAGAGTTACGATTTCTACACACTGTACCAGAAATATGGATGTAACATGGAATTCGGTGGAGATGACCAGTGGAGCAACATGCTCGGTGGTACGGAACTGATCCGCCGGAAGCTTGGAAAAGATGCGTATGCCATGACGATCAATCTGCTTTTAAACTCTGAGGGAAAGAAGATGGGAAAAACACAGTCCGGTGCCGTATGGCTTGATCCGAACAAGACTTCTCCGTTTGACTTCTTCCAGTACTGGAGAAATGTGGCAGATTCCGATGTGTTAAAGTGCATCCGCATGCTGACCTTCCTGCCATTGGAGCAGATCGATGAGATGGACAAATGGGAAGGTGCCAAGCTGAATGAAGCAAAAGAGATTCTCGCTTATGAGCTGACCAAACTGGTACACGGTGAGGAAGAGGCAAAGAAAGCCAAAGAGGCATCCCATGCACTGTTTGCAGGCGGCGGGGTTTCTGCACATATGCCGACGGTTGAAGTGACTGCAGATGATCTGTACAATGACAAGCTCGATATCATGGCAGTTCTTGTAAAGGCTTCTCTGTGTGAGAGTCGTTCCGATGCACGTCGTGCCGTACAGCAGGGTGGAGTCTCTGTGGACGGTGAGAAAGTTACAGACATCAGTACCAGTTACACGCTCGACGAGTTTGCCGGAGAAGGAAAGGTCGTAAAGCGTGGTAAGAAGAAGTTTGCAAAAGTCATCAGTAAATAAGAAGTTCGTATTGACTAACTCAAAGGCCGTTTGTTATAGTTTACCTAATTCATAGACAAAAGTATGTGAGGGAGTAGTTCGCACATTGTGTGACTTGTCAACATACCGGTCATTTGGACCTGGCAAGCCTTAAAGAATGAGACTCATGTGCACCGGAAAAACGTGGTTGCAGTCGCGCTTTTCGTTGGTGTACATTGGGTCTCTTTTTGATATATAAGGATAGAAGCGCAAGGTATGAATCCCTTCACAAAAGGAGAACATAAGAATGGTAATCGAGTTATTTCTGATTGGTGTCGGACTCTCGATGGATGCATTTGCGGTATCCGTCTGCAAGGGTCTTGGCATGGAAAAAATCAACAAAAGACATGCGTTTCTGATTGGATTGTATTTCGGAGGATTTCAGGCACTGATGCCGTTTCTCGGCTGGGCGCTGGGAATCCGCTTTTCAGAAATACATTACTTCGGTCGATCACTGGATCGCCTTTTTCCTGTTGCTGTTTATCGGTGGAAAGATGGTGATTGAAGCGATTCGTGATAAAGACGTGCAGGAAATTGGAGCAAAAGATCTGCCACTGGATCACAAAGAGATGCTGCTTCTTGCAGTTGCAACCAGTATCGATGCACTTGCAGTCGGTATTACATTTGCCTTTTTAAATGTATCCATCATGGAAGCCTGTCTGATTATCGGATGCACGACATTTGTATTATCGATCATCGGAGTGGTTGTCGGTAATTTCTTCGGTACCCGCTACAAAAGAAAAGCAGAGATTGCAGGTGGGGTAATCCTCATACTTATTGGTTTGAAAATACTATTGGAGCACTTGGGCATTATTGCCTTTTAACACATTATTTTACAGAAAGAGGGAAAAGATATGACAGAATTTATTTCAACATGTTCCATGCCGCTGGCAATTGTTTTTTTGATCGCAGGATTTTTCTTCCTGGTCAAAGGGGCAGATGTTTTTGTGGAGGGAAGTTCCAGCATTGCAAAACGGTTTCATGTTCCGGCTATTATTATTGGCCTGACGATTGTTGCCATGGGAACCTCACTTCCGGAGACTGCGGTTTCTGTTGTTGCAGCAATCCAGCATAAGAATACGCTGGCAATCAGTAATGTGGTCGGGTCTAATATTTTTAATATGATGGTGGTCATCGGTTTTTGTGCCATAATGACTCCGGTTGCTGTACAGAAAGCTACATTGAAACGTGATTTCCCATATTCCGTGTTTGCAGCATTGCTGCTTATGATACTCGGTGGTGTGGGAATGAAACTGGGACGTTTTGACAGTGCTGTATTTCTGGTGTTTTTTTGCCATATTTATCGGAACAATGATTCGTATGGCATTGAAAGCAGGAAAAGAAGGCGGACATCTGCAAAGTGAAGAAACGGAAGCGGCAGAGGCACAGAAAGTAATGTCGATGCCAAAAAGCCTGTTGTTCCTTGTGGTTGGTGTAGCTGGTATTGTGATTGGCGGGGATGTCGTTGTAGACAGTGCCAGCAATATTGCATTGAAAATTGGAATGAGCCAGACGCTAGTAGGACTGACCATTGTTTCAATTGGAACCTCGCTTCCGGAACTTGTGACATCTGTTGTTGCAGCCCGCAAAAATGAAGTGGATATGGCACTTGGAAATGCGATCGGCTCCAATATTTTTAATATTCTGTTTGTACTTGGTCTGGCGGGAGTTATCAGTCCGATGCCGTTCTTGATGGAAAACATCATAGATATTATGATTTTGATTGTTTTGAGCCTGTTGATCTGGGGGTTTGCATGGACAAAAGAAAAAATCAGCAGAAAAGAAGGTATTGTGATGCTGGTTTTATATGTGGTTTATGTGATTTATATCTGTATGAGATAGAAACTTCTGTGACAGGATGAATTTTGGAAAATAGTTTTTACAGGGGACAGGATATCAGGACTTTAATTTGCAGAAGGTTTTTTTGACGGGAACATCAAGCACGCGTTTTACAGCACTTTGTAGTTCCGGATGCCGGCGATACATTTCGATGACATGCCGTTCATCTGCAGTGATCGGGAAGGATTTGTCTGCAGGAATGTGCAGGAGATTTCCGGTGAATGCGTCACTCTGATACAGTTCACAGAGCAGCAGCAATGTTTCCGTGCGGGGATATGCCTGATCGCTTTCCCATCCGTACACGGTTTTTTCGGCGACTGCGATATTGTACAGGTCATTCAGCTGTACAACTACGTCATGGATCGTCCAGCCACGATTTTTTCGCATCGTTTTTAAGGCTGCCCCGATTTGTATATTTTTCATGTTGGTGCTCCTTCTCATTTATCTTTGGCAGTTTTGTACTGGAAAAAACTGGATAAAAGCATATTAGTCTACGGAAAAACAGGTCAGCAAGAAATTCTTGGCATATAAGAAAATATTCTTGAATAAACAGAAAAACGGACGAATAGGGGATACTTTACAAATGGCGTGGAATTCGGTAAAATGGGGAGAGCGAATGTGAGATAAGGAGGCCAAGGACATGGCAGAAAATAAAGGGAAGTTTTATATGACAACCGCGATTGCCTATACTTCAGGTAAGCCGCATATCGGAAACACGTACGAGATTATTCTTGCGGATGCAATTGCGCGTTATAAGAGAGCCGAAGGCTATGATGTCTATTTTCAGACCGGAACTGATGAACACGGACAAAAGATTCAGGAAAAAGCAGAGGCCGCAGGCATTTCACCGAAAGAATTTGTAGATCAGGTTTCCGGTGAGGTAAAGCGGATCTGGGATCTTGTGAATTCTTCTTATGATAACTTTGTCCGTACCACGGATGAGGATCATGAGAAATGTGTAAAGAAGATTTTTAAAAAGCTTTATGATCAGGGTGATATTTATAAGGGATCTTATGAGGGAATGTATTGTACACCTTGTGAGTCTTTCTGGACAGAATCCCAGCTTGTAGACGGCAAATGTCCGGACTGTGGACGGGAAGTGCAGCCTGCCAAAGAAGAAGCTTATTTCTTTAAGATGAGTAAATATGCAGACCGGCTCATTGATTATATCAATACCCATCCGGACTTCATTCAGCCGGTTTCCCGTAAGAATGAGATGATGAATAACTTTCTGCTTCCGGGACTGCAGGATCTGTGCGTATCACGTACCAGTTTCAGCTGGGGAATTCCGGTAGATTTTGATCCGAAACATGTCGTATATGTCTGGCTGGATGCACTGACAAACTATATCACAAAGATTGGATATGATCCGGATGGTTCCACAGATCAGTTTAAGAAGCTGTGGCCGGCTGATCTGCATCTGATCGGAAAAGATATTGTCCGTTTCCATACCATTTACTGGCCAATCTTTCTGATGGCACTGGATCTGCCACTGCCAAAGCAGGTATTTGGACACCCATGGCTGCTTCAGGGCGGGGATAAGATGAGCAAATCCAAGGGAAATGTAATCTATGCGGATGACATGGTAGATCTGTTTGGCGTAGATGCTACCCGCTATTTTGTATTGCATGAGATGCCGTTTGAGAATGATGGCGTGATTACCTGGGATCTGGTCATTGAGCGTTTCAACTCTGATCTGGCAAATATTCTTGGAAATCTGGTAAACCGTACCGTTTCCATGAGCAATAAATATTTTGGTGGTGTGGTCACATCCACAGGAGTCACCGGTGAAGTGGATGCAGATCTGAAAGCTGTTGTGACAGCAACCCGTGACCGTATTGCCGGGAAGATGGCAAAACTTCGTGTGGCAGATGCAATTTCCGAAGTATTTGCACTGTTCCGCCGTTGCAATAAATATATTGATGAGACAACCCCGTGGGTACTGGCAAAAGACGAGGCACAGAAAGACCGTCTGGCAGAGGTTCTTTACAATCTGACCGAGTCCATCACGATCGGCGCAAGTCTTCTGCACCCGTTCCTTCCGGAAACCGCAGAAAAAATCGTGGCGCAGTTATCGACATCATTGCGTGATTTTGATGAACTCAATCAGTTTGGACTGTATCCGGATGGAACAAAAGTAACCGATGCTCCGGAGATCCTTTTTGCAAGAATTGACGCAAAAGAGATCCAGCCAAAGGTGGATGCCATTCAGGCAAAGCAGAAGGAAGAGTACGAAAAAGAACAGAAAGCATTAAATGGCGGAGAGTCCGCAGATGAAGCAGTCATTGATATGGATCCGAAGGAAGAGATCACATTTGATGATTTTACGAAGATGCAGTTTCAGGTGGGAGAGATTCTCTCCTGTGAGGCAGTTGCAAAGTCAAAGAAGCTGCTTTGCTCTCAGGTAAAAATCGGAAACACCGTAAAGCAGATTGTATCCGGTATCCGTAAAGATTACACACCGGAAGAGATGGTCGGCAAGAAGGTTATGGTTCTTGTGAACTTAAAGCCGGCAAAACTTGCCGGAGTATTGTCCGAGGGCATGTTGCTGTGTGCAGAGGACGAAAACGGCACACTTTCTCTGATGACACCGGAGAAACCAATGCCAAGCGGTGCAGAGATCTGTTAAACAAGGTCGGAGGCATAAAAATAGGAGGCATAATTATGGAAATCCTTGATGTTGTAGATGAAACCGGAGCACCAACCGGTGAAACCGTAGAACGCACAGAGGCGCACCGGGAGGGTGTGCGGCATCGTACATCACATGTCTGGATTGCCCGCAACAGGAACGGACGGATTCAGCTTTTGCTGCAAAAGGAGATGTATGCAGAAAGATTCATTTCCGGGCTGCTATGATATTTCCAGCGCCGGACATATACCGGCAGGGGAGGAGTATATTCCTTCCGCCATTCGGGAGCTGAAAGAAGAATTGAATGTGACAGTGCAGGAGTCGGACCTGATTTATTGCGGACAGGTGCATAAGGACGTTGACAGCGAATTTCACAGACAGCCATTTCATGATCACCAGATTTCAAATGTTTATCTGCTCTGGCTGGATCGGGAAGCAGAGGAATTTGAACTGCAGACCGAAGAAATAGAGAGTGTGCGCTGGATGGATTATGCCCAGGTGCGGGGCATGGTGGCTTCGGATACACTTCCAAAACTGTATCATCATGGAGGAACTTGATCTGATAGAAAGGCACTTCTTATGATTTTTGAGACACATGCACATTACGATGATGCAAAATTTGATACGGACCGGGAGATGCTGCTTGCGGATTTACCGCAGCGCGGCATTTCACCGGTGATTAATGTAGGGTCTTCCATTGCGACGACAAAGACAACACTTTCGCTGGCGCAGGAATACCCTTTTCTTTATGCTGCGGTGGGCGTACATCCCAGTGACGTGGATGATTTAAATGAGGACACTTATGCATGGCTCAGACAGCAGACAACGCTGCAAAAGACAGTTGCGGTGGGAGAGATCGGACTGGATTATTACTGGGATAAGGAACCGGAGATACAGGCGAAGCAGAGGTATTGGTTTGTACGGCAGCTTGCACTGGCTCAACAGGCAGATCTTCCGGTGATCATTCATTCCAGGGATGCAGCAGAAGATACCATGAAGATCATGGAAAAGGCATATGAGGATGGCATAAAGGGCGTGATCCACTGTTATTCCTATTCGCCGGAGATGGCACAGGAATATGTAAAGATGGGATATTTCATCGGTGTAGGCGGTGTTGTGACTTTTAAAAATGCCAAAAAACTGGTAAAAACAGTGGAAGCGATTTCTCTTTCGAGCATCGTGCTCGAAACCGACTGCCCGTATATGGCGCCGGAACCACACCGGGGAACGCGCAATGATTCACGTAATATTCCGTATGTGATTGCAAAATTGCGGAGATCAAAGGCGTTTCTGTGGAGGAAGTCGAGCAGACCACACGGGAAAATGCATTTGCACTGTTTACGAAAGTGCCACGATAAAGGAGAGATATTATGGAAGAGTATGAAGTAATCCGTATTCCGGTTTCGGATGGGACGGAAAAAGAGTTTGCCATCATGGATACTTTTACCGTTGAAGAGAAGCACTATATGGCAGTGTCTCTCATAGAGGAGGATGAGATTCAGGAAGGTGTGTATCTGTATCGATACCGTGATGCGGAAGACGGAGATATCGTTGTGGAACAGATTACGGAACCGGCAGAGTATAAGCGTGTATCCAGGGCATATGAAGCGCGGTAAGGCTGCAAAAGAAGGATGAGAAAGATGAAAAAGTGGAAGAAAAAGCGTATGGTGGCGGTGCTTTTGACGCTGCTTGTGCTGTTACAGTTTCCGGCAGACTTTGGAAGTGTGGCACATGCTGCACAGAAAAACGAAATCAGGGGAACGATTTCGGTAGCATCCAATATCTCCCAGCAGGATATGCAACAGTACCTGGATGGGTTTAACAAGAAATATCCGGGCATTAAGATCAAATATGAATATTATTCGGATTACGACAATGAGGTGTCGAAACAGCTGCAGGACGGTTCTTATGCAGATGTCCTGTTCGTACCCGGTTCGGTTTCTTCAGACAAATACGCGGATTATTTTGAAGAACTTGGAACGCGTGCAGAACTGGAAAAGAAATATAATTATCTGGAAAGCAGTAAGATTATAAAAAATAAAATCTACGGGCTGCCTTCATCGGCATATCTGAACGGAATTTTGTATAACAAAGAAGTATTTGATAAAGCAGGAATTACAGAGCCGCCGAAGACCATTGAAGATTTTCTGCAGGCACTGCGGGATATTAAAGAACGTACAGATGCAATTCCTTTTTACACCAATTATGCTGCCGGTTGGCCGCTGCAGGTATGGGAGCAGTATTCCTATATAGAAATGACAGGAGATCCGGATTACCGGGAAAATGGTTTTGTCAATGAACTCAATCCCTATGGAAAAGGGACGACTCATTATCAGGTATATGATCTGCTGTATAACATTGTAAAAGAGGGATTGTGTGAGGATGATCCGCAAAAGAGTGACTGGGATCAATCCAAAGTGATGTTAAACGAGGGAAAAATCGGCTGCATGGCAATTGGATCGTGGGCGATGAGTCAGGTCAGAAATGCAGGAGCGGATGGAAAAAGTGTAGCGTATATGCCGTTCCCGAATGAGGTGGATGGAAAACAGTATATGACGATAGTGACCGATTACTGTTATGCCATCAACAAAAACAGCACCAATAAGGAAGCTGCCCGTTGTTACATTGATTATATGCTGGATGAATCCGGATATGCACTGGATCATGAAGTACTTTCCATTGTAAAGACCGATCCGTTTCTGGACAGTTATGGAAATATGGACAATGTGGTCTGCCTGAACAACCATGAGGCAAGTGATGGAAAATTATAATACACAGGAAAACAGAGCCTTTCAGAAGATGAGACAGGCGGCGTTGGACCGTCTTTGGGGACGGGATCCATTGGAAATTGAAGAAAATACCGGAATTCCTTTTTCTCCGGAAGCATCGGCCTTTTATCTGTCCACTCTGGGGAAAAATGTAACGATCCGATATCCGGAATACCAGATGAATGGTGAACTTGGGGAATGGCATCAGTTGGTAATTCTTCACTATATGGATATGGCCGATCAGAGCCGGTTGACAGGAAGACAGATAAACTTCGGAGCGCTTCCGGGCGGAATGATCAGAGGCGGAGGGTTTGACAGACTGTGTGAGCAGACGGTCAGCCGGGAGTTTGGAAACTGGGCAAGAGAAAAGCTGGAGACAGTCAGTCGTTCACTGGGCGGACGCATCTTTCCTTCGAACGCGGAGTTTCTCCGCAGAGTTTTCCGTTCTTCCGTTGTATCCGGTGACATTGAAAAATATGGTTTGCAGACGAAGAGTTTGCTGCCAGCGGAAGAATGTTCCTTGATGGCAGCGCGGAACATTTCCTGTCTGTGGAGGATGCGGTGACGGTGGGGGATTTGATTCTGGAAGAGATTCGGAAAGTTGGTGAACAGTATGACAGAAAATCTGAGAAGTGAAAGAAAGCAGATTATCAGCAGGATTGCGCAGGCAGATGCGCTTCTGATCGGAGCCAGCAACGGACTGTCGATTACGGAAGGGCTGCATCATTTTTGCTGACAATCAGGCCTTTGAAGAATTATTTGAGGATCTGAAGCGGAAGTATGGAATTCAGTGTATTCTTCAGGGAATGGGAGCCAGATGGCCATCCGAGGAGGAAAAATGGAGATTCTGGAGTCGTCTGGTTCATCATTACTGCGGGAAATATGAGGAGACTCAGGTAATGGCAGATCTGAAAAAAGTGATCGGAGGAAAAGACTATTTTGTGGTCACATCCAATGGGGAATGTCATTTTGAATTGTGTGGTTTTGCGCCGGAAAAGATCTGTGAAATGGAGGGAAACTGGCTGACCGTGCAGTGTGCTTCCCGGTGTCACGATAAGGTCTATCCCTGGGCGGAGCTGGCGGTAAAAAAATGGCCGCGGCAGAGCAGGAAGGGAGAAGTCTCTCGGAACTGATTCCTGTATGTCCGGTCTGCGGCGGACCTATGCAGGTACATATGGAGGCGGACAGAAATTTCATTCCGGATATCGAAAGCCGGAAACGCCTGGAAGCTTTTCTGAAACAATATCATGGAAAGAAACTGGTTATCCTGGAATTAGGCATCGGATGGAGAAACCAGCTGATCAAAGCTCCGTTGATGCGTCTGACTGCACAGGAACCACAGGCTGTTTATGTGACAATCAATCTGGGGGAAATTTTATTCCCGAGGAAATTCGTCGAAAAATCTTACGGTCTGGACGGGGATCTGGCCGAGATCCTTCGTGCTCTGGCGGAAGAACGTCTCAAAGGAGCGTAACAGCGCAGGGAGATGGGGGACTGTCTTATTGCCGTTTCTGACGTTCATCTTTGATCAGGAAGCTTTCCAGACCGGATTTTATGAAGCGGTCAATTGCCTGCTGGATCCTTTCCCCAGTCCTGACAGTTGTTTTCGATCATGCGCTTATTGATGGCCAGACAGCCGTTCATCTGAAAATAAAGGATCGCCTCGGCCTGTTCATAGGAGAGCAGGCTGTTCTGCATGAGTCTGGTAATAAAGTCTTCCTTTGACAGATCACAGAGTTTATTCAGCAGCCGGGCAGAAGCGGTCTCATCAGAAAACAGATGTTCCCGGAGAGGCGTACAGGCAGCCGGAAGAATCGCGGCTTTGATGAAAGAGCTGAATTTTCAATCCGAAAAAAGTCGGTCTGATCGATAATCGGGCGCCGGGAGGAAAGCTGGATGAAGGAACTCTGGAAGAAATTGAAAAGCAGAAGCTGGACTTGCTGGGAGTAGTTCCCCAGGATGAGGAGGTTTATCGCTTTGACTGCGAGGGACGTCCCACGGTACAGCTGCCGGCGGATTCGCCGGTCAGGGCAGCGTTAAAAGGGATCATAGAAAAACTTGAGCTTTAACGCTGTGCTCATAGTAAAAAGCAGCAAAGGCGAATTTCACAGAAAAATTGCTTCGCGATGGGCCGGGATCTGAATAAAGAAATTACGTAGCCGGAAGGTTTTGGATTTGCAAAATCCTTCCGGCTTTTATATATCTTCCCTTGAAATAATCTTTTTCAGGGAGGCACCCCATTGTTTGGGCGGAACGGATGCCGGCGCCATTCTGTTTCATTTCTCTGCCGCCGGGGAGAAGTCTGATGACGGAAGGAACAGGGTTCCCATGGATACTGTCCCTTTCAGCGTGCAGGCGTCGTCCAGAAGTACAAAATCCGCGTCCCGTCCTGCGGCAATGGCGCCTTTCTGGGTCAGGCCGAATTCCCGCGCCTGATTGACGGAGCTCATCTGCACGGCATCTTCCATGCCGACGCCGGCGAACTGCATGATATTGCGGAATGCCTGAATATAACGGAGCACGCTTCCGGCGATGGTGCCGTCTTCCAGACGGGCGGTTCCGTCCTTTACATAGACGGTCTGACCGCCAAGTTCACTTTTTCCGTCCGGCATCCCTTTCGCGCGCATGGAGTCGGTGATCAGTTCTATGCCGCCGCTTCCTTTCACCCTGTGAGCCAGGCGGATCATCTCAGGCCGGATATGAATTCCGTCGCAGATCAGTTCAGCCATTACGCCGTCGGTCAGAAGGCCGTATCCGGTAACTCCGGGTTCTCTGTGGTTCAGCCCTCGCTGGGCATTGTAGAGGTGGGTGACATGGCGGGCTTTGCTGCGGCGCAGAAGATCGTAGGTGGCGCAGGAATGACCGGCGCTTGGAAGGATTCCGCTGGCAAGACACCAGTGTTCAAAATCCGGGGAGGCCTCTTCCGGCGCATAGGTTACGATACGGATTCTGCCGCCGCTTAAGTCGTTCCAGCGGGCGAGCGCCCGGGCATCCGGCTTCCGGATATATTCTTCATTCTGTGCGCCTTTGTAATTTGCGGAGACGAAAGGTCCTTCCACATGGATTCCCTGAATCACAGGATTCTGCTCTGCGGCGGCCCGGATGTTTTTCATCGCCGTTTCAATCTGCTCATAAGACTGGGTCATCGTCGTACAGAAATAGGAGGTGATGCCTTCTTCCGCCGTCATTCGCCGCACCATTGTGTCGATCTCTTCCGGGGAAGCATCCATACTGTCAAAGCCGTAGCCGCCGTGGCTGTGGACGTCGATAAAACCTGGAATGACGGTGCATGCTTCTGTGAGCACCTCCTCGTCGTCTTCCTCTGGAATGAATTCGTTCATCGGGCCGGTTTCCGCGATGACAGTGTCATATCGGATATACCCGCATTCTGTTTTTCCCGTTTCCTGTATAGATGGTTTTGTTTTTCAGAACTTTCATAGCTGTACGTATCCCCTTTTCTGTTTTCTGTCGGATGTTTAGTACATCAGAAAATTAAATACCCAGCCATTTGACTTGCCTATTTTCCTGATAGCACATATCAAAAATACTCAGCGTAGCCCGCTACGCCTGCGTTTTTTTGACCTGCACACTCGAAAAAGCATTCTGCGCGCTTGGTCCAGTTATTTAGCGAACGCTGTACTAGCTGAACAGTTACAAGGAAACAGCAGGAGGGACTGAAATGATAAAAGGTAATCATGCATGGATGCAACGGCCATATGGGTCAGGTGATTACCGGACTTGTCAAAGAGGATCCGGCGATCGAGATCGTGGCTGGTGTGGATATGGTAGATAACAGAGAGAATGGGTATCCGGTGTTTACGAACCTGCAGGATTGTGACGTGCAGGCGGATGCGATGATTGATTTTTCCGTCGTTTAAAGCGGTGGACGGTGTTCTGGAATACTGCCGCAGCAGAAAGCTGCCGCTGGTACTCTGCACCACAGGTCTTACCGAGGAACAGGTGCAGAAGGTGCAGGAGGTCAGCAAAGAGGTTGCTGTACTGCGTTCTGCAAATATGTCTCTGGGGATCAATACCCTGCTCAAGCTGATCCAGGACGCGGCAAAGGTTCTGGCGGCAGCGGGATTTGATATGGAAATCGTGGAGAAACACCATAAACTGAAATGCGACGCGCCAAGCGGAACGGCGCTGGCACTGGCAGACAGTTTGAATGAAGCGATGGACGGCGCATATCACTATACGTTTGACCGCAGCCAGCGCCACGAACAGAGAGATCCGAAAGAGATCGGTATTTCTGCAGTGCGCGGCGGTACGATCGTCGGAGACCACGATGTGATCTTTGCGGGGCCGGATGAGGTGATCACCTTCTCCCATCAGGCATACTCAAAGGGTGTATTTGGAAAAGGAGCGGTGGAAGCCGCGAAATTTCCTTGCTGGAAAGCCGGCAGGGCTGTATGATATGCAGGATGTCATCAAATAAAAATTGGTATAAATATCGTAAAAGTTAAAAATAAGAGTTGCAGGAAACAAAATCTACTGTGCCATTTTTCAAAATTTCTAAATCCTCATCAGTGATATCTAAATGCACATTCTTATTTTGATATTGTTTTAATTGATAATCAGAATAATAACCAAAAACTTGTACATCCGGGATACCGAGAAAATCTTGATTTGCCATTTCTGCTTTTAATACATCGTTTGGATGACAAGTACGCGGATAATTTACTCCAAATAATGTCATACATCCCACTTTATTTTTCGGATTAATATCATGAGCTAATTTCACAACTTTGGCACTTGCAACAAGCATATGATGTGCAGCTTGATAAATAACTTGATGACGATTCTCATCTTCTTCAATAAGAAGTCCAGCCGGAAAATATGGCATAAATTCAATTGCATTTATTTCATTAAATGTAATCCAATATCTTACATAATTTTTATATCTAGTTAAAACTGTTTTACTGAAATTATAAAATGAAATCAATAAGTTTTCTACTATCGCCAAGACCATATTTTTTCACTAGATTGAGAGGCATTTCATAATGTGATAATGTAACTATTGGTTCAATGTTATATTTTTTTAACT
>ENA-OQBL01000888-OQBL01000888.1-human-gut-metagenome-genome-assembly--contig:-NODE-888-length-13522-cov-2.438522_pt1 | contig 13522 bp, 16 predicted proteins | sample MGYA00242747_ERZ504553 | MGnify/ENA primary metagenome ERZ504553 (study PRJEB26092, sample SAMD00036240) | human gut metagenome | host: Homo sapiens | study: EMG produced TPA metagenomics assembly of...
ATTAACAAATTTTCTTTCTTGAGGAGATAATTTTAGCAGGGTATTATTATAAGTTTCGATATCGTCCTTCGGTATTTCGCCTAAAATATAATAATTAGGATCTTCACCAAGTACATTGCAAATATTAACAATAAATTCAACACTTGGCGGATTTTCACCTCTTTCAACATTTGATATTGTATTTTTGGAAGTATTTATCATTTCAGCAAGTTGTTCTTGCGTTATATTTAAGGAATTTCTTTTGCGTTGAATTCTTTCTCCAATATATTCTTTATTATAAGTCATATTAACACCTCTTTTATTTATGCTAACATTTTTAAACCATTACATACACCAAACAGAATGGTAAATCACAATATTTTGGTAGCGAAGGTAAAAATTTATTTGTATTTACCAAAATTATATGAATTTTTGCAATTTGACAGTCTATTTTTGCGTTTTGTTTTTTCGCTTGCAATGGAATTTAAAACATGATATTTTAAACTTAAAAAATGGAGGAATTTTCATGAAAAAAATTGAAAAGGCATTATTAACTGCATCCAAAAGAATGGCTATTTCATCGTTAAAAAGAGATGCAAACTCAACTACTTGCTGTGCAGTTTACCAGCCCAAAGCACCGGCTTCTCTTGACAAATTCAAAAAGCATATTGACTAATGATTTCGAAATTTGCAGAAAAATTAGTTGATTGTTTGTATTGTCAACACGACATATCAGATGATGAACAAGAACTGTACAAATATGGATTCTTTGTTTTACTTTCGCAGATACTATATTTAATAATTGCAATTATTTTAGGATCCATATTTAAATCAGTTTTTGAAAGCGTTATCTTCTATATTGCTTTTCAGTTTATAAGGAGATATGCCGGTGGCTTTCATGCCAAGACTGAAACAAGATGCGAAATATTATCAACTTTATCAATTTTATGCTGTATAGTGCTTATCAAGCTGTCAAAAATGTATGATATTAGAATTGCATTACTTAGTATATCTTTAGTATTTGCTACTTTAATATTCATTCTTTGTCCGCTTGATACACCGGAAAAGCCTTTAAATGACAAGGAATATAAATATTTTCGCAAAATATCTTGGATAATATTATCGCTGATTATTGTTGCGATAATCGTATCATTTATTTTTAAATTTAATGTTGTATTTGCACCGTGTTGTGCAAGTTTAATACTTGAAGGTGTACTAATTGGCACAGGTAAAATTAAAAAGGTGTACAACGAAAAAAGGAGCAAGCTCTCAGGCATAGAGGGCTTGCTCTTACTCGTTGCAAAAGAGGAAAATGTAAATACAGAATGCCTATGAAAATTGAACAAGCTATTTACATATCAAAAGCTAATTTGATGTTTTCAGTTTGTCCGAGATGTCATAAAGCGATAGAGCGAGAATATACAAATCACTGCTCCAGCTGTGGTCAAAAGCTTTTATGGCAAGATATAGACAATATTAAAATCACATATAAATAAGCTATACGCCTGATGAATTTTCACAAGGCGTATTTTTTTATTCATTTTTAGTTGTATGTGGTTATGTTACATAGCTAAATATCCATAATCTTTGATTTTTGATATTGTTCATAGCACCGACCCAATCCATCATATCATTAGCTTTCAATTCTTCCGTTATGCCTTGTTTCTTCGCAAATTCATCGATAAGCCTACTTTCTGTTTCGCTAGCGAATAAATCAATATCGTGAAGATAAGAATTTAGTTTACCGCTTGTGATAAGATTGTAATATCTAACCTTGCGATTTTCCTTGAGCCATCTTTTGTGCCTTTGTCCCCAAATGCCGATAGAGTAGTTCTCACTTTCAGAAATGGTTAAACAAGGAATATAATAATCACCTTGCAATTCATACCAAAGTCCGTTGCTTTCGTCAAAAATATATTTTTCATTGTGTAATCCTCCAAAACAATAAATTATACCTACAATTCATCATTCCAACCGATTACAAAAAGCCAAAGGGAGAGACTTCTTTACGAAGCCTCTCCCTTGTGGTGCTCTTTTATTTTGCTGTGGAATGTAATCGAAACAGCCGTTAAGAAAACAGTCCAGGTGGACTGTTTTTTAGGCGCGGCGTGTCGGTGAGCGTAGAAGCGAACCGAGCGATTACCGCCATCTCCACCACGTCGTCACGGACTGCATATCGTTCGTGACGACTTTTTTTTATATTCTTTTTAAAAAATCGCCACGACACTCATACCGCTGTTCCTGCTGATATGACCTACAGAGAGTGGGAAAAGAAGTTCATAGTTCAAAAGCCTAAAGGCAAATCTTCGGGTAAAGGCAATGACTTAAATAAAACAAAATTGCCTAAACTTATTAAAATAATTGATTTTAATGATAAAATTGCTATAATGAAAGAGATAGAGGACTTTGAAAAGAAAACTGTTGAGTTACCGTATGAAACAAATTGTACAGTTACAACCGATGGTAAGATTTGGAATATTGACGGTACAGATGGTTTTCATGAAAGTGTTGAAAATTTTATCAAAAAAATATAATTTTAAATATAAGAGGGAAAAGAATGATAAATAAAAACCATGAGGATTATTTAAATATAAAGAAGCATTTGATATTCTTGTTGCTGAAGAAAAAAAACGAAATTCAAAATGTTAAAATCATCAAATGTTAAACGATTTGATGGGGAATATTCAAAAATACATAAACAATACGCATTAAAAAATCAAAGCGTTACAAGAAAAATATAATTATTTATTCGATTAAGCACTTTACATTAAGTAAGGTGCTATTTTTATGCCCAAAATCAGTAATCAGAAGCTGACACTTAATTGTGTCGGCTTCTTTTTATATTGATCTGTCGGAAGTCGAGAAAAGCCGAAAATTCAAAATTCTGATGGTGAAAGAAACACCGAGAACAAACTGAAAGGAAGATTGATTATGATTAACTTTTGAATAATAAAACTGTTGATATTGAAAGAAAAATTGTTTATAATGTAATAGCAAAATTAATGAACTTTTATTCGAAAGGGCTTATATGATAACTTCAAAAGAAATTGAGCATAATTACATAGAAATCGGTTATAACAAATGCAATATGAATATTGCAAAATGCTTTATTTTGGCTATTCTTGCAGGTATGTTTATTGCGTTCGGCGGGCTTAGTTCCTCCGTTGCGTCTTGTATGATTGAAAATTCGTCGCTTGCAAAGCTGATTCAAAGTGTTGTCTTTCCGGCAGGCCTTGCAATGGTTGTCGCAGTCGGCGCTGAGCTTTTCACGGGCGATTGCCTAATCACAATATCAGTGCTTGAAAGAAAAGCAAATGTGCTTAAATTCATCAGAACATTGGTAATTGTTTATATCGGAAATCTCGTTGGAAGTATTCTTGTGGCTTTGATGGCGGTATACGGGCATACATTGTCTGCTTTCAACGGTGCGCTTGCGCAGAATATAGTTGATATTGCGGCTAAAAAATGCGAAATAGGCTTTGGCGACGCAATAATCAGAGGCATTTTGTGTAATGTTTTGGTTTGCTCAGCTGTTTGGATGTCAATGACGACAAAGAGTGCAGCAGGCAAAATTGTCGCTTTGTTTATGCCAATTATGGTCTTTGTAATCAGCGGTTTTGAGCATAGCGTTGCAAATATGTTTTATATCCCTGCGGGCATTATGGCACTTAAAGAATATGGCGTAGAAGCGAAAGGTCTTAATTGGTTTAAATTTTTTTATCACTAATGAGCTTCCCGTAACTATCGGCAATTTAATCGGCGGAATTTCCTTAAGCGTGGCACTTTGGTTTACTCAAAGTCAAAAAGCAAAAAAATAATATATAATAAAAACACCTTTCGGCAATGAGACTTGAAAGGTGTTTTGCTTTATGTTTATAAATCAATTGATATGTTTTCTTTTGGCGGCAGTTGCTTGAATGCCTCTATAAATTGTGCGGTATTGCTTACATAATAAGGCAGTACTTTGAGCGCAACATATTTTACTTGGTTGCCCTCCTTGCTCTTATATGTAAAAATCAAATAAGATGTAGAGGTTCTTACTTCCTTAACCTTTGGTTTTGAGCCTATAACCGCACCGACAGCACCGAATAAAACCGCACCTGCAATTGCTTTTTTTCGTGCTTGTAACATATTCTTTTTGTATTTCAACGTCGGATTTTACGCATACGTCAATCAGATTTTCAAAAGGTAAATTGAATGTCGAACCGTTAGCTACAAAAGCTACTCTGTCATTGCACCAATAGCATTTTAGTTGCACGCCGTCAGAAAGAGGCAAACCGTAAAAATGCTCAAACAAGCCTGATACCTGTATTCCCATTTCAATTTCTCTCAGCTTTTGCTCTTTTTGCGCTTTGTTTCTTTTTGATTTTGAAACTATACCGAAAATGATAAGAATAACAATAAGTGAAATGAAAAATATTGCTATTCCAAGAAAAATCGTATCACCCGTACTCATATTCTTCCTCTTCAAAAATTTATTTATTGATTTTATTATACATTAATTTAAAAATAAATCAACTTTGTTAATAAGCGTATTTTTTTATGATAATATTTATATTGCCTATCTTACAAATATTGACAATCGTATTATTTCCTGCTATTCTTTTAATACTAATAAAAACATTACGAGGTTACGAAAAAGTTGTTTGAAAAGCTGAAAAATAAATTTATTAATTTTTGCAAATGGGTGTGGAGCGAGTGCAAGGATTGGCATACACTTGCGCTTTTTGCTATAGTTGTTGTTTTAATGTATGCTCCCGTTTGGCTTGGATATATCCTGTATTTTGTGTTTAAATCAAAATGGGCAATGGGCGTCGCAAGCGCTTATTTGGTATTTTGGGCAGGTCCGTTTACTCCGTATTTTCCGCTTTGCATTGCGATTACATTGAGTTTAAAAAAGCTTATTGAAAAAATTAAGGGCAGGGGAGATAAAACTTCCGACGACAACAAGGAAAGTGAATAATTTTTTAAGATTTTGAGAAGGGAATTGTATTTTCTTTTTCAAAGTCTTTTTTATTAACAAAATATGATAGAAAGCACTTGACAAGGGTGTTATTATATTCTTGTAAAAATAAAGGAGATGTTAAAAATGGTAAATAAGAAAAAACAAATTCCCGTTACTCTTTTAACAGGTTATCTCGGAGCAGGTAAAACTACTCTTCTTAATCACGTTCTTGCAAACCAAGAGGGATACAAGGTAGCTGTTATTGTTAATGATATCGGCGAAGTTAATATTGACGCTTCTCTTATCGCTAAGGGCGGTAATGTTACTCAAAAGGACGAAAATCTTGTTCCGCTTTCAAACGGCTGTATTTGTTGCACACTTAAGGTTGACCTTATGAAGCAGATTATTCAGCTTGCAACAAGCGGCAGATTTGATTATATTCTTATCGAGGCAAGCGGCATTTGCGAGCCGGGTCCTATTGCAGGCTCAATTTGTATGCTTGACGGAACAGATCCGAGAAGTGAACTTCCTGCAGTTTGTTATCTTGATAATATCGTCACGGTTGTTGACTCTCTTAGAATGGTTGACGAATTTCTTTCGGGCGACGCTCTTCTTAAAGAGGACAAGGACGAGGACGATATCGAAAATCTTCTTGTAGAACAGATTGAATATTGTACAACAATCGTTCTCAATAAGGTTGACCAAATCAGTGACGAGGATAAGGCAAAGGTGCTTAAGGTTATTAAAACCTTACAGCCTGAGGCTAAGATTATTGAAGCAACTTTCGGTGACGTTCCTGTTTCCGATATTCTTTCAACAGAAAGTTTTGATTATGAGAAAATTCTCAATTCACCGGGCTGGCTTAAGGCTATGGAGGGTGAAGAAGAGAACGAAGAGGAAGGCGAGAGCGAGGAATACGGTATCGGCACATTCGTTTACGAGTCGCTTCCTCCGCTTGACCAAAAGAAGTTTGAAAACTTTGTTTTTGCTCACTATCCTAAAGAGGTTATCAGAGCAAAGGGACTTTTCTGGATTGAAAATGACCCTCAAACAGCTTATATTTTCGAACAAAGCGGTAAGCAGAAAACCGCAACGGACGACGGTAAATGGATTGCTTGTATGCCAAAGCATCAGCAAGAGCAAATCCTTGCAATGAATCCTGATATCGCTGCCGCTTGGGACGAAAAGTACGGTGACAGGGTTAACAAAATCGTGTTTATCGGTCAGAATATGGATAAAGAGGCTATCACAAAAGCACTTGATGCCTGCAAGGCTGAATAAGGATAAAAAAGTAACAGGACTGCGATTGTTTTTTCGCAGTCCTGTTTTTATGCGGATTTTTAATCGGGGTCCCCGAAAAGCGTTAGCTTTTTGGGGAAAAGGAGAAAGGAATGGAGTGTTTATTGTGAATTATGCAAAAATTCATTCAAACACGGAATTTCTTTCGACGTAGTGTAGGGGCGACCATTGGTCGCCCGCAATCAGTTATTTATTATCTTTCAGTATTAATAAATACCCTGAGCCATCATGGCTTCTGCAACCTTTTCAAAGCCTGCAATGTTGGCGCCGGCAACAAGGTTGTAGCCAAGGCCATATTTCTCGGCAGCTTCAACGGAATGTTTGTGAATGTTGATCATGGCATTGTGGAGCTTTTCATCAACCTCTTCTGCTGTCCACGAAAGTCTTTGACTGTTTTGGCTCATTTCAAGACCTGAAACGCAAACGCCGCCCGCATTAACAGCCTTTGACGGAGCAACAATAACACCGTCCATATCCGAAAGATAATTGAGCGCTTCCTCTGTTGTCGGCATATTTGCAACCTCAATGTAGTATTTTGTGCCGTTTGCAATGATTTGCTTAGCCTCTTTAATACCGATTTCATTTTGAGTTGCGCAAGGCATTGCTACGTCTACCTTAACGCTCCAAGGCTTTTGACCTTTATAAAAAGGAACGCCGAATTTGTCGGCATAATCCTCACATCTGTCTCTTCCGGAGGCACGCATTTACAAGTAAATAGTTTATTTTTTCCTCGGTAATAATTCCGTCCTTATCGTAAATATATCCATCAGGACCTGAAATTGTAACGGGAATTGCACCAAGCTCGGCAAGCTTTTTGCAAGCACCCCAAGCTACGTTGCCGAATCCCGAAACTGCAACTGTTTTGCCTTTCAGCTTGTCATTCTCGTGCTTTAAAACCTCACAAAGATAATAAACTGCACCGTAACCCGTAGCCTCAGGTCTTATAAGCGAACCGCCGTAGGAAAGCCCCTTGCCCGTTATAACGCCGTTTTCAAATGCGTCAGATATTCTTTTGTATTGACCGAATAAAAAGCCTATTTCACGAGCACCGACGCCGATATCACCTGCCGGAACATCAACGTTAGGTCCTATGTGTCGATAAAGTTCTGTCATAAACGCTTGGCAAAATCTCATAATTTCGCCCTTGCTCTTTCCTCTCGGGTCGAAGTCGGAGCCACCCTTTGCGCCACCCATAGGTAAGCCTGTAAGCGAGTTTTTAAATGTTTGCTCAAATCCGAGGAAATACATAATAGAACTGTTTACGCTTGGATGAAAACGCAAGCCGCCTTTGTAAGGACCGATGCTTGAATTAAACTGAACACGATAACCTCTGTTAATTTGTGTTTTTCCGGCATCGTCAACCCAAGCAACACGGAATGTAATAAGTCTGTCCGGCTCAGCCATTCTTGTAAGCAAATCATCTTCAACATATTCCGGATGCTGTTCAATTACTTTTTCAAGCGAACGAAAAACTTTCTTTAACGCACTGTATGTATTCCGGTTTTGCATTATCTCTTCTTTCAACGGTTTTGATTACATTTTCAATGTATTCATTCATTTTCATTTACCCTTTTTATGAAAATTTACCGAGTGAGTAGCTACTCACCCTATATTAATATTAACATTAATAAATGAAAATTCAAGATGCTTTTTGTAATTCTGTTGAAAATATATAAAAATATTTATGAAACTAATGTAACGGCAAAAAAAATGAAAGTGCCCAAATTAGGACACTTTCTAATACTTTATTACAGTTAATTTTTGTTCGTTTTTTTGTGCAATTTTAAAAATGCACCGAGTGCTTGGAGCAAAAGTATTGCAAGAAGTACAGGAGCAACTACTTTTACCATACCGATATAGATATATTTTCTGCCAAATTTTTCTCCGTTTTTCTGTAACCTCATCAATAACGGTTTTTGGCTTTGCAACCCAACCGATAAGAATACATGTGAGAATTGCAACAACCGGCATAAGAATATTGTTGCTGACGTAGTCAAAAATATCAAGAATTTGACCTACAGCACCGGTAGGAAGCTTTAGTTCAAAGTAGAATACGTTGTATCCAAGGCAAACTATTATGCCGAGAACAACAGCATAAACCGTAACGAGAACAGCACTCTTTTTTGCTGCTCAATTTGAACTTGTCCATAATACTTGCAACAATCGCTTCCATAATTGATACAGAAGATGATACTGCCGCAAAAATAACCATTAAGAAGAAAACTATGCCTATAACCGTTCCGACTTTGCCCATTTGATTAAATACCTTAGGAAGTGAAATGAACATAAGTCCCGGTCCGGCGCTCATACCCTCTGTTCCTGCAAATACGTAAACAGCAGGGACAATCATAAGGCCGGCAAGTATAGCAACTACAGTATCAAAAATTTCAATTTGGTTAATTGATTTGTTGATATTTGTTTTGTCAGGAACATATGAGCCGTAAGCAACCATAATACCCATGGCAACGCTGATTGAATAGAACAGCTGGCCCATAGCATCCATGATTACCAAGAAAAATTGCTTAAATGTAACTCCTTCAAAATTAGGAATTAAATAAAGCTTTAATCCTTGAAGTCCTGTTCTTGTGATTCCTGTTGCTTCATCTGTATATTTAAGAGTAAGTGAAAAAACAGAAATTCCTATAATAAGAATAACAAGTATCGGCATAAGAACTTTGCCCATTTTTTCAATACCCTTGTCAACACCGCCGAGTACAACACCTGCCGTTGCGGCAATGAATACCAAAAGCCAAATTATAGGCTCACTTTTGCCTGAAATAAAGTTGCTGAAATAGCCGTCTTGCGCCGCAAGCGTACCTTTGCCGGAAATAAAATCTATGAAATATTTAAATACCCAACCGCCGATAGCACAGTAATAAGGTAAAATAATTATGGGTACGAGCGTTGCAAGTGAACCCAAAAAATCCGAATTTCTTATTGATTTTTTCCGTAAGCCGTAAGCGGACTTTGCTTTGTTTTTTCTTCCTATTGCAATTTCGGTTATAAGAAGTGTAAAACCAAATGTAACTACCAAAATCAGATAACAGAAAATAAATAAGCCACCGTTATCCTTTGCCGCTAAATAGGGAAATCGCCAAATGTTTCCAAGTCCTACCGCACTTCCTGCCGCTGCAAGAACAAAACCGATAGAGCCTGAGAAACTTCCTCTCTTTTTCTCAGTCATAATTGTCTCCAATCAAAATATAGAATAATATGTTTATTATACATTAATTAAAAATATTTATCAAGCCACCGCAGTAACACTTTAAAGCGATAACTTGATAAACATTAAATAAAAGGAATTGAAAAGCGCATTAAGTATGAATTTCAATTCCTTTTATAATTTTACGGTTTTATTGAATTTTATTCAAAGCTTTATTAATTTTCGCTGTTAGCCATAAGCTTTTCACGTTTTTCCTCAAGCTCTTTTTGAGCTTGTTCCTTAACCTTACCTGTGTAATTGTTAAAGAACATAGGAATGATTGTGAGAAGGAAGCCGACAGCAGGAACGATTGTAACAAGTGCTAAAAGCATCTTTTGAGTATCAACCGATTGCTGGAAGAAAATCTGTCTGCCTGCATTGTCAACAAGTGATTTGTCAACTGCCTTAAAGTCGGTGCCGTCAAGGATTTGACCGAATACAAAGGTTGCAACAGCGGCATTAACCTTTGAAAGGAATGTTTGGAATGCGAAGCAAACACCCTCCTGTCTTTCACCTGTTTTCCATTCAAGATAGTCAACAGAATCGGCAATGAGCGCATAGGTGATAACGTTGTAAATACCAAGCGGAAGACCCATAAGGAATAAGAATACCCAAAGAACATAAATATTAGCCTTTGTAACGTCCTGAGCCATAACAACATAGCAAAGAGCGTGAACTACAAGACCGAATAATGCTGAGCCGATATAGATTTGCTTGAGCGAAAATTTCTTTCTGAGCATAGGGAAGATAGCCATTGCAGGCACCATACCTACACCGATTGCGACCGTAAGAGTTGTTACGATAGTTCCACGAGGAATCCAAAAGTCGTAAGCAGCTGCTGCGTCAACATTAGGCACAAGCGTTGATTGAGCGCCCGGTAAGAAGTCTTGGAAAATTTGGGTAAAGTTTTGTATAGTTTTTGAATAATAATGTAGTTTCCGATATAGTCAGCGCACTGATTTGCAGTTACCATTGTTGAACCTAAAATTGCGGCGAAAATAACAATGATGAGAAGTCTGTTTTTTGCCGAGAACTACAAATGTTTCCTTAAATGAAGGAGTATGGTCCATCTTAGGTACTCTTTCTTTAGATACAAAGAAATGAGTATTGAAAGACCGCAACCCAAAAGTGCAAATATAACACCGCTTAAGAAAAAGCCTTTTGTGTAACCCATATTGCTTTGATAAAGAATAGGAACAAGAAGAGCAGGAAGTATTCCGCCGAATGTTGAGCCTAAACGAGCAGTAGAGATAAATGATGTTCTTTCACTTTCAAGCGGAGTGATTACTGATGAAAGTCCCCAGAAAGGAACGTCCTGAACAGTAAATGCCACACCCCAAAGAATGTATGTTACAAGAGCCCAAACAAAAGCTGCTGTTGAACCCTCTTTAAACGGGGCAGAGAAAAGAGCAATTGTTGTTATTGCAATCGGAATAGGAGCAAATAAAAGATAAGGTCTCATTTTGCCCCATTTTGATTTTGTTCTGTCAACAATCATACCCATTACAGGGTCATTAAGTGCGTCAAACACACGTCCGATAAGAATAATTGTTGTGCCTTGCTTTAATGTAAGTCCCGCACCGTTTTGGAAAAATACGAGTGTGAACATTGACATAAGGGTATAAATACCCGAACGACCAAACGCACCGACAGTAAAGCAAATGCGCTCTTTCATAGTTAAATAATTTTTTTGTTTCAGCCATTTATTTTCTCCTTTTAATTACTGCCGGCAAAATAACCGGAGCTTCCTCTTGAGCGTTTTGCATTTGCTTTAAAAGTAAAAACTTAAGCTCCTGCCTTACATGTGCGTACCTTGGATCTTTTATAAGATTGTTTTTCTCATTCGGGTCTTTTTGCAAATCATAAAGATAATTTTCAAAATAAACCTTAGATTTATGGTGAACATAGCCTGTTATAGCGGCGTCACGCACTTCATATTTGAATCTGTCAGTTCTGACTGCACGTGAATTTGAAGCCTCGCTAATCTGTATAAATACACAGTCACGCTTGTCGTCGGGATTGTCTACCTGCTTGCCGAGGTCAACGCCCATATACGTTTTCGGAATAGGAATATTTGCCATAGAAAGAAGCGTAGGCGGTAAATCAATAAGTGATGAAAGCCTTTCTTCTTTCTTGCCGCCGACAAATTTGCCGCCCTTAATAATCAAAGGAGTGTGAGTTGCGCTTTCGTGGCAGCTTCTTTTGTATTCCGGATTTCTTGTTTTAAAATGACTGCCGTGGTCAGATGTGTAAATGATAATTGTATCGTCATATATTCCGAGTTTTTTTAAGCTTTTCAACAAGTCTGCCGACATTGTAGTCAAGCCTGTTAATTGCAGAAATATAATCGGGATACATTTCTTTGTAATTACCCTTTAAAAAATGTTAAATCATCCGGCAAAGGATAATCTTTGTATTTTTCAACAGTCGGCTTGTAGCCCTCATACGTGTGATGGTCGTTTTGATGATGTGGCTCTAATTGACTTACAAACATAAAAAATGGCTTGTCTTTATCCCTTTTGTCTAAAAATTCAAGCGCATAATCATTTATGCAGTCAGCCCTGTAACCCTTGAAATCAAGCTTGTTGCCGCTTTCGTCAAAGATATAGCCGTCATAACCGTGAGATGTGAATTCAAGAACGTCAGCACCTCTGAAATATTGGTATTCTCCTTGCTTTTCTCTCGGAATTGCAGTGCTTTCACAGTGTAATCCGACACCCGGAAGCCTGTTTGAAGCCAAGTGCCATTTACCTATGTAAGCTGTTTGATAGCCTGCTTCATTAAAATAATGTGCAAGCGGTTTGATGTCGCTCGGAAGCGGAATACCGTTCCAATAACAGCCGCATTGCGTTGCGTAAACACCCGTTTGCAGGCAAGCCCTCGCCGGTCCGCAGACAGGCTGGCAGGTGAAGTTGTTTTCGTACTTTATGCCTTCTTTTGCGAGGGCACAAAGGTTGGGCGTTACCTCTTCATTAACCGTGTCCCAGCGCTGCTGGTCGGAAAAATAGAAGATAATGTTTTTCTTTCCCATAATTTTCCCCCTTATAGTTTTTATGCTATAAATCCGACAACTGCGTTGTAAAAATTAACAACTGCAATTGCGGCAACAACTGTTGTAAAAACAGTTTTAATTACTTTCTCATTTCCGTTTTTATTCACTTTAGCACCTAAAAAGTCCGCCGACTACCGCACAAATAATTGCAACAATAAGCGTTACAATGTCAAATTCGGGTATTGTGTGAGTAACTCCTAAGGTGATAAGCTTTGAAAGCTGGCTGCAAAAAAAATAGTGCCTACGCTGTAAACTGCCGCTTCCTTAACCGTCATTGAGAAGAAAAGAGCAAGAAATGCAACGTTAATCGGTCCTCCTCCTACACCTAAAAAAGAAGCAATAAAACCAAGCGCAAGACCTACAAGAATAATGCAAATAGGATTTTTAACCTTGAAGCTTTTTGCATTTTTTAAATTTATATAGACAACGGATGCAACAAGCAAAATGCCTAAAATTAAGCCTTGAAAGCTTTTTAATTTACTGTTGTCAAATAATGTAAGAAGATAATCAAATAGCCTTGAGCCGAGTATTCCGCCTATAACAGCACCGACAGATAATGAAACAATCAGCTTGAAATCAATTTTCGTTTTAGATTTAATATGCTTAATTGTAGAGCTTATGCTCATACTGAAAACAGCGCAGGCTGAATAAAAATTAACAATGTTGATAGGGTCCTTTCCTATAAGGTCAAGAAGCGGCTTTATTATTACTCCTCCGCCAAGACCTACATACGCACCCATAAAAGTGGCAAATATAATAATTATACCATATAATACAGTTGTCAATTTGCTTCATCTCACTCTTTGAAAAAATACGCTTTGAATATTATATAATAAAACAATTGTTAAGTCAATTGAATTAAAACATTATCAACTTATTACGGCATAAAAGTTGCTTTCCCATGCAGGAATGTAAACACTGTGCCTGAAATAAAGCTTGTATTTATCATTTAAACTTAATATTTTCTTTCCAAGTGCAAATAAATCCTCATTTCTGTGATAAGCGCAAACATAAAGCTTTGGCAAATATGTTTTTATGATTCTTT
>ENA-OQBL01000889-OQBL01000889.1-human-gut-metagenome-genome-assembly--contig:-NODE-889-length-13519-cov-5.523148_pt1 | contig 13519 bp, 15 predicted proteins | sample MGYA00242747_ERZ504553 | MGnify/ENA primary metagenome ERZ504553 (study PRJEB26092, sample SAMD00036240) | human gut metagenome | host: Homo sapiens | study: EMG produced TPA metagenomics assembly of...
CGCACTGAGCGTCCGCGCCCGTGACATCAACAATGAGATGAAGCTGGCCGCCGCCTACGCCATCGCCGACCTCATCACCGATGCCGACCGCAGCGAGGAGAACATCATCCCCGGCGCGTTCGACCCCCGCGTGGCCGAAGCTGTGGCAAATGCCGTGGCAAAGGCTGCCCGCGAGACCGGCGTTGCCCGTCTGTAAGCGGAGGAAGCGTTTATGAGAACCATTTCCGCACAGGAGATCACGGATACCGTTGCACGGCTGTGCATCGAAGCCAACACCCGCCTGCCGCAGGACGTGCAGGCGGCGCTGGACAAGGCCCGGCAGGAAGAGCCGTGGCCGCTGGCAAAGAGCACTCTCGACCTTTTGTGGTCGAACCTTTCCGCCGCAAAAGAAGAAAACCTGCCCATCTGTCAGGATACCGGCATGGCCTGCGTGTTTGTGGAGCTTGGCACCGATGTGCACATTGACGGCAGCTTTGAAGCTGCCATCCATGAGGGCGTGCGCCGGGGTTACACCGACGGCTACCTGCGCAAGAGCATCGTGGCAGACCCTTTGCGCCGGGGCAATACCGGCGACAACACCCCGGCGGCCATCACAGTGCATCTGGTGGACGGCGAGGGCTGCCGCATTACGGTGGCACCCAAGGGCTTTGGCAGCGAGAACATGAGCCAGATCAAAATGCTCAAGCCTGCCGACGGCGTGGAGGGCTTCAAAAAGTTCGTGCTGGACACGGTGAAGCTGGCAGGCTCCAACCCCTGCCCGCCCATCGTGCTGGGCATCGGCGTAGGCGGCAGCTTTGACAAGGTGGCGTATCTGGCAAAGAAGGCCCTGCTGCGTCCGCTGGATGTGCCAAACCCGGACCCCTATTACGCACAGCTGGAGCAGGAGCTGCTTGCCGCCATCAACGAGCTGGGCATCGGCCCGCAGGGCTTTGGCGGCAGGACCACCTGTCTGGGCCTTGCCATTGAGCAGATGCCTACCCATGTGGCGGGCCTGCCCGTGGCGGTGAATGTTTCCTGCCATGTGACCCGCCGTGCAAGCGCGGAACTGTAAGGAGGGGCAAAGATGGAATACAGACTGACGACTCCCTGCACGGCCGAGGATCTTGCCCCGCTCAAGGCGGGCGACACCGTGCTGCTTTCCGGTGTGGTGTACACCGCCCGCGATCAGGCCCACAGGCGGATGACCGAAGCGCTGGAAAAAGGCGAACCGCTGCCCTTTGATCTGACCGGCAGCGCCATCTACTACGTTGGCCCCACGCCGGAACGCCCGGGCCAGGTGATCGGCTCGGCGGGACCCACCACCAGCGGCCGCATGGATGCCATGAGCCCGCGTCTGCTGGACCTTGGCAATAAGATCATGATCGGCAAGGGCAAGCGGGACGATACTGTAAAGGCGGCTGTTGTGCGCAACGGGGCTGTGTATCTGGCAGCGCTTGGCGGGGCCGGTGCCCTGATGGCCAAAAGCGTGCAGACGCTGGAAGTGATCGCATGGCCGGACCTTGGCTGTGAAGCCGTGCGCCGCCTGATTGTGAAGGATATGCCGCTGACGGTGATCCTGGATGCCCACGGCGGCGACCTGTACCAATCCGGCCCGGCGGCATATCTGGAAGCAAAATAATTTATCGCCTTTGCACAAAACGCGGCCGACTAAAAACCGGCAAAACAGCAGATTTGCGCAGGATAAATTTAGTTTGTTTTAACAAACTTCCGCGAATTGCTTGCACATCGGCAAAAAGTGTGATATCTTGTACTATATGAAACCGTGGTGCTTTGCATCCCGGCACAGACAGGAGGCAAACATACCATGCAGATCCACCAATCCGCAGAAGATTATCTTGAAACGATCCTTATGCTCACCCAGCGGATGGGCCGTGTGCGCTCCATCGATGTGGTCAATGAGCTGGGCTTCACCAAGGCCAGCGTCAGCATTGCCATGAAGAAGCTGCGCGAGAACGGCTATATCGCGGTGGACGGCGAGGGCAACCTGACCCTGCTGGCACCGGGCCGCGAGATCGCAGAGCGCATCTATAGCCGTCACCGTCTGCTGACCCACTTCTTTATGCAGCTGGGCGTGGACGAAAAGACCGCCGCCGAAGATGCCTGCAAGGCAGAGCATATCCTCAGTGAGCAGACGCTGGAAAAGATCCGTGAGCGCGCCATTGAGACGGATGCTGAGCTTGGCAAGACTGTCAAGTAATCCCCGCAGCATTCCAAGATCGTAAAATGATCCCGTTCCTGAAAAGGAGCGGGATTTTTTTGTATGGAAATTGGGCGGCAGATCCCTCTTGCATCCGGGGTGCGGGTGCGGTATTCTTATAAGATAAGAAGGTTTTACAGCCAAACCGGGAGGAAACAGCCATGGATGCAGACGAGATCCGCACGCTTTTGGGCGATAACATTTTTGAGCGGGCCAAGAAATACCGCAAGCGCATCCAGCAGAGCACCTGCACCGTGAACGAGGACGGCGTGCGCCATATTTCGGCCATGGTACAGGGCAGCGGCGGCAGCTATTACTATACGCAGGCATGGCTGCGGGAGAACGGCAGCTTTGTCAGTGCGTCCTGCAGCTGCCCGTATAACCAGAACGGCGAGGGCACCTACTGCAAGCATATCGGCGCATTGCTGCTGGACGATGCCGAAAAGAATGCCCCTGCACCGGCGGCAAAGCCGGATGCGATTCCCGGTGTTGTGCGCGGCGCGGCGGGCCTTGCCCCGGAACCGGCCCGGCGGGACAGCTATGCCTCCGGTCTGGAAATGCTGTTTGGCAAAAAGTGGCACGGGGAAGCGCCGGTGTCGGACAACGAAGCCCGCAGGCTGCTGGATACCTATAAGGAAGCAGCCCTTGAAAACCTTGGCGTGGACGAGACCGCCCAGCGCACCGGCTTTGCCCATCTGGAACCGGAGCTGACCCTCGTGCCCGGCGCACAGCCATGGCTGCGGCTGCGCATCTCGGACGGCGGGCGGCAGTATGTCGTAAAAAGCATCCCGAACCTGATGGAAGCCGTCGAGATGGGCAAAAGCGTCAGCTACGGCAAGGCACTGGCTTTTGTGCACCGGTGGGATGCCTTTGATGAAGAGTCCCGTGCGCTTTTGCAGCTGCTGCGCCGTCAGGTGAACGCAAGGCAGAGCATGGACAAAGCCGCCGTGCGGGTGTACGGCGGGGCCGAACAAGGCCCGGCGGGAGGCATGATCCTGACCGGCGAGATCTTTGATGACCTTGTGCAGCTGTACGAGCATACCGGCTTTTTTGGGCGGGTACGAGCTGCGGGAAGGTCTGCCCGTCATTACCATGACCGTGGAGCGCCGCCGCGGCGGTGTGCAGGTGGAAGGCGAACCCGCACTTTCCGCTGTGCAGGGCCTTGACTATGATTACCTGTTCAGCGAGGATAGGCTCTGGCGGCTGCAGCGGCCCGGGTGCACCCGCATCCTGCCCGCATTGCAGGCGCTGGGCGGCAAAAGCCTGTTCTTTACCAGCGCAGATGCCACGGCCTTTTGCAGCTATGTGCTGCCGGAGCTGGGCAGCAAGCTGAACATCGTGGACCCGGAACGTCTGCTGCTGAACCAGATCCCGCTGGAACCGGTGGTGCAGTTCTATCTGGACGCACCGGACAGCTTCCGCATCGAAGCACACGCGGAGTTTTTGTACGGGGAGGATAAGGTCACGCCGTTCGTGCCGTCTCCGGCAGGGCTTTTGCGGGATGTGCGCGCCGAGAGCCGGGCAAAGCGGCTGCTGGCCTCTTATCTGCAGCCCGGTGTGGGCGGCAGAGAGGAAGTGTACGGCACCGCTGACGAGGACGAGATCTACCGCATGTTGGAGGAGGGCGTGCCGGCCCTGCTGGCCGAGGGTGAAGTATACCTGACGGATGCCTTCCGCAGCCTGCAGGCCGCGCCGCCCCGCATCACGGTGGGCGTTTCGGTGCACGGCAGTGTGCTGGATCTGGAAGTGGATACCGGCGAGTTCCCGGTGGCAGAGCTGAAAGACCTGCTGCGCTCCCTGCACCAGAAAAAGCGCTACCACCGCCTGCGGGACGGCCGTCTGCTGCGGCTGGACGACAGTCTGGAAGGGCTGGACGAACTGAACGATACACTGGAACTTTCCGGGGCCAAGCTCAAGAGCGGCCACGCCGAGCTGCCGCTCTACCGTGCACCCAGTCTCGACTGGGCGCTCTCGGGCCAGAACGGCCTGCGTTTCAACCGCGACGATGCGTTCCGCCGCATCAGCCGCAGCTTTCACGCCGTGAAGGACAGCGAGTATACTCCGCCGGAAAGCCTGCACAATGTGCTGCGCAAGTACCAGCGGGATGGCTACCGCTGGCTGCGCACGCTGGACGGCTACGGCATGGGCGGCATTCTGGCCGACGATATGGGCCTTGGCAAAACCGTGCAGGTGCTCAGCTACCTGCTGGCCATGAAGGAAAGCGGCCAGCGCCTGCCCAGCCTCATCGTCTGCCCGGCATCGCTGGTGCTCAACTGGCAGGAGGAATGCCAGAAGTTCACGCCGCAGCTTTCCTGCGTGGCTGTGGACGGTGACGCAGCTCACCGGGCAGAGCTGGCAAAGCAGTGGGCGGAAGCCGACCTTGTGGTGACCAGCTATGACCTGATGCGCCGGGACGAGGAGCTTTACAGCGGGCAGCAATTCTACGCCTGCATTCTGGACGAAGCGCAGGCCATCAAGAACCACACTACCCAAAAGGTACAAGGCGGTGTGCGGGGTGAACAGCAAAGTGCGGTTTGCCCTTACCGGCACCCCGGTGGAGAACCGCTTGGGCGAATTGTGGAGCATCTTCTCCTTCCTGATGCCGGGGTATCTGCCGCCCTACAAGACCTTCTGCGCCCGGTTTGAAAAGCCTATCGTGCAGGAGGACGACAAAGACGCACTGCGCCGTTTGAACCAGCTCACCGGGCCGTTCATCCTGCGGCGCATGAAGTCCGAGGTGCTCAAAGAGCTGCCCCCCAAGACCGAGAATCTCCACCGCATCGAGCTGGACGAGCAGCAACGCAAGCTCTACCTTGCCGCTGTGGTGGACGCGCGGGAAAAGCTGCGCGCTGCAAAGCCGGAGGATAAAATGGCGGTGTTCGCAGTGCTCATGCGCCTGCGGGAGATCTGCTGCGACCCGCGCCTTGTGGCAGACAACTGGGACGGCGGCAGTGCCAAGCTGGAAGCCTGCATGGAGCTGGTGACGGCTGCTGTGGAGGGCGGACACCGCATCCTGCTGTTCAGCCAGTTCACCTCCATGCTGGAACTGCTGGCAAAACGGCTGGACGAAGCGGGCGTGAGCCACTTTACCCTGCAGGGCTCCACCCCAAAGCCGGTGCGTGCAGAGCTTGTGCGCCGGTTCAACAGCGGCGAAGCGGACGTGTTCCTCATCTCGCTGCGGGCGGGCGGCACCGGCCTGAACCTGACGGCGGCAGATATCGTCATCCACTACGACCCGTGGTGGAACGTGGCTGCGCAGAATCAGGCCACCGACCGCGCCTACCGCATCGGCCAGCGCAATCCGGTGCAGGTGTACAAGCTCATTGCGCAGGACACCATTGAAGAAAAGATCGTGGAGCTGCAGCAGGCAAAGCAGGACCTTGCCGAGACGGTCACCGGCTCGGCAGACGGAGCAATCCTGTCCATGAAACCAGAGGAATTGCTGCAGCTGCTGCAAGAGGAATAAAGAGGAGAAAACATCATGAAAGTCTGGGATCTGCACTGCGATACCCTCAGCGAGCTGCGCAAAGCCGAACATGCGGGCCGGCCCAAGAGCTTCGCGCAGAACGATCTGCATATCGACCTTGAAAAATTACAGAAAGGCGACTATCTGCTGCAGTGCTTTGCAGCATTCGTCAATCTGGGTGACAAAACGCCCGGAGCGGACCCGCTGGTGACAGCGCTGGAAGAGATCGACCAGTTCAAGCGCATCATGGCGGCATACCCGGAAAAAATTGCTCCGGTGTACACGGCGGCGGACATCCGCCGGAATGCTGCGGCGGGAAAGATCAGCGGGATGCTCACCATCGAGGAAGGCGCCTGCTGCAAGGGCAGCGTGGGGGTGCTGCGCCGGATGTATGAGCTGGGCGTGCGCATGATGACCCTGACATGGAACCACGAAAACGAGCTGGCAAGCCCGCAGCGGAACCCCGGCGGGGTGCTGGTGCCCCAGACCGAAAAGGGCCTGACCGGGAAGGGCTTTGAATTTCTGGCCGAGATGGAACGGATGCACATGATCGTGGATGTGAGCCACCTTTCGGACAAGGGCTTCTGGGATATCGTGGAGCACGGCACCCGGCCTTTTGCGGCCAGCCACTCCAACTGCCGCGCACTGGCACCCCACACCCGCAACCTGACCGATGAGATGATCCGCGCCCTTTCGGAGCGCGGCGGCATTGCGGGCCTGAACTACTATGCGCCCTTTCTGGACACCGACCCCACCCACCCGGAAAACTGCCGCAGCACGGTGGAGATGATCGCAAAGCATGCAGCCCACTATAAGCAGGTAGGCGGTGCGCAGATGATTGCCCTTGGCAGCGATTTTGATGGCATCGATGGCCCTCACCAGCTGGAAAATGCTGCCTTCCTGCCGCTGCTGGCGGATGCCCTGCGCAAAGAGGGCTTTACCGAGGACGAGGTGGAAGGCATCTACTACCGCAATGCCATGCGCTTTTTTGAGGAGAACCTGTAATAACAACGGAGAATATGCCGATATGGATAAAAACATGACGCTGGAAAAACGCATTGCTGCGGAGCTGTACTGCTATCAGGGCAAAATGAGCGTGTTCGTGGACGACCTGCAGGGCCATACCGTGGAGGTGGGCGCGGACGAAGAATTTGAGACGGCATCCACCATCAAGGCGTTCATTCTCGCTGCATTGTATTTGCAGGCGCAGCGCGGCAAAGCAGACCTTGCCGAAGAGATCACCTATGAGCAGAGCCAGTTCGTGGACGGCAGCGGTATGCTGCGCGCGCTGGGCGTGGGCGCAAAGCTCAAGGTGAAGGACACCGCCACCATGATGATCATTTGCTCGGACAACATCGCCACCAATATGATCATCGACTATCTGGGACTGGATACCATCAACGCCTGTATCCGGGAGCTGGGCTTTGCGCATACTGTGCTGCACAATCCGCTGCACTTTGACCGCTACCGCCAGCTTGGCACCACCACGCCGCGCGACTACGCGGCGCTGTTCGCCCGCATTGCAAAAGGGGAGCTTGTCAGCCGGGAAGCCAGCGCGGAGATGCTTTCCATCCTGCGCCAGCAGCACTACAACACCATGCTGACCCACGATTTTCCCCAGTATTACCTCGACTGCGAGGAGACCGGCGCGCCGGAGCTGATCTGGGTGGCCAGCAAGAGCGGCAGCATGAACGCCTGCCGCAACGACGGCGGCATCGTCCACACCCCCTACGGCGAGTATGTCATCGTGCTGATGAACAAGGATTTTCACGATATCATCGAGTACAATGAACACCCCGCCATGGTGTACGGTGCCCGCGTCTCGCGGATGATCCTGGATCAGGTGCTGGCCTGTGAGGGCCGACTGTCCCTGTCCTGAGACGCACGTTCTCCCAAAGAACAAAATTGGAAAAATAAAAGGAATTATAACAATGGGTATCACGCTCTCGCCATGGATGATGGTGTTTCTCGTTCTGATGACGGGCTTTGCAGGCTTTGTGGATTCGGCAGCCGGAGGCGGCGGTCTTATCAGCCTGCCGGCCTATCTGTTTGCCGGGCTGCCGCCCCACTACACCTATGCTACCAACAAATTCAGCGCCGCCTGCGGCACCACTTTTGCCACAGCCAACTTTTTCAAAAACGGTGCAATGAACCTGAAGGTGGGCATCCTTGCAGCCATTGGCAGCTTTGCGGGCAGTGCACTGGGGGCGCATATCGTGCTGCTGCTCAGCGATGAACTGCTGCGCACCATGATGTTCCTCATCCTGCCAGTGGCGGCGGTGGTCATTTTGTGGCAGCGCGACCTGCCGGACCAGAACCGGGACGACGGAACTCTGAACCTGAAAAAGATCCTGCTGGCGCTGGGCATCGGCTTGGGCATCGGCCTGTACGACGGCATCGTGGGCCCGGGCACCGGTACCTTTGCCATCATTGCCTTTACCACCCTGATGGGCTTTGACCTGCGCACCGCCAACGGCAACGGCAAGGTACTGAATCTTGCCAGCAACTACGCCAGCCTGTTCACCTATCTGATGAACGGTCTGGTGGTGTTCCACATCGGCATCCCCTGCGCCGTCAGCAACATTCTGGGCAACCTGCTGGGGTCCCATTTCGCCCTGAAAAAGGGTGCGCGCTTCATCCGTCCTATGATGCTGGTGGTGCTGGTGCTGCTGCTGGGCAAGCTCATCTCGGACGCAGTGCTGTGAGCGCCGGGCGCGCCAAAGGCTCCCTCTCCGAGGGAGCTGGCAAAACCGTCAGGTTTTGACTGAGGGAGTTTGCGCCCGTTTCCCGCCGCAAAAAACAAGTCGGGCAGCCCGCAGGCTGCCCGACTTTGCTCGGATGATCATTTTTCGGTGGTCGCTTATTCCAGCACCAGCCCTTTGTCAAAGAATGCCAGACCAAATGCACCGGGGCCTGCGTGGGTGCCGATGACGCAGCCGATCTGGCGCACCAGCGGTTCGCCCATGTGCAGATTTTCACGGAAGTAGTTCTCGATGGGCTGCACTTCCCGCAGGCTGGAAGAATAACCGGCAACAGCGGTAAAGTCCGGGCTGATGCCGCCCAGCTCTTCGATCTTCTTGAACAGGGCCACATAGGCACCGGGCAGGCCGCGGGCCTTACTGGCCATGGCTACCTTACCGTCCTTGATGGTGATGAGGGGCTTGATGCCCAGCATCCCGCCCGCGACGGCCACAGCGGCAGGCAGACGGCCGCCCTTGCGCAGATACTTCAGATCGTCGATTGCGGCAACCAGATGCAGATGCTCCTTGGCGTGCTCCAGATCGGTGGCGATCTGCACCAGCGTCTTGCCTGCGTCACGCAGCTGCACGGCCAGACGCACCAGCAGCGATTCGCCCAGACACACGGTGGCACTGTCCACAAACAGCACGTTGTCTACATTGGCGAGGTCTGCGGCCAGCTTTGCGCACTGCCATGTGCCGGACAGCTCGTGGGACAGGAAGATGCCCAGCACTTCGTCCCCGGCGGCAGCGGCTTCCAGATAGAACTTCTCGAACAGCTCCGGGCTGGGCTGGCTGGTGGTGGGCAGCTTGCGGCAGCTGGCCAGATGGGCATAGTACTCGGTGGGGGTCATGTCGATGCCATCCCGCAGGATGCTGCCATCCTCCAGCGTCACGTTCAGAGGGATCACGGTCACGCCCAGCTGCTCGGCTTCGGCGGGCAGGATGTCGGACGCAGAATCGGTGAGAATACGGATCATAAAATACCTCCGGATTTCCGGTAAAAACAAATTCAAGTTATGTTTCCCGACGCTTTGCAATAAAACGTCGGGAAACATTATACCAGAATCCACAGGGAAAAGTCAATTACCTGAGCGAAAATTGCTTCGTCCCAGCGCAAAATACTTGCGTAAAAGCCGCTGCTTATGATAAGATAGGCGCTGAGAAACGCACGGCAGGGAGGGCAGGCCATGGAGCAAAAGGCAAAAACAAGGGCGCTGCTGGCTGCGTTCGGCTGCGCACTGGCCTACCTGCTGGCAGGCAAAGTGCTGGCATTTCTGCCTGCCCCGGCGTGGGATGTGCGGGCGCTGAGTTTTGTGCACCACTGCATCGCTGCACCTGTCGTGGAGGAACTGGTGTTCCGCGGGGCCATCCAGCAGCTGGCGCAGCCCTTGGGCAGATGGCAGGCCGCGGCGCTGCAGGCGGTACTGTTTGCGGTGCAGCACGGCACCCCGGCGGGCATGGCGTGGGCGCTTGGCTGCGGCCTTGTGCTGGGCGCACTTCGTGAACGCACCGGCAGGGTATGGCCGGGGATGCTTTTTGCATACATTGAATAATCTGCTGGTTTTTTGCAGCAGGATAAAGGGGAACCTATGACCGATTCTGAACTGATGGGCCTTGCGCTGGAAGAAGCCCGCAAGGCGGCTGCACTGGGCGAGGTGCCGGTGGGGCCGTGGTGGCCCGCAACGGCGAGGTGGTAGCTGCCGCCCACAACACCCGCGAGACCGAAAAAAACGCACTGCATCATGCAGAGCTGCTGGCCATTGATGCCGCCTGCAAAAAGCTGGGCGGCTGGCGGCTGTGGGAGTGCGAGCTGTTCGTCACGCTGGAGCCGTGCCCCATGTGCGCCGGGGCCATCATCAACAGCCGCATCCGGCGGGTGGTATACGGCGCGGCAGACACCAAGGCGGGCTGCTGCGGCAGTGTGACCGACCTGTTTGCAATGCCCTTCAACCACCACCCGGCGGTGGAGCAGGGGCTGCGCGCAGAGGAAGCACAGGAGCTGCTGCAGGCGTTTTTCAAGGATCTGCGGGCACGGCTTGCGGCCCGGCCGAAGTGGAAACCGCCTGTATGACCGGCATGGAATATGAAGAAACCGTAAAAAAGTGGAAGCTGCGTAAAAAGTAGGCGGCTTCCACTTTCTTTTTTCGGCAAATTGTGCTATATTATTTAATGGTGTTTTGTCGAAACCCATCTTATGCAGCTGTCTGCCGCGCCGAGCACCGGACTTTGACCGGATAAGAAATGGACGCTGAACGGACGGCGATGGGCCGCACAGACATCTCCTGCACGGCATACCTTTGCAGTGCAGAGATCACGACAGGAGGACTATACTCTTGTACGAAGATGAATTTGAACTGACGTTCAATCTGTCGGGTGAGGAGCCGCAGCCGGAACAGGCTGCACAGGAGCCGCCCGTACCGCCAAAGCCAAAGGCGGCAGCACCCGTGGTGGACGAACCCACCCGGGTGATGGTGCTGGAAAAGCCCCAGCCTGCGCCGCAGCCGGAAATGCCGGAGCCTGTGCAGGAAGAGCCGGAGAAAACACCGGCACCTACCGTGCAGGCAGCAGCCAATGGCCGCTGTGTGCTGATCTCCGGTGGCGACCGCGGCATTGGTGCCGCTGCGGCCCGGGCGTTCTATGCGGCGGGCTACCGCGTGGCGGTGCTGTACCACAGCAATGCCAAAGCCGCTGCAGAGCTGGAAAAACAGCTGCCCGGCATCACCGCCGTGCAGTGCGATGTGGCGTCCCGCGCCAGCTGCGAGCTTGCGTTCCGTACCGCAGAACAGGCACTGGGCCGTGTGGATGTGCTGGTGAGCAATGCGGGCATCGCCCAGCAGAAGCTGTTCACCGACATCACCCCGGAAGAGTGGCAGCATATGCTGGACGTGAACCTGACCGGTGCGTTCCACCTGTGTCAGCTGGCGCTGCCGGGTATGATCCGCCGCAAGGCCGGACGCATCCTGACCGTGAGCAGCATGTGGGGCCAGACCGGCGGCAGCTGCGAGGTGCATTACTCTGCAGCAAAGGCAGGCCTGATCGGCCTGACCAAGGCTTTTGGCCAAAGAAGAAGGCCCAAGCGGCATCACAGTGAACTGTGTTGCGCCCGGGGTCATTGATACCGATATGATGGCAGCATTCACCGCCGAGGATAAGGCCGCGCTGGCCGAAGAGACCCCTGTGGCGTCTTGGCAGCGCAGACGAAGTGGCGCAGCTGCTGGTGTTCCTTGCCGGCGAGGGTGCGGGCTACATCACCGGTCAGGTGTTCGGCGTGAACGGAGGACTTGTGATCTGATGCGCAGGAACACTTTATTACAGGATTTCCCCCGGCGGGAGCATCCCCGGAGCAAGAAGGAGAGAGCAAAATGGGCATGACTTTAAAGGAACTGTTGACGAAAGGCGAAGGCACCATTTCGGCCAAGGAGGCCAAGGCGCTGGCTGCACAGTGCAGAATGGATGAGGAAACGCTCTACACCCTTCTGGAAGAACGCGGCATCAAGGTTCTGGAAGAGGATGCAGAGCCTACGCTGGATGTGGACAGCATCATGGCCGAGGTCGAGAATGCCGAGAACAACAACGATGATATGGGCATCAGCGAGGACGAGGAAGAGCAGAGCGAGGAGAACCCTGCAGACCTGAAGGCTGCCATGGACGAACTGCTGGACGACCCCGTTAAGAACTACCTCAAGCAGATCGGTCAGATCCCGCTTCTGAGCGCGGAGCAGGAGGTGGAGCTGAGCCGCCGCATCCATGCCGGTGCCGAGGCGGCGCACATCCTGCAGGCCGACCGCCAGAAGTACGGCGGGCCGGAGTACATCAAAAAGAACAGCGCCCGTTTCTCGTTTGAAGAGGATGAGAACAGCCGCAGCTATACCGAAGATCTGGACGAGGAGGGCAACGAGAAGCCCAGCGAGGATGCCGAGGAAAAGGCTGCCGAAGAGGAAGCTATGGAGGCTGTGGAGAACGGCCCCCTGAGCGACGAAAAGCGCGCTGAGCTGCTCAAGACCCGCCGCGATGGCCTGAACGCCCGCCGCAGCCTGAGCGAAGCGAACCTGCGTCTGGTGGTGTCCATTGCCAAAAAGCATGTGGGCCACAATCTGGCATTCCTGGATCTGATCCAGGAGGGCAACATCGGCCTGATCAAGGCTGCCGAGAAGTTCGACTGTGACCGCGGCTTCCGCTTCTCCACCTATGCAACCTGGTGGATCCGTCAGGCCATCACCCGTGCCATTGCGGATCAGGCCCGTACCATCCGCATTCCGGTGCACATGGTGGAGACCATCAACCGGATGCGTCAGGCCACCAACCAGCTGGTGTACCAGAACGGCCACGAGCCGACCCCGGAAGAGTTGGCAAAGGCCATGGATATGAGCGTGGAGCGTGTGCGCGAGATCCAGCGCATGGCACAGGAGCCGGCAAGTCTGGAAAGCCCCGTGGGTGAGGAAGAGGATTCCTCTCTGGGCGATTTCGTCGCAGACGAAAACGCCGAAGCCCCCGGCAAGGCCGCAGACCGCGCCATGGTGGCACAGCAGATCAATCTGGCTCTCAAGAGCCTGACCCCTCGTGAAGAGAAGGTCATCCGCCTGCGCTTTGGTCTGGACGATGGCCGTCCCCGTACGCTGGAAGAGGTTGGCCGTGACTTTGGCGTTACCCGTGAGCGTGTGCGCCAGATCGAGGCAAAGGCGATCCGCAAGCTGCACAGCCGCAAGTGCCTGTCCCTGCTGAACGGCCTGATCGAGTGATAAAGTAAGACTCCTTCAGTCATCGCTGCGCGATGCCAGCTCCCTCAGAGAGGGAGCCCTTGGCAAAACCGGAAAGTTGTCCGTACTGCCAAAGGCCCCATCTCCGAGGGGGCTGTCTGTGTAAGCAGACTTGGGGGAGTTCTTTCGTCAAAAAAACGACCTTTTTTTGCAAAAATCCAGAATTTTTTTGCAAAAACCTCTTGCCAAACGGTGGAAACTGTGGTATTATAACTGAGCTGTGATTGCGCTGCTATAGCTCAGTTGGTAGAGCGCATCCTTGGTAAGGATGAGGTCTCCAGTTCGAATCTGGATAGCAGCTCCAGCTCAGACGCCCTGAAGTCGAAAGATTTCGGGGCGTTTTTCTTTTGTAGATCGT
>ENA-OQBL01000890-OQBL01000890.1-human-gut-metagenome-genome-assembly--contig:-NODE-890-length-13519-cov-4.626867_pt1 | contig 13519 bp, 14 predicted proteins | sample MGYA00242747_ERZ504553 | MGnify/ENA primary metagenome ERZ504553 (study PRJEB26092, sample SAMD00036240) | human gut metagenome | host: Homo sapiens | study: EMG produced TPA metagenomics assembly of...
CCGCATTGATTTAAAAAACGATCTATGAGCCATACCAAAAAACCGACAATTGAAAAAATCATCCTTGCCCTGCTGGGCCTGCTGGCGCTGGCCGCGCTCGTCCGCACAATGTTCCTGGGGCTGGAGATCGACGAGGAGTACGCCCTGTCCCTCGGCTTCCGCCTTGTGCGCGGTGACCGGCTCTTTTACTCGATGTGGGAGCCACACCAGCTGGCCGCCCTGCCGCCCGCTTTGCTCATCGGCCTGTTTACCGCCGTCGCGGGCACGACCACCGGCGTGCTGCTGTTTGTGCGCGGCGCTGTGCTGGCTGTCAAGCTCGCGCTGGCCGTCTGGGTTTTACCGCAGCCTGCGCGGGGCCCTCGGGGGGCGCTGCGCCTATCTGCTGGCGCTGGCCGTGCTGGCCTTCACGCCCAAGTGGTTTTTGGGGCCGGACTACGTCAGCCAGCAGTTCCACTTTACGCTGGCGGCGTTCCTGTTTTTGTACGGCTACTACGCGCCCGGCCCGCGGCAGTACCGCGGTCTGTGGCGGGTCGCGGCGGGCGGCGTCTGCGCCTGTCTGAGCTTCCTCGCCTACCCGCAGACCCTCGCTGCCGCGCCGGTGCTGATGCTGGCGCTGCTCCTGCTGGGCCGCGGCAGTGCCGACAAATGCCGCGGTCTCTGGGTATTTGTGCTGACCTGTGCCGTCTGCGGCGGTGCGTTTGTCGTGTATGTTTTGCAGGGCATGGGCTTTGATTTCGCCGCCCTGCTCGCACGCGCCGACCTGATTTTACACGACCCACAGTATGATTTTACCACAGCGGACCGTCTTGCCATGCTCCGCTCCCAGCTTTCCGCCGTCATCGGCAACTGCTGGCTGTCGGCCCTGGCCGGTGTGGCGCTGGCCGCCGCCGGGATGCTCTTTGGCGAGCGCCGCGGCTTTGCCCGCAGCCTTGAAAAGGCGCTTTGGTACACAGCGTTCTTCCTCTCTCTCTGGTGCACGGCCTACTGCCTGCGCGCGCAGGAGCTGGATTTCCGCTACATGTGCCCGGCGTTCGCGCTGGCCGGCGGCTGGACGTTCTGGTGTGACCGGCGCGAGGCCGACCACCGCCCCCTGCGCCGTCTGCTGTTCTGGCTGGGCTGGCTGCCCGGCATAACGGCGTACCTGTTTATCCTGCGCTCCACGCTGATCGCGCTGTCAACGACCTTTATGTACCTGTTCTGGCCCGCGGTCTGCGGAACGGCAGCGCTGCTGCTCAAGCCCCGCCCGACCCGGCGGCACCGCGCCGCGGCGGCATTGCTGGCAGCCGGGCTCCTGCTGGCCTGTGCCGTGCCGAAGCTCTGCCTTGTGCTGGAGACCGGCTGGCACTGTGAGCCGATCACGGCCATCCAGCCCGAAAGGATCCCCCGCGGCCCCGCCGCCGGGACCGTGGGCCGACACCAAGGCCGCTGACATGCAGGAATGCCTGTATGAAGCCCTCGCCCCCTATGCGGGCAAGAGCGTGCTCCAGGCCATCGGTGAGCAGCACGGCCTCGGCTTTCTGATGGCAGACGGCACGCTGACCGTCGCCCAGGCGTCCGTCATCTCGGGCACCGACAGCGACCCGCGTTTTGAACAGTACTATGCGCTTTTACCGGAGAAGCAGCCCGACGTCATCCTCTACGATGATGCCGAGGTCCGCGACATGGCCGAATTCCACGCCTGGATCGAGCAGCACTTTACCATCACAGACCGCTACACCGTGCAGCACGGCACGGCCAGTCTGCAGGTGCTCGTCGTCGGGTAATTTTGCGGAATTTTACAACCGGGAACGGTTGTCATCCTGCTTTCGGATGTGGTATACTGTTATCAAATCGTCATACTTTGCAAGGAGGCGCCCCCATGGGCCTGATTACTACCATCCAGAACAAAACCGAACAAGCCCGCGCAAAGGAACGCATCCGCCCGCTGCTGGAGAGCCGCATGATGCGCGACATCCTGCTGGAGATCGGCCAGCGCGGCACCGAAAAGCTCGACCCCCAGAGCGTGCCGCTGGATCAGCGCCCACTTGCATCGAAGCGCGCCGCCGAGTGCGGCACCGCGGGATTGCAGCAGAGCGTCATCCGGGAGATCGTCCTGGACGAGGCCGCCATCACGCTGTTTGCCGGCAGCAACAAGGTGCCGTTCCTCTACGGCGACTACAATTACGAGACCATCGACGACACCGATTGTCTGCCCGCCGTAGCACAATATCTGGTGCAGCACCTGCTGGGGTACTACAACATCACCCGGACATTCTACTCTGTCCCCAAGCACAACGGACGCAGCGTGACCGAAAAGACCCGCCAGGTCTTTATCAAGCGCCACCACGAGGACACCCCCTTCGACCCCCAGCCCACCAAAAGCAAAAGCTGTTTTAAACCCAAAACACGCTCCGCAGTTCATTTTGAACCGCGGGGCGTGTTTTTACATTCTGTAGGGGCGAGCATTGCTCGCCCGCAGGAGGTGTGCGTCAGCGGAAGCCTTCCGGGTCGATGACGAGCATCTCCCCCTACAGCCGTAGGGGCGGATTCCATATCCGCCCGGGCGCTGTTCCACTGCCGCAAACAGCACGGGCGGGCAGTGCCCGCCCCTACAGGGCTCCCTCCTGTTTACCCTGCTCTCCCCATCGCCAGCACCGCCACCGTTATGTCATCCTGCTTGGCCCCGGCGCGGCGGACGGCAGCGTCAGCCACGGTCTCGGCGGCCTGCTTCGGCGTATGGCCCAATTTGGCGCAGAGCTGCAATTGCTGCATCAGCCAGTCGCTCCCGTCGGTCAGCGCACCGTCGCTGACCAGCACGACCCAGTCCCCGGCGTCCAGCGCAAACGTCGTGCTCCGTCCCACCAGGCTGTCCAGCACACCCATGGGCAGGCTTGCACCGTCCAGCATCCGCGGCACGCCGCTGCGCACCAGAAAGCTCGGTGCGGCGCCCGCTTTGAACAGCCCGGCCCGCCCGGTGTACAGGTCCACCGTCAGCAGGTCCAGCGTCGCCCCGGCCTCCTGCTCGGCTCCCTTCAGGCCGAGCGCCACGTTCACCAGCCGGGCAGCGCTCTCCGCTGCGAACCCGGCGCGCAGCAGCTGTGCCGTCAGCTTGGCCGCCATCTGACCGTCCACGGCGGCGGCGCGGCCCGTGCCCATGCCGTCGCACAAAAGCATCTGCGCCCGCCCGCTCGTGTCGCAGAACTGGTCCAGCGCGTCGCCGCTGACGCTCTGCCCGCCGGCTGCGTGCGCCGCTGCGCCAAATTCAACGGTAAACAGCGGTTTTTCGCCAAAGCACAGCATCGTGACCGTGCGGCAGTGGGTGATTTCGGGCGTATCCATGTCGCGGCGGCAGATGCGGGTCATCTCGTCGGTCAGGCCCGCGACCTCGTCTGGGGTGAACCGCGTGCGGCAGATCGTCACATTCGCGGTCAGCCGCCCGGCCAAATCAGCGGTCACACTGCATTCCAGCGCGTCCAGCCCCAGCTCGGCAAACAGCTGCGCCACGCGGGCCTCGCGCCGCGGGTCGGGCAGACCGGCCTGGCCCAGCTTGCCCGCCAGCTGGGCCAGCGCCCCGGCCAGTGCGCTGTACTGCTCGGTCAGGGCGGCGCGCAGCGTCACAGCCCGGGCACGGGTCTGGCGGCGGCTGCGCCACAGCCGGTAGCCGTGGTTGGCCGCTGTACAGAGGTCTGCCGGGTGGATGCACCCCGCCAGCTGCCCCGGCAGGTCCTCGACCTCCACGCGGCCCTTGCCTCTCGAGCGTCGGCTTCAAATGGTACAGCCCATCCATGGCCGTGGCGTAGCCGCGCACCCAGCACCGGCTGCGGCGGTGCAGCTCTGGCAGATCGTGCGGGCGACCTGCTCCACCACAAAGTCAAAGGTCTCGCCCTTGGGCGGCACTGCCGCTGGCAGACCGCGTTGACCGTGTCGGCAATGTCGCTCAGTGTGTCCGCCACGGCGGAGAGCTTGCGCGCCGCCCCGCCCAGGCCCTGCGTCTGCACGGGCGGCGCGGGCGGCGGGAAAATTTTGTGCAGCACGCTCCCCGGCACAGCCAGCGCAGCCACAACGCCCACCCCGGCACTGACCGCCAGCGGCAGCACACTGACAGCGTCAGGCGCGGCCAGTGCCCCCGCGGTGCAGCCCGCCGCAAACACCCCGGCGCAGCGGCCCCGCTCCCCCGGGCAGAGGCAGGACGCCGCCAGACTGCCCAGCGCCACAGCCAGCGCGGCGTAGGCCAGTGTCGGCCCCGACGCCGTGATGGCCGCCGCCAGCGCAATGCTCAGCACGGCGGTCTGCTCCAGCGTGCCGCCGATGGCCGCGCACAGCCCGGCCCCCGCGGCCAGCGCCAGGCCCGGAGCCAAAGGCCCGACGGCACAGCGCTGCAGGCATGCCGTAGCCACAGCCAGCCACAGGCAGACGCCGCGCGGCTCCCGCGCCGGAAAATGCGCGAACGCCCAGCCAAAAACCGCGGCCAGCAGCGCCGTACACCCCACCGTGACGGTCTGCCCCGGGTTGAAAAGTACCCCCCGCCAGTACGATTTGCAGCACCTGCGCCGCCGTCAGCGTCAGGCAGCCCGCCAGCGCCCCGGCCCCGGGGCGGCCATCGATGAGCCGCCGCACCGCCGCAGCAGCCACGGCAGCCACGGCCAGTTTAACGCCCAGCAGCATCGGCTGGAACGCCAGCCCCGCCGCCAGCGTGCCCAGCGCCGCGGCCAGGCAGTAGGACGGCGGGCAGCCGATGACCAGCGCCAGCCCAAACGGCGCAGCCCCGCCGTAGACCTGTCCGGCCCCCAGCGCCGCGCCGCCCAGCACTGCCGCGCCCTGCCACAGCAGCGCCGCACTGCGCGCCCCGGGCAGCAGCCTTTCCATTGTGTCGTGCATACGTTCCCCGTTCAGTACAGCCATCGTGCAAGCCCTCCGTAAATGTACAGTATATGTCTCGGACGCTTTGCACTATACCACCCCCGCACGCTGTTTTTTGCCGCAGAGCGTGGAAAACCGAAAAGAGCGTATAAACAAACAAAAAGAGCACCGCCACCCATAAAAGGGGCGATGCACGCAAAAAGCTTCCCCCGAGGGGCAAGCCTCCCTTAGTGTCTCCAGCTCCACCACAAAAACTTGGTGTTCGTCACGAAATAGCGTTTGAAAAGCCGCTTCGGGTCCTGCATCAGGCGGTACAGCCATTCCAGATTGCAGCGCTGCATCCAGGCCGGGGCGCGGCGGATGTTGCCGGCCTCGTAGTCAAAGGCCGCACCCACGCCCAGCATCAGCGCCTGCACGCGGTTTTCATGGGCGGCCATCCAGCGCTCCTGCTTCGGCGCGCCCAGGCCCACCCAGACAAAATCCGGCTTTGCCGCGTTGATCTTCTCCACGATCTCCGCATCCTCGTCCGCCGTCAGCGAGCGGAACGGCGGAGAATACATCCCCGCGATGACCGCGCCGGGGTACTTTTCCGTAATTTTTTCGCGCAGGATGTCCAGCGTCTCCTGCGTGGAACCGTAGAAATAGTGCCGGTAGTGCTTTGTCCCGCTCTCCTTCAAAAGCTCGCGCATCAGGTCGGGGCCTGTCACGCGGGCGGCGTCGGCAAAGCCCTTCTTGCGGCTGTATCTGGACAGCGGCCCGCCGTCCGGCAGGGCCATGACCGCGCCGTTCTGCACCCGCAGATAGGTCGGGTCGTCGTGGGCCGTCACGGTGGTGTGGACGTTCGCCACGCAGATATATTTCCCGCGCCATGCCTCGCAGTTGTCCTCCACCAGGCGCAGCGTTTTGTCCATGTCGGTGACGGCGATGTTCACGCCCATAATATTGCAGGTCTGCATGCCGCTTCTCCTCACTTTCCTGTTTGGCCTTTATTGTATCACACTGCCGGGCGGCTTTCAACCGTGCGGGGAGAAACGCACATTTTATGCCGTTTTTCCTTATTCTATGTGCATCCTATTATAACATTTTCCCGTTAAATCCCCGTCTTGTCAAATTTCATTCGTCCTGTCTTTTTCATTTGTCGGTTATGACAATTTTTGTCATTTTATATCTTTCTCGCAGATATTCACTGGAATTTCAGATTACAGTATGCTATAATTTTTTTTACCATAGTAAAAGGAAGAAGTCTAACCTTTTTCCTGTATGGTATATGGGCTTTGCCCGTATATTTTTCGAAGAAAGGAGGATATTACCAATGAACAACTTCAAGAAGTTCGTCGCCGTTCTGCTGGGCGTTGTGATGGCTTGCGTCTTCGCCACCTCCGCTTTCGCTGCTGATTTCAGCAATGCTGATACCGCTGCAAAGGCTAAGGCCGAGATCAAGGCTTTCGCTGCCAGCTACGGCATCACCACGATTGACAACACTGTCAACAGCCTGACTGCTGACCAGCTGCAGGTCATCTACAACAACATGGACGCTCTGAAGGCTACCGCCGCTTCCGCCAATGCCACCATCAAGGGCACCACGGATGTTGCCGTTGCCACCAAGGCCGCCAATGATGCTGTTGCTACGATGAACAGCCTGCTGCCCGCCGGTGTTTCCATCTCTGCACCGACCATCGACACCAGCGATTCTTCCAAGATCGTTGTCTCCGCCGATGTCACCGCTAACGGCGCAAAGGATACCGGTTCTGTCGTTGCTAAGGAGGTTCCTACCACCACCACCGACAACAACACCAACACCAGCGCTGCTGTCAGCAATGCCGCCAAGAACAGTGCTGCCGCTTCCAGCGTCAAGACCGTTTCTTCCGCTGCGAACCCCATCACCGCTTCTTCCAGCGCTGTCATCAAGGCCACCGGCGATAACACCGCCGTTGTCTTTGCTGTTGCTGCTCTGGCTGTTGCCGGCGTGCTCGGCATGGCCGTCCGCAAGGAGCGTGCACTGTAATCCAGCTGCATAAGTCCGGTTTTTGACCGGCAGCGGGCAGAACCTCTGGCTCTGCCCGTTTTTCGTTGTTTATACGGGATTGGTCAATTTATTCTTGTTTTAGACCTTCCTTTTATATAGAAAATAGTTTATAATATAGGATGCAGTAATTATCAACCATATCAGGAGGGAAAGCATATCACCATGCAGGCAAGCAAGAAGCACTCTTTTCTGCGCCGCAGTCCACTGGCTTATGTAGTGGTCCCGCTGGCCTTTGTTCTGGTCAGCACCGCGCTGGTCTTTATCGTGGGCCACACCATGCTGGCCCCGTACCAGGCCCTGCTGGGCTGGTTCTTCAGCACAACGGAGGTCGCGCAGCCCAGAGATCTGCTGGACAATGCCGCTACCGTCATCAACGGCGGTACGGTGGATGAGCCGGACGCCCAGCCGGACAGGCTGCCGCTGAGCTCCGTCACCTACCCGTCCGAGGGGGACCGCTACGCGACGATCACGATCTCCGGCACCAACGTCGATGCCCCGGTCTACTACGGCGACACGAACAAAATTTTGAACGCTGGCGTCGGCACCTACAAGGACGACTCCCGCGTCGGCATTCCCGGCGAGGGCAAGACCATCCTGCTGGCCGGGCACAACAACACCTTCTTCAATGACCTGCAGCACGCCGAGGCCGGCGCGACGGTCACGATCACGACCCACTACGGCGTCTACACCTATGAGGTCACCGGCACCGAGATCCTCGACTATCAGGACGAGACCGCCTACGACTTCACCCGTACCGACGAGAATCTGATCCTGTACACCTGCTATCCCTTCGATGCGCTCGGCTTCACGCCGAACCGTTTCTTCGTCTATGCCAAATACGTGTCCGGCCCCGTGCTGGACGCCAACAGCTAAGGGGGTGTATGTATGGCACAAAAACAAGCTCCGCACCCCCGCCGCAAGGGCAGCGTTGTGTGGGCCACGGTTTTAAGCTGGCTGTCCAGTCTGCTGCTGGCACTGCTGGCGCTCTGCCTTGTCCTGATGACAACGATCTGCAGCGCCTCCTACATGAAGGAGCAGGTCAACCGCAGTGATTTCAGTGAGGCCGCCTACAGCTATCTGTATGACAACTTCATCAGCTACGGCGCATCGTCCGGCTTCTCCGCCGACGTGATGACCGCTGCCCTCTCCCGCGACCAGATCACGGCGGACATGGCGGATTCCATCACCCGTCTGTACCAGGGCGACACCGCCATTGATACCCGCAACGCGATTCTGAATACGACGTACGACAACCTGATCAACGATTTGAACGGCCGCGGCGTCGAGGTCACATCCGACGTGGAATCCGCCGTCGTCGTCGTCGCCGACGCCTGCCGTCTGGACTACGCCAACTATGTCACGGTACCCCTGGCCAGCCAGCTGTATACTTTTATTGAAAAGTGCAGCCGTGTTGTGCCGGTGGCCGTCGCCATCATGGCGGTGCTCTGCGCAGTCAGCCTCTTTGTGATGCTGCGCTTAGCCGGCAGCTCCCGCTACGGCGTGCGCTGCCTGACGTTCGCTTTCACCGCGGCTGCGGCGCTCTGTGCGCTGGCCGCCACCATTATTTTCCCTGCGATCCACATGGAGGCGCTGAGCATCAATCCCGCTTCGGTCAAGCAGCTGATCGTCACCTATGTGCAGAATCTCTTTGGTCGCTTCGGCCTGTTCGCCCTCATCTACGGCGCAGTCGCCGTGATCCTTCTGGCCCTGACCGCCACTGCCAGAAGCCGCATGAAACGCCGTCAGAACATTTAACAGGAGGACCCACACATGGAAAACGAAGGTTACGAAACGATTGACCTCTTGGAGGTCCTGAACGCCGTCCGGCAGCACCTGCTGGCCGTCATTCTCACCACCGTAATTCTGGCCGGTGTCGGATTCGGCGTCTCCAAGTTCCTTATCACCCCGCAGTACGAGGCTTCCGCCCTGATGATCGTCAACACCCGTCAGGATACGACCTCCAACGTCACCAGCGACCAGATCAACTCCGCCACCAAGCTGGTCTCCACCTACAGCATCATCATCAAGAGCGATACCGTACTGCAGCAGGTCATTGACAACCTGGGTCTGAGCCTGACGTATGAAAAGCTGGCTGAACGTGTCACGGTCAGCGCCGTGGATGACACCCAGGTCATGAAGGTCACAGTCAAGAGCGACAACCCCGAGTGGGCGCGCCAGGTCTGTGAGCAGATCACCGTCGTCTCCCCTGACGTCATTCTCGAGTCCGTCGAAGCCGGTTCCCGTCAAGGTCATCTCCAGCGCCGCCGTCAATCCGACGCCTGTCTCCCCCCAACGTGGGCCGCAATACCATGCTGGGCGGCGTGCTGGGCCTGGTCATCAGCGTCGGCATCATCCTGCTGGCCGTCCTGCTGGACAACAAGATCCATACCGAGGACGACATTGCCAAGTATCTTGACCTCGCCGTCGTGGGCGTCATTCCGGAATATCAGGGAGGTAAAAACGAAATGAGCAAGGCAAGCAAAAGCACCAGCCGTCGCAAGCTGTTTACCGTCGGCAGCGACGCCCCGTTCCAGTTTGTGGAAGCCTACAAATCTCTGCGTACCAACCTGGAATTTCTTTCCCTCTGCCGGCAACTGCAAGACCATCCTGATCACCTCCTCCGTTCCCGGAAGAAGGCAAGACCAACGTGGCCGTCAACCTGGCCATGACGATTGCGGCCTCCGGCAAGCGCGTTGTCCTTGTGGACTGTGACCTGCGCAAGGCGACGATCTCCCGCTATCTGCGCATTCCGCGCAACCATGCCGGTCTGACGAACGTCATCACCTCCAAGGATGAAGGCGCGCTGGCCACAGCGCTTGTCCGCGTCAAGGATTCCGGCATCACGGTCCTGACCGCCGGTACGATCCCGCCGAACCCCACCGAGCTGCTCTCCGCCCCCATGACCGAGAAGATCTTTGCCTCCCTGCAGAAGGCATTCGACTATGTTATCGTGGATACCCCGCCCGTCAGCCTCGTCACCGACGCTGCAGTCCTCTGCCGCATGGCGGACGGCGTGCTGCTGGTCGTTCGCCCCGGTGTCACCACCATCCAGAGTGCCCAGCTCAGCAAAAAGAACCTGGAGGCCGTCAACGCCCACATCCTGGGTGTTGTCATGAACGGCTACAACGGCAAGCAGAGCGGCCGCCGCGACGGCTACTCCTACGCTTACTCCTACAGCTATTACGACGAAGATAAAAAGGGAAATGATGCATGAGTAATGCCCTTGTAGAGCTGCACTGTCACATCCTGCCCGGCATTGATGACGGTGCCAAAGATCTGGATATGTCAATGTCGCTCATTCGCAAGGAATTACAGGATGGTGCGGCGGGCATTGTGTTCACGCCGCACTTCCATTATGAGCGCATTTCCGTGGAGCAGTTTACCGCGCGGCGCAAGGCAGCGTTCCTGCAGGTGTCCGCGGCCTGCAAGGCCGAGGGCCTGCGGCTGGCCGGTAAGATGGGCGCCGAGGTGTTTTACTCCACCGCGCTGCCCAGCCTTGACCTGCGCCAGCTGGCCTTTGCGGGGAGCAACTATATTTTGATCGAGTTCCCCACCACGATGCACCCGCCGGGCATCGACGAGACGCTCTACGCCATCCGTGCGCAGGGGTACACGCCGATTCTGGCCCACGTGGAGCGCTATCCCTTTGTGACCGAGGACCCGACGCTGCTCTACAACTGGGTCTGCGACGGATGCCTGGCGCAGATCAACGCCACCGGCCTGATCCGGAACGGACACACCGCCAAGTGGCTGCACAAGCTGATCGAGTGGAACCTTGTGCACATTCTGTGCAGCGACTGCCACCACCCGGTCAAGCGCCCGCCCAACCTGGCCGAGGGCTTTGCCCATCTGCCTGACAAGGTCGCCCGCCGCATGCAGCGCAACGCCATCGACATCTATCTTGGCGACGACCTGCGTCCCCCCGAGCCGACGAAGCCGGTCTACCGCTTCGGGCATTGGGTGTAAAACAGAATATACGTAGGGGAGGGCTAAAGCCCTCCCCTACGCTATTTTTATTGCCCGTTTTCCACCGTCTGCCCGGCCCCTACCGCGTACTATTCGCCGCGCTCACGCCTCTGCCACCGCCACCAGATACTTGTAGATCTGCGGCTTGTACTCCTCATACAGGCCCAGATGCTCATACAGCTCCTTATAATATGCAAACAGGGTCGCGCGGGTCGCCACGATGTTCACCGGGTTCAGCGCCGTGTGCACCGCGCTGCCGGGCGTGTTGAAATAGTTGTAGATCGGCGTCGACAGCGCGTAGAACTTCTCCGCATAGCGGATATAGCTCAAATTGAAATACAAGTCCTCCGACCAGTCCATGTCCTCGGCGCATATAATGTCATCGTGCGCGCGGACAATGTCGGCGCGGTAGAGCTTATTCCACATCACACCGTAGTAAAAGCTGGCCGGTTCCTGCATCAGGCCCGCGGCGAATTCCTCCTTCGTCATCGGGCCCTCCATCAGGAAGCCGTAGGTCTGCACCTTGGTGGGCCGCTCGGGGCGGGGGTCATCCTCGGCACGGGGGCGGGGCGGCGTAATGCGGTTGTAGTGCGCAATGACCAAATCGGCGCCGCTCTCCTCGGCCCGCTGCACCAGCAGCTCCGTGGCGTAGGGCTGGATCGTGTCGTCGGCATCGACGAACTGCAGATACTTGCCCCTGGCCTCCCGCAGGCCCATGTTGCGGGTCGCGGCCACGCCGCTGTTGGCCTTGTCGATGAGCACGATGCGCGGATCGACGTTGGCATACATCTTGCAGACCTCCAGGCTGACGTCCTGGCTGCCGTCGTTCAGCAGCAGAATTTCAAGGTTCCGGTAGGTCTGGCGGCGGATACTCTCCACACAGCGGGCGATATGATCCTGGGCGTTATAAATCGGCACGATAATACTGACAAGCGGCTGCTCCGGCATGGCGGGTGACCTCCTTTTTGTAGTAGTATATCCACAATACCACACTTTTGCCCGGTTGGCAATGGAAAAAGTGCGCGAGGTGTGGTATGATGCTTATAAGGGCTTCCCCATCGGGGGAAGCTGTCCGCAAAGCGGACTGATGAGGGCCAGCCTTCCGCCGCAGCCTGTTCATGGGCTGCCCCCGCAGACCTGCCCTTCATCCGGTCTTCGGCCACCTTCCCCCAAGGGGGAAGGCATCACTATGAAACGAGGTCACCACCATGAAGCCTTCCATCATCCGCCTGCGTGCGCTGGAAAAGCAGCTGTACGCCTACCTGTATGCCATGACCGTCATCGACTTTGACGCCGAGACCGTCGCGCCCGAGGGCAGCGCCGATGGCCGCGCCGAGGCCACCGAGGTTTTGAGCCGCGCCAGCTTTGACCTGCTGGTCAACGACGGCACCGCCGCCCTTTTGAAGGAGGCCGCTGCCGACGCCGAGACCGAGCAGGAGCGCGCCGAGGTCCGCAATTTGCAGCGCCAGTACGACGAGATTGCCCGGATCCCCGCCGACGAGTACGCCGCCTTCACCAAGCTGTGCAGCCAGAGCGTGCCCGCTTGGACCAAGGCCAAGCGCACGAACGATTTCAGCCTGTTCGCGCCGTATCTGGAAAAGCTCATCGCCGCCCGCCGCGCCCAGGCCCGGTATTTTGCGCCGGACCGCGACCCCTATGAGGTCCTGCTGGACCGCTACGAGAAGGGCCTGACCATTGCCCAGTGCGATGAATTTTTCGCGACGCTGCGCGAAACCATCGTCCCGCTGCTGGCGGACATCCAGACCCGCGGCAAGACCGTGCGCACCGACTTCCTCGACCAGGAGTGGCCCATCGACGCCCAGCGCCGGGTCAGCAAAAAGATCATGGAGCTGTGGGGCCTTGACCCGGCCCACTGCTATCTGGCCGAGAGCGAGCACCCCTTCACCACCGAGTTCTGGCGCGGCGATGTGCGCATCACGACCCACTACATGCCCCGGGACATCTTCTCGAACCTCTACAGCGTCGCCCACGAGGGCGGCCACGCGCTGTATGAGCTGAACATCAACCCCGACTACGACTACACCGTCGTCACCCACGGCGCGACGATGGGCATTCACGAGAGCCAGTCCCGCCTGTTTGAGAACCTGGTGGGCCGCTCCCGCGCCTTTGTCCACTACCTGTACCCGACGCTGAAGGAGCTGTTCCCCGCGCAGCTGGCCGACGTCTCCGCCGAGGAGATCTGGCGCGCCGTCAACCGCGCCGAACCGGGCCTGATCCGCACCGAGGCCGACGAGCTGACCTACTCCCTGCATATCATGGTGCGCTATGAGCTGGAAAAGGCCCTGATGCAGGGCACACTGGCCGTGGCCGACCTGCCCGCCGCCTGGAACGCCAAGTATAAAGAGTACCTCGGCGTCGATGTGCCCGACGATGCCCACGGCTGTTTGCAGGACATCCACTGGTCCATGGGCGACATCGGCTATTTCCCGAGCTATGCCCTCGGCAGTGCCTACGGCGCACAGGCCCTCGACGACCTGCGCAAAACAAACGACTTTGACGCCCAGTGGGCCAACGGCGACGTGGAGCCGCTGAAGGCCGCCTTAAAGGAGCGCGTCTGGCAGTGGGGCAGCATGAAGGAACCGCCTGGCTCGTCGAGAGCTCCTGCGGCGGCAAGTTCGACCCGCACCACTTCACCGATTATTTAAAGAAGAAATACACCGAGCTGTA
>ENA-OQBL01000891-OQBL01000891.1-human-gut-metagenome-genome-assembly--contig:-NODE-891-length-13512-cov-6.913635_pt1 | contig 13512 bp, 11 predicted proteins | sample MGYA00242747_ERZ504553 | MGnify/ENA primary metagenome ERZ504553 (study PRJEB26092, sample SAMD00036240) | human gut metagenome | host: Homo sapiens | study: EMG produced TPA metagenomics assembly of...
CACATATTCGTCCAGCAAATCTGCCAGCTTGTCAATATCGGCGTCCTCTTTGTGTTGGACAGAGACGACCACCGTGGTGATGCGCACGGGGGTATCACCGTTGTATTCCATCGTGACCTGTACCTTGCCGTCCGGACCGATGTCGGGGATAACGCGGTCATGCGGGAGATTTCCAGCAGCGTCACAAGGCGCTGGGCGGCAACCACCGGCATCGGCAGGTATTCGGGCGTTTCGTTGCAGGCGTAGCCAACCATAACGCCCTGATCGCCTGCACCGAGGGTGTCCTCGTCCTCTCCCTCAGCCAATTCCGGCTCGACAGCGCCCGCAATGTCGGGACTCTGGTCGTGGATGTAGCAGTCGATTTGGTACGCCTTCGGGTCATAGCCGACATCCCGCAGGGTGTCGCGGACGATGTTGAACACGTCGGGCTTGGCCGAGGTCGTGATTTCACCCGCCACGATAATGTGACCGTGGGTTGCCATGACCTCACAGGCCACGCGGCTGGCGGGGTCATGCTGCAGACAGGCGTCCAGCACGCTGTCGGCAATGAGGTCGCACAGCTTGTCGGGATGCCCGCGCATGACGGATTCTGCGGTGTAAAAGCGGGGATGCTCGTTTTCTTTCATGGTTTCGGTGTTTTCAAAAATGTCGTTCATTAGTTCTTCTCCTTGCTTGTTGGATGATTTCGGACATAGAAAAAAGCCCGCAGGCGGGCTGCGGGCGAAGAGTATCGTATTCATATCAGCGCTCCGGGGATTCTTTTGTTTTGGGCGGCGGAGCCATAACGCGGGTATATTCTTCCGGCGTGGTGTGTTCCACACACAGGGTTTTGCCCAGCAGGAAAAACAGCTGCGGGTCGTGGTACATTTCCTCGTAGTGCTTCATCTGCTGCGGGGTAAGATCAGTAAAATCATCGCGGGTCAGGCCGCAGACGAAAAATGTGCCATGGATGATGTCATAGTTGCCCAGAATACGGTTCAGCGGCAGGTTTTCTGCAATGCCGTTGTCATTACAGACGTTATGTGGTGCACCACATAACGTCTGTAATGCGTAGTTATATGTTATGTGTAGCATAATTGACATCTCCTTTCGTACCTCCTGATTTCATTTGTATTTTAGCCGGTAGCTTTTTGTGATACTCTACATAATGTAGAGACACAATGCTCTGCAAATAACATCAGGAGGTTTTATAATGTCTGAAGCAACAATACCAATCAAGGAATTGATGGAAAAGACCGAGCAATGGCTACTCGGTCAGGGTTACAAGAAAAGTACTCTTGGGTTTTATAGAGCTACATGGAACAGATTTCTTTCGTATTCAGCCTCTCCCGCTTATAGCCGTGAAACTGCAGAGCAGTTTTTGCTTCAATACTTCGGAGTCGATGTCCACGCTATAGATCAGACTCTTGACGGTCGAATGCGCCATGCACGGCGTCACATGAATGCATTGGACGAGATTTTTCGCACGGGAACAGTGTGCCGCCGTAAAGTTTATGGCGTTGCTTCTATTGATGACGATTGTTTCGATAAGTTTTTTTCCGACTACTTGAGTTATTGCAAAATGCAGAATTTTTCGAGATCGTGGATGGACAACACAATAGCAGCATTGAGGCTTTTCTTGCTTGCTGTTCATTCATCAAACACACAGAACATCAAAAGCATAAATGCGGAGACTATCAACTGTTTTTCCACGGCTATGAGCAATGCTTCAGAAATATGCATGAATGTTCGTAGAGCAAGATGCCGACAAGTTGGTGCTTACCTGCACTGGCTTTATGACCACAAATATACGGATTTGGATTATTCCCTTCAACTCCCAAACTTCAAACGCACTGCACCCCAGATTCCACAGGTATGGAGTCCTGAAGAGATCGACAAGATTCTTGCAGTCATCGATACTGCCAATCCAGTTGGAAGGCGGAATTACGCGATTTTTCTGCTTCTTGCAAGAACAGGGTTAAGGATAAGCGACGTTTTGGGACTCAAATTTTCAAATATTAACTGGAAGGAAAACTGCATTTCACTTTCTCAGCAGAAGACAGGGAACGCCTTGAGTCTGCCACTCAGCAAAGAGCTAGGTATGGCGATTATTTCTTATTTGCAAGATGGCCGCCCACAGTCCTCCTCGGCTTTTATCTTTCTGAGCCATAACGCACCGTTTCAGCCATTGGGTGAGCATAACAATTTCAATCCGGAATTTCATAAGTATTTACGCAGAGCAGGGATTGCTATCCCAACAAAGAGGCACACAGGCGTACACACTATCCGCCATTCGTTTGCCACAAATATGCTGAGAAAAGGCACTCCGGTGCAGGATGTGTCCCAAATCCTCGGTCACAGTAACATCAGTGTAACAGAAACCTACTTGCGGGTCGATATTGAACATATGCGGTTATGTTCGCTGAGTTTGGAGGGATTACTATGAAACAATTTACTTTCACAAGCCAGCTTGCGCCAATAATATGGAAATATCTGGAATCTCGACAAAATGAGGGATATACCTCCGTGCATTGCGGCTATTATATGCAGGAACTGGACTGCCTTTCAAAGGAACTCTCGGATGCCCCCGTGGTGACAAAAGAGCTTATTGACGCATGGGATTTATTAAAGCCATATCTTTCAAACCGTTCGAAAATAGTCAGACATAATGCGATACGCGCTTTTGCAAAATTTGCATACACGCAGGACGGAATCTCCTATGTCCCGGATACCAGCAAACTAAAGAACAGTTCGACTTTTACCCCGCATATATTTACTGTTGAAGAAATACGGCGATTATTATATGCAGCAGATAATCTGCCGGTCAGGAATAATGCGCCAACAAGGCATCTGGTCATACCTGCTGTTATCCGGCTTTTATATTGCTGTGGTTTTCGTATAGGTGAGGTGCTCCGGCTAAGAGTGAAGGATGTCGATTTGGATACAGGCATTATTACTGTACACAACGGGAAAGGAGGTAAGGATAGACTTGTCCCTGTCCACAATAGCGTAATAGAGTATCTCCGAAGCTACTCTGCTCAGTTACCAGATGAAAGAGAATGGTTCTTTCCATCTGCTTGTGGCCATTATTCTATTAAAACAATCTATGATAATTTTCGCGAGCTGCTATTCGCATGCAATATTCCTCACACCGGCAATGGCCCTCGTGTGCATGATTTTCGGCATACATTCGCAGTTCATACACTGGAAAAACAACTTTCTGATGGGTATGATCCCATGGTAATCGTTCCTCGCCTTGCCGCGTATTTGGGACATAAGAGTTACCGTGAAACCTGTTGGTATATTCACCTGACGGTTGCTTCGTTCCCGGAACTTTCCCAAAAACTTGACAGAGCATTTGTCGGCATTATTCCGGTTGGAGGTGAGACGGATGAGGAAAACTGACTTTACCAAAGCACTGACCGAGTATTTCTCAATCTATCTGCCTACTACATGCGGGGTGAGTCCCAATACCACCAATTCATACAGAGATACTTTCAAGCAACTCCTTCTATTTTTTCAAGAAAAGAAAGGCATCTCCGCAAATTATATAGAATTGCGCTATCTGAATATGGAACTTGTTTCTGAATTTCTGGATTGGTTAGAAACATCCCGCCATATTGCGGTTACAACAAGAAACCAGCGACTTGCCGCCATAAAGGCCTTTGCTCATTTTGTACAGTACAAGTTTCCGGAAAACATAGAAAACTGCGTTGACATTATTAATCTGCGACCCAAAAAGTACGAAAAGGCATTGATACCGTTTTTGACGGAGGATGATCTGTCACTTCTTCTGTCCCAACCAGATGCATCTACCCGACAAGGGCTCCGAGATTTGACACTTCTTGCACTACTGTATGACTCTGGCGCACGGGTACAGGAATTGGTGGATCTTAGGCTGAAAGATGTCCGTCTAACACACCCCCCAATGGTTATTCTAACTGGAAAAGGACGAAAAGTTCGTCAGGTTCCCCTGATGAAGGATACCTGCAAACTGTTGGACAGATATATCCGCAGCTTTCATTCCGATTCTCAGTCTCAGATGATTCCGCTATTTTATAATGCAAAAAAGCAGGCTTTATCTCGCTATGGAGTCACCTATATTCTGAAGAAGTATGCGGCAAAGGCATCTCCGGTACTTGAACCACAGAATATATCTCCTCATGTATTACGCCACACCAAAGCCATGCACTTGCTGCGAGCTGGTGTTAACATGATATATATTCGAGATTTTCTTGGGCATGCAGACATCTCTACAACAGAGGTTTACGCTCGCATCGATGCAGAGATGAAGCGAAAAGTATTTGAGGAGAAAGTGCCGAATTACACACCCAATACCACAATGCCTTGGGAGGAGGATGAAGATTTATTGCAATGGTTAACACAATTTGGAAAGAAAACTTTCTGATTATGTGTAGTAAATTATGCTTAAACGCCCGGGATTCTGGGCATTTTGCTCAATTACTACTCATTTGTAGGAACTACTCATTACAGACGATACAGGCGCTATCCCGCCAAGGGTACACGGCCTCGATGGTGCCGCCGACAACTGCCTGCTCGGCTTCAAGGGTATGCTCAATGTCGGCTTCGCGGGGGTATTTTCCGGGTTCAACAATCAGAACTTTCATCGGCATCCTCCTTATCAGAAGTTTCTTTCAGCGCATTTCTCTGCTTGACGGTCAACAGCACGATACCTGTCGCGGACGCAAGAGACACGACCACAATAGCCAGCAGCGGGAAACCATCTCCTGTCTGCGGGAGGGTCTGCACCTTGCGCGGTGCAATAACCGGCGTGGGCGCGGGAGTGGGCACCGGGATTGCAGCGGGTGTCGGCTGCGGTGTGGGGGCCGGAGTCGGTGTGGGCGTGTCCTCGCGAGGCGTAGTTTCGTCTATCATCTGAATCAGGCGTTTGTCGGCGCGCACCCATTCGGCATCCACATTTTCGCGGACGAAAAGAGAAATCCCGTCATCAACGGTTTCCAACTTGAACTGCACCGAGTTTGCAATTTCAAAGCCGGCCGGGGCGGCATCTTCGGTCAGGGTGTAGATGTACTCTTTGGCTTCGCCTGACAGCTTGATAAATTCATCCGAAATGGGAACACGATGCGTTTTGTAATCTGTCACCCAAGTGTCAATAGCTTCACCGTCTGCATCACGGATCGTCAGCGTAGCGCCCGGCAGCAGATTGCAAGCAATGTCCGTTTTGTCGATATCCAACACAGGCGCATCCTGCAAGATGACAGTGGCCTCATCCAGTTTTGTCCAATCATCGTTGGATTTCACATAGACCTTATTGACCTGCTCTGTACCTTCCTGCACCAGCTTGAACACGATGCTTTCGGCTTCGGCATAGCCGTCCGGGGCACGTTTCTCCGTCAGGGTGTACTCTTTTTCAAGTTCCAGACCTCGCACGGTGTGCGGCACTTTGCCGGAGGTCCAGCCCTCGACCAGACTGCCGTCTGCATCGCGGATTTCCAGCTTCGCGCCGGGCAGTTCCTTTCCGTTGGTGATGTCCTGCTTGGAAATGTCCACACTGGTGCGCAGGTTGGTGTTTGTACCGTTCACGACCTGCCATGCGATTTGCTGACCTTCATAGGTGAACTCTACATCCACAGGGGTGCTGTCCAGCAGGTAACCCGCAGGGGCGGTGATTTCCACAATGCGGTATCTGCCGCTGTTCTCGCGGCTGGTGCTTCGCGGACCTGCAGGGTCAATGTAATATTCGCCGCGAATCGGCACGTCCACATCAAACCAAGTAAAGCCGCTGGCGTTGGTTGTGCTACTGGTGGCCAGCTTTGTACCGGCGTCCAGCAGCTTTGTACCGTCCGCGGAATAAATGTCATCCACGGTGTAGAGTTCATACACCGCGCCGGACAGATAAGTCAGAGTCTCCCGATCTTGCTTGTAAATGCCTACACCGATTTTGCTGACTTTATCGCCGGGCTTTTCGGGCGTGGGCAGCACCCGCGCATTTTCAAACACAAGTGTCTGCCCATTCTTGTGGGCATCCGAGGCGTCCTTGACATTCACAATGCTGTACGAACATTCCTTGTTGCCGTCCTGCTCGTGGCTGACAATAGTTTTTGCCAGCACAATGTCATTTTTCTGGTTGTCCCAGCCAAATTCCACAGTGTAGCTCTGCTGGGTCAGCACAAAACCATACGGCGCTTGAACCTCGGTAATGATGTACTTGCCCAGCGGCAGGGTCACGGTGATTTCGCCTTTGGTGCCATCATGGGTAATTTTCAAGAAATCATAGGTTGCCTGCGTGCGGGTGGGACTGAATTTCACTTCATCCACCTGCCCCTCCGCGCCGGTGGTAACAGTTGCCACCAAATCGCCGGATTTGTACCAGTAGGTGCCTTGGCGGTCTGGTGTGGCAATGTCGGCTGCAGCGTGAATTTCGTACACCGCGCCTGCAAGGTTGTCCTGCGTGTAGATGAACTGACCGTCCTTGTAATCGGTTAAGACATTGCCCAGCTTGCGGATCGTAAGCTGACCGAGCGTTTCGTGATTGCAGTATTTTTCTTCTACGATATACTCATCCATGTCGTTGGTGGCATTGCCCACGACCTGCCAGACGCGGTCGGATTTGATTTCAAATTCTACCGAGTAGGCAGGATCGTTGAAATAGCCTTCCGGGCCCTGCAGTTCCTCAATGAAATAGCGCCCCAGCGGAAGTTTTTCGGGTGTTTTCATAAGACCGTCTGCATCGGTGTAGAACACATCCGTTTTCTTGGTGGCGCTGCCGCTGGCGGGGTCGATCATGGAAAAGCGGGTCTTGCGGTCTTTCTCATCCAGCCGATACAGCGCAAAGGCTGTGTTTGCAATTTTGACCGCTTTGCCGGTTTCTGTATCGGTCTTGATGAGTTGCAAGTAACCCTCCAATTCCTCGTCCAGCACATTGTAGGTCATGTAGTCGTTGCTGGCGGTGGTGACGCTGCCCGCAGGAATCGTGAATCGGCTCTGCGGGCTGTTGGCGTCCACTGTCACGATGAACGGATCACACTGGAACACATCCTTGGGGATGGTGGTTTCCACGACAAGGTATTGCCCATAGGGCAAGCCTTCCACGCGGAAAATGCCCTCATCGTTCGTGAACATTTCTCCCAGCCTATACTCAGCGGGCTGATCCGTGGGCATCCAGCCGTTGCCCCTGCCGTTGGCGTGGTCACCGTCTGCGGTCAAGGTGGCGTTATAGGCGTTGACCGTGTCGGTGTTGCTCTCGAACATATTGGCGATGGCCTGTCCTTCATGGGTGAAATCGTATTTGAGAGTGGCGTTATCGTAATTGTCTTTGCGGTAGGCTGACAGGATGCTGGCGGCATCGTAGCTGCCATCCGGGTTCTGCTTGAACTGCGTCGCCTTGCTCAGTTTGGAGATGCGATAAACGGTAAAGCCCGCACCTTCCAATTTCAAAGCAGGACTAGGCTGTCCAGTGGTGGAAACAAGTTTTTGCAAACTAAAGCCGGATTTGAGGACTTCGTCTTGGCTTTCCTGCTCGGCATGGATGTGGTAGGTTGATTCATCTGCATAGGGCAGGGTTTTGTAGTGGTTGACCTCATCGCAGAGATACCCTTTGGCGTAGGAAAGATAATAGCCATCCCACGCTTTGCTACCGTCCAGCTTGCGGCTCTCAGCCACAGCAGAATACTGGTTTTTGTAGATGTAGTCGGTGTACTCGCCGCCCTTGGTGGCAAGGCTGTTGTATTTTCCGGTGCGTTCCAGTTTCTTATTAAGTTGTGGATACTTTCCAGTGATGTACAGTTTTCCGTTGCCATCAATCGGCAGCACCAGACCTGTGGCGCGTTCCACAAGGTAATATCTGCCCATGTACAGGTTGGCAAAAGCCAGCTTGCCGTCCTTGATTTGGGCGGAAGCCACAAGTCGGTCTTTCTGCAAAATGGGCAGGTAATCGGTATCCCAGCCGCCGTTGGTGAGAACCGTAGTGTGCCAAATGGGCGTGCCATTGGCATCGGTGATTTTGGAATAGTCAACCACACCCGAAACACCGTCCGGGTGTTCAATCGTGTCTGCAGCGTACAGATCGTACACTGCACCCTCCAGCGTATTGTCGCCGTTGCTGCCCGCAGCCAGATACCGTGCAGCGTCCAGATCCACTTTTGTCAGCAGGATATTACCGAGGACACGGTCGTTCTGCATCTTGTCGGCATTGGCGTGCATGGTGTAGGAATCTTCGTTTCCGGCAATGCCCGTGGGGTCTGTGGCGTAGGTCTTATCTGCATTGCGGCTGCCAAAAGTGATGGTTACGATGCCCTCGCCGGTGTCGATGAGCGTGCCGCCGCTGTTGGTCGTAGTAATGTCGGCGCTATAATCGGCGTTGCCCAGCCAAATCGTATGACCGTCCAACGCTTTCGTGATTTCAAAGGCATACGCCCGCTTACCCAGCACAGAGCCTGCCGTGCCGGGTTTGGTTACATCCGTCCAATCGCCATAGTACCCGCTGGGAGCACGACTTTCCACAATGACGAACTTGCCCTCATTGCGCTGGGTATAGAACAAATCGTCCGAACCGCCTGCATAGTCACTGTGGTTGATGACCTTGTAGGTGCCGCCACTCTGGCGTTCAACTTTGTATTGGTTATATCCGCCTGTCGGGATATAGCACTGCCGAACCACATCCCACTCAAAAATCTTAAACTCGGCGTTGCCCTTGATGCGCTGCTTGGTTTCGCTGTCGATTTTGTCGATGCTGACCTTTACCGACCATTCATCGTTTTTCATCGGGTAATCGTTCGAACTGTTGGCAGGAACGGTAATAGTCTGGTGGCTGCCCAGCGCACCGGGCGTGGAATCAAAGCCATGAGGGATGGTGATTTCATCGTAGCTGAATGTAATATTGGCAAGCTGCGCCCGCGCCGAGGCAATAGCGGCGTCCACCATGCCCTGCGCTTCGTTCTGCAGCTGCCCGATGGCTGCATTCTTGGCGGCTTCGGCAGCGGCATCCGCTTCGGCTTGGCTGGCGAACGGTCCTTCCTGCCCGCTGAGCGTACTGGTGCTGGTCTTGGACACCTCGTAGTGAGCCGTCCATGTGGCAGAACCGTCGCCGCCGTTGAGGTGAAAACTGTCATCCTGTGTGTGACCGCTTGTGGTAATTGTTTGTGCCCCGGCAGGGGTCATCTGCCAGCTGCCGCCTTCCACGCTGCCGCTGGTCCGGCTGGGCGTGACGGTAATGACCGCCCCGTCCACCTTTTCCAGCGTGTTCAGCTGAACCTTGTCGGTGTTGACAGTGAATGTCAGATCAAAGCTTCCGCTGGCGCTTTGCGCAGGAGCTGTCCACGCAGCGGAATAATACTTCGGTTCCGGAACACTCGGCACATCCGGGATCTCAGTGCCGCCTGCGATTTCCTCACCAACCAGCGCCACAACCTGCCACGCATACCCTGCGGGCGGGTTATAGATGTAGGTGTAGTAGCCGTTTTCCCCTGGACTGTGCATCTGTACCGTTTATGAGTTCTTCTGCAGCAGCAATATAGGTCTGCGCTGCGTAGCTGTCGGGATAGTTTTCCATGATCCACTGCTGGGTTTCATCGTAAAGACTGCCAAGGATGTTTGGCTGTTCTTCGCCGCCTTCAGGATCATCTTCAAGGCTTGCCACAACAGGACGGTCATCCAGCATATCCAGACTCAGCTGACCAAGACCGCCCCAGATGTTGACCTGATTTGCATAGTGGTTGCCGGGGGTATACTGGCCGGGTTCAAGGCGGGACACATGAGAAAAGCTGTAGGTGGGGCAGCCCTTGGGCTGGCCGTTCAGGCCGTGGCTGCAGCAGTAGGCTTCCTGGCCGTTGAACCAAATGAGCCATGTGCCGCCCTCTTTGGCGATGCTTGTGATTTTTCCGGTGGTATACGGAGGGGTCGGCCCTGCAGCATAGGCAGCAATGCCGTTATCGCCGGTGTCGGCATACATCTGTGTGGGTGCGGCATCCTCGCTGATCTGCACTTGGATAGATTTTGACTGCGAACTGCCGTCCGAATCCGTATAGACCAGCTGCGCCGTAAAATCGGCAGAGGCTTTCACATACAGGCCCGTTGCTGCCGCCGACTGCTCCGAGTATGTCTGGCGCAGGATTTCAGCCTGCTCCCGCTTGTCTGCCGGGACAGGCTCATAATCGGTGGATTGGTAGCTTAAAAGCTCCACACCGTCCGGCAGTATAATTTCGGATACTGCACCGTCTGCCGGGTATTCGACCTGCGCCAGCAGCGGAACAATGACATAGTCTGTACCGGGGGTTTTGCCGATTGTGACCGTGTTCTCCTCTGCGTTCAGCGCATCGGCATCCATATGGGCATCTACGCCGTCATACAGGTCAGAAACCCACGCGGAGATACCGATTTTTGTTTCGCCGGTTGCCACGGGCAGACCCATGCTGCCAAGGTAACTGCCGGTAGGCGCGTCCGGCAGATCGTCGTACAGATTTTCAGTGATCTGCGAAAGACTCGGTATCGGGACATTGGCTTCAGCGGTTTCCGGTGTGGCCGCTGAAGCTGTCTCCGGTGTGGCGGGGGCATCCTCCGCAAAAGCGGGCAGCGCTGCGCCCGGATTTGTGAGCGCAATCCCTACCGCCAGCAGCAGCGACAAGCCCTGCTTTATTCTGTGTTTATTTTTCATATGAGTTTCTCCTTTTGTTGCAAAAGAAAAAGCCCGCTGCGGGTTGCAGCGGGCAGGGTTAGCGTTCGGGAGCGTGTTTCTTTGGACAGGGCGCGGTTCTGGCCTTGTAGGCTTTGCGGTATTTTTCGTCAGCATCATAGAACTGTTGCGGAGAGATGCCCGCATCCAGACACCCCCGCATGACAACCGCATTGTAACGGCTGCTGACCGGGAGCAACTGGTCGCGGTACGGTGCGTTCATCGTGTAAACCATGATTTCATGCGGCGTGCCGACTGCATCCGTAACCGTCAGGGTCTCCTTGTCATAGAATGTCGGGTAACCCTCGTAGCAGTCAAGCTGGGATTCGTCATGGTCGGTGATCGACCAAATCAGACCTTCGACGGTTGCGCCCTCTTTGGGCAAAATCGTCAAGTAGCCGCGCCGGAACGCCAGCTCATAGCCGTCCAGTTTGGCGGTTCCGACTGCCGTTGCCTCCGGGCAGCGGTAGGCCATCTGCTCAAAATTCAGATTGGAACCGTAGGCAAAATATTCTTTTCTCGACATTTCTTCTCCTATCTGGCCTCGTCTGTGCGGGGCCGTGGTTGATTGCTGGGATACAGCGACTTGTCGTGCCGCCACGCCTTGTCACCGGGCAGATTTTTCAGCAGGTGCATCCGAACATTTTTGTACTCAGGACCAATCAGCCCCAGCCGCAGCAGAAAGGTGCGGAAAGTGAACGCCGGATTATCCCCGATGGGCGTTTTCCGGAACTGCGTGTACTTTTGGTTGATGCCCTGCGCCGAGATCGCCATAGCCAGAATGATGTTGGCTTTGGCTTCACCCGCATGGAGCGTGGAGTTGAACAACCGCCACTCGATTGTACCGTGATAGAATACAGAATGCATATTGCAAGCCCTGTACCGCGACGAATGGTAGTGATAATCACTCCCGTCCCGCCCTTGATACCAGCGATCTTTCAGTTGATCCATACTTGCACCGCTGGGTAGCTTGCGGATTTCCTCCAGAATCGGCTCATCCACCGCCTGACAGTAGCTGTCGATGCGGGCAGGGTTGACTTTAAGTGCTGCAAACAAAATATCCTCTTTGGAATACATGATGGACAGCACATTTTTGAGGCTCTGCGGGGTGTGCTTGCTTGCATCCACATGGACGTGCATTCCACAGCTGTCGTTTACGATGCCGCCTGCACGGCGCAGTGCGCGGACAACCTCCTGCAGCTTTTCCATCTCGCTGTATTCAAGTTTGGGGGAGTTCAGTTCGACCTTGTAGGTCTCCCCAATAAGAACAGACCGCCTGCGGCATTCGGGATGGATACTGCTGTCCCGAACGATTTTCCACTCTTTACCGTCCAAATCTTTGACCCTGTAGGCATCGTAGCCACCGCCGGAATGCTCGGCGCGGGTGCCAAACAGGTCGGCCAGCGTTTGGGCTGCCGTGGCGCGGTTTATCCCGGTCAGTTCAATTTCACAGCCAAAATACTGGTCACGGAAATCAAGGGGCAAGCGCCTCACCCCGCAGTTCTGCGTCCATCTTGGCAATGCGCCGTCCGATGGCCTCTACCACATTGACTGTCACACCGTTGCCTGCCTGTTTGTGGGCTTGGTTATCGCTCTGGATGGCAAGCACCGTGTCGATGCGGTCATCTGCCCAGCCCTGCAGGCGCAGACATTCGCGCGGTGTCAGGCGGCGGATGCGCCCCTCACACAGAACGCCGTGACGGTCTTTCGTAGTAAGGGTATGCATGGGTGCGCCGGGCTTGCCGGTGCGTTCGGTGTTGCGGGCGAGGTCGGACTTGATGGGATTTTTGACCGGGCGAACTTCAACAGTACCTTGTCGGCAGCCCGTTGTAAGTGTATGCGCAATCTCTTTGCCGACCCGACCGCGCCGACTGTTGACTGTGGCGTAGCTCAGGTCGATACTGTCGCCAACCTGTGCCAACTGGTAGCCGGTCTTGGACGCGCACTTGATGGGTACGCCCACCTCATACAACCCGGTTTTGCCACCGAAGCCACCCGGAGTGGACGCTAGCGTACAACTCAGTCCTTCGGGGGAGTAGACGCGCTTTCCTTGCGGTCCTCCGTGCTTTTGAATAAGAGCTGTTCCTGTTGTTTGGTGAAAGGAAATACTTTTCCTCGACATCGCTCATCAAGATATCCGACAATGTACACGCGGTTTCTTGACTGGGGAACGCCGAAATCTTTGCTGTTAAGACATTGCCATTCCACACCATACCCCAGTCGGTCCAGCGTATTGAGGATCGTCGCGTAGGTCTCGCCCCGTGAATGGCTAAGCAGACCGGGTACATTTTCCAAGATGAGATACGCAGGGTGTCGGGCCTCAACCAGTCGGGCAATTTCAAAGAACAAAGTTCCTCTGGGGTCGCTAAAGCCCCTTCTTGCCCCGGCCACGCTGAAGCTTTGACAGGGAAAACCGCCGCAGAGCAGCTGGAAGTCGGGCATGGTGCAGGGGTCGGCTTTTCGGGCATCTTCAATGAACCACTCTCCCTTCGTGTCAAACAGGGCGTTGTAACTACGGTTGGCGTATTTGTCGATTTCGCAGTGCCCTACGCATTCAAATCCTCCGGCACGGGTCAGCCCCTCTCGGAAACCGCCGATGCCGGAGAACATATCTACGAACTTGATCAAGGGCACAACTCCCGATGGGGATGTTTGCCGCATCTGCGAAGGTACTTAATAGGCGCCCCTCATCAAAAACAAAAGCAGCCCGTCATAGGCTAGACCAAACAAGATTTTTTTACCGTTCATAATGTATAAACCTCCTCGTATTATAAAGTAGTAGTTATTAGAGTCCCTCTCCAAGGACAAAATGCTACAATAGACAAGGTGCTGTGGATTGGTTTAAACCTCCTACCGCAAGACGGTTTCAGAAAGGCTCCAAC
>ENA-OQBL01000893-OQBL01000893.1-human-gut-metagenome-genome-assembly--contig:-NODE-893-length-13456-cov-2.703053_pt1 | contig 13456 bp, 19 predicted proteins | sample MGYA00242747_ERZ504553 | MGnify/ENA primary metagenome ERZ504553 (study PRJEB26092, sample SAMD00036240) | human gut metagenome | host: Homo sapiens | study: EMG produced TPA metagenomics assembly of...
GCGATCTTTTTAAATCATATCGTACATTTCCAGAATGTCCTTGTATAGACTCCCGGCTTCTCATACACGATCAGCGGTCTTTCCACAGTAATCCGGGAATTGCCGCCTTTCAGAGCTTCTATGAGCACCATATTAGGCTCCCTGTCAATGTATGGATAAACAAGCTGCATACGCTTAGGCTCCAGCTTATATTTCGTCAAAACCTGCATAATTTCTGTCAGTCTGAACGGTCTGTGTACCATGTAAAAACGGCCTCTGTCTCCAAGAAGCTTCGAGGTCTGGCTTACCACATCCTCAAGAGTACAAAGAATCTCATGTCTGGCGATTGCCTTTGGCATATGCGGATTGGTCAATCCATGCTGCCCGATCATGTAGGGCGGATTGCATGTGACAACATGAAAAGAAGCTGCCCCGAAAATACTGACAGCCTCCTTAATATCACCTTGTCTGATACTGACCCTGTCCTCCAGGTTATTGTATTTCACACTTCTTGCCGCCATTTCAGCACACTCTTCCTGAATTTCCAGACCTGTGAAATGCTCTCCCACAGTCTTGGAAGCAAGGAGTACCGGAATAATACCAGTTCCCGTTCCCATATCGAGAACCCTCTCTCCCTTCTTCACTCTGGCAAACCCAGATAAAAGAACAGCGTCCATACCAAAGCAGAATTTCCGGGGATCCTGAATGATATAATATCCATTCTGCAGATCATCTACCCGCTCATTCTCCTTCACAAGATCATTAATCATCTAATTTGGAATCTCCCTTTTTATCTTCAAGATCCTTCAGTTCCTTTAATTCCTGTTCAGAGACTTTTACTTTCTTTTTCTGGAACGGAATTTCAGTTCGCCTACAGGGAATTCCTGAATTTCTTTCTCATCACCAATTTCTACTACTACCTTTACAAGCTGGCGGAGTACATTTACACTCTGTACATTGCCCTGGATTCCGTCTGGAGTAGTTACCGTATCTCCGATTCCCGGAAGTCTGCGATTCAGCTCCTCATAGGTCTCCTGCTCATTCTTCAGACAGCACATCAGTCTTCCGCATACACCTGAAATCTTCGTCTGATTCAGAGAGAGATTCTGTTCCTTGGCCATTCGGATGGATACAGGTGCAAACTCGGAAAGATAAGTATGACAGCAGAGACATCTGCCACAGATACCGATTCCTCCAAGAATTTTTGTTTCATCTCTTACACCAATCTGACGAAGTTCAATTCTTGTCTTAAAAATAGATGCAAGATCCTTTACCAGCTGGCGAAAATCAATTCTGCCGTCTGCTGTAAAGTAAAACAACACTTTATTGTTATCAAAAGTATACTCTGCGTCAATCAGCTTCATCTCAAGTCCATGCTCGCGAATCTTCTTCTGGCAGATCTTGAAAGCGTCCCTCTCACGCTCCCTGTTATACTTCTCTCTTTCATCATCGTCCTTGGTAGCCACACGAAGTACTTCCTTCAAAGGATGTACCACCTGGTCATCAACCACATCCTTAGGGGCAAGCACCACCTTTCCATACTCAACACCGCGGGCAGTCTCCACAATTACATGATCGCCCGGTTTCACTTTATAGTTCTTCGGATTGAAGTAATAGATCTTACCTACATTCCGAAATCTTACGCCTACTACTTTTTGCCATTCTATTTCTCCCTGATTGTAAGGAACAGAAGCTCAAGAGCAAGTTCTGTATTTACATTGGCACGAAGACGTACTTTTGTTTTCTCCAGTGCATCCAGAATCTTCTCCAGGTTCTCATAGGAACGCTGGCTTGCCTGTTCCCTTATATAATTTATTTCCTGCTTAAATACAAGATTATCAACTTCCCGTGTAGCCTTAAACATCAGTACATCACGGAACCAGAACTGGAAAAGATCCAGATAGTCACTGATGTTCTGCTTGTCATTGGAAAGCTCCTTGATTGCTTCTGTAAGCTCATATACTTCCATTCCGTCTGCATTCTTCAGGATGCGGAGTGCATTCTGGGTCATATCTGCAAACTCCTGGGAAGTAGCTACCTGTTTCGCTCTGCCAATACTGCCATGAGCATAGGAAGCATCGATCTCAGCCTGATAATCCGGTATATGGAGATGCTCCATCAGGTACTTCTTTACCAAACCGTCATCTACAACCTTCAGATCCAGACGTACACATCTGGAACGAATGGTCGGCAGCAGAGCATCAATATTGCTTGTGAGAAGCATGATAACTGCATATTCCGGCGGCTCTTCAATGGTCTTCAGAAGAGCATTCTGTGCCTGGGGATTCATCAGCTCTGCATTTGCCACAATATAAATCTTGTATGGGCTGCAGTATGGCTTAATATCCACATCATTGATAATCTGTTCCCTGATTTCGTCAATTGTAATCACATTTGGCTTCTCATGGGTCACCATAATGATATCCGGGTGATTCTTACCGATTGCCTTCTTGCAGGAATCACAATGTCCGCAAGGCTCCGTACCGCCCTCTTCACACTGCAATGTCATCGCATAGGTTCCTGCCAGCAATTTCTTTCCAGAACCAGGGTCACCTGTAAAAATATACGAATGGGACACTTTCTCTGTCTGTATGGCATTCTTCAAATGTCTGATTATCTCTTCATGTCCTATAATGTCATTAAACCCTAACATCGGAATCACCTCACCCTATCATTTTCGCTATTGTCAAAGGCTGCGGTCAGCACCCCTGCATAGCTTATTTTGTACAAATACACTCAAATGTATTTACCCTTTAATTCTATCATGTACGACAAAATCATGCTATAGCTTTTTTGTGAATTTATTCACTTATCAACAAAAAAATGTGTTACTGTTCACTCCGTGACCAGTAACGCGCTTCGCGATGCACATTATGCCTGTCTAATATATTCAGCAATTTCTTCTACACATTCCTCCAGATCAACATTCTGGAATTTTCTCGTAATCCCGGCAGCAGCAACTTTTTTCTTCGGGAAAAAATCCTCCTGATCTGCAAGAAATCTTCTGCACATTTCCTCATAGCGGGGTATCTCCTGACCACGCTCTCTTTTCAATGCTCTTGCAAGACGCTCTCCGTCCTCCACTTCGATATAAACAGGACAAACATTCTCTTTTCCATAGTATTCTCTCATTTTCACATAAGATTCAAGTGTACCGATTCCCAGATAGTCAGCATTTTCCAAATCCACCTGACCGTCATCTGCTGTAAAATAGTTCCAGATTCCATGTACTGTATGATAAGCTCTGGCCTCGATCAGATTTCCGCTGCTTCGAAATTCTTCCAGCTTTTTATCATCCGCGAAATAGTACTGTTTACCATTCTCTTCCTCTGCACGGATTGGGCGGGTAGTATAAAGAACCAGCTTCTTAAGTCCCAATCCCTCATGTGCTGCCAGCCTGGCATATATATGATCCTTACCAGATGCGCTTTTTCCCATAATGTAAAATATTTTTCCCATAATGTATCAGGCAGGGGTTACACCTCTGCCTGCTCCTTTACTACGCTTATTGTTTCGTTATTTTCTCCGCAAAGACCGTGAAGATTCAGTCCCCGCTCCATATATCTTCTCACATTCCTTGTAAAAAGTCCAGTAATCTGTTCGCCTGGAACAATAATGGGAATTCCTGGCGGATAAAGATATACAAATTCTGCGGCAATTTTCCCTGCACTTTCTTCCAGAAGACAAAGCTGGGATGGGGCATCCATTGCCCTGGAAATGGACATAAGCTGCTTCATAGGACCACACTTGCAGGCATATTTTTCATTTCGCAAGCCATCGCTGCGGGTATCCTTTTTTTCACATCTTTCACAATCTTCAGAATTACATTTAACACACTTCTGCCTTTCCACTTCCGGTACATAATCTGAATTTCCAACAGCTATTTTCTCTGTTATATTCCTGCTCTTCTCTGCCAGTTCAGCTTCCTGCCTGTCGATTTCTTCTATAGCTTTGCAAAGTCTCCGGAATCCTTCCCTGGTGTCTCCAACTGCTGCCAGCGCAAGCACATAATTCTCTGTAGTCATCTCAACTTCCAAATGATATTTTTTTTGCGAAGGATTCCCGCAAGTTCCGGACCATTTAAACTGCTGTGCAATGTGGACAGAATCAGCTTAGAGCGGTCATAATCAAATATTTCTGTTGTGCCCTGTTCGTCCTTTTCTTTCCCAGTCTCTTCCGGTGTCTGTAACAGACGTATATACCTGCGCTGACCAAGCTGTCTGCGGGCGGCTTCCAGATTTTCCGTAAATTCATCAAATAATCGTCCGCTGTCTTTTTCCAGCTTCGCTACACAGGCATCCAGACTGGACATAAGTATATAGGACGGACTGCTGGTCTCATAAATTCCAAGAAATCTGCGGATCAGCTTCTCACTTATACGTTCACTGCACAGATGAAGCACTGCAGTCTGGGTCATGGCCGGCAATGTTTTGTGAAAGCTCTGGATCACCACATCTGCTCCCAGATCTGCTGCTGAAACGGGAAAATAGTCAGAGAATCTGAAATGAGCACCGTGGGCTTCATCCACGATCAGCGGAATTCCATGTTTGTGGGAAGTTTCCGCAATCTTGCGCACATCTGAAACCACACCATCATAAGTAGGCGATGTAATAAGGACTGCTTCAATTTTCGGATTTTCCTCAAGATATCTTTCCACACGGGATACGGAAATTGAACCATTTATCCCCAAATCGTTGTCAGATTGTGGATAAATATATGTGGGAACCAGTTCCCGGAGATAAATTGCGTGGTAAACAGCCTTATGACAGTTTCTGGCCACCAGAATCTGTCCACCCTTTTTCACAGATGCGGAAATGGCAGTAAGAATTCCTGCCGTACTTCCGTTGACACTAAAAAAATCTTTTCCTGGTGCCGTACATTCTGGATAAGGCATTCTGCGCTTCAAGTAAAATTCCCTCAGAATGATGCAGATCGTCGAATCCGTCTATTTCCGTAATATCACGTTCAATGGGAAAAATCTCCCTCTATGCACGCCTTATTCCGCTTGTGACCAGGCATATGGAAAGGATAGAAGTCGGATTTGCCGTAGTTCTCCAATTCTTTATATAGTCTTCTCATTTTACCTCTCAATTTTCTCAGAAATTATCACACTTTAAATCTGTATCCCACGCCCCAGATGGCTCTCGATATACTGCGGCTTGGCATTATTATACTCAATTTTCTCACGGATTTTCTTGATATGAACTGTAACTGTGGCAATATCGCCTACCGATTCCATATCCCAGATTTCCCTGAAAAGCTCTTCCTTTGTAAAAACTCTGTTTGGATTCTGTGCCAGGAATGTGAGCAAATCAAATTCCTTGGTGGTAAAAGTTTTCTCCTCACCATTTACCCAGACGCGGCGAGCAGTCTTGTCGATCTTGATTCCACGAATCTCAATAATGTCGTTCTTCTGCGTGGTGGAACCGATCAGACGGTTATAGCGATCCATATGTGCCTTTACTCTGGCAACAAGCTCGCTTGGGCTAAATGGCTTGGTCATGTAATCGTCAGCCCCAAGTCCAAGACCGCGGATCTTGTCAATATCATCTTTCTTCGCGGAAACCATAATGATCGGAGTATTCTTAGCTTCTCTTACCTGGCGGCAGATTTCAAACCCGTCTATCTCCGGCAGCATCAGATCCAGAATAATCAGGTCAAAATCTTCTTTCAGTGCCATATTAAGCCCCAGATCGCCTCTGTTGCAGATTATAACTTCAAATCCTGAGAGCTCCAGATAGTCTTTCTCAAGCTCTGCAATTGCTTCTTCATCTTCAATGATCAGAATTCTGCTCATTTCATTGGTACCTCCTGGTATTTTCTAAGTACAAAATACATGATCGTGCCGATTCCAAGACGGCTTGTGGCCCATACCTTTCCCCCATGGTCCTCCAAAATTTTCTTTACAATGGAAAGACCGATTCCGCTTCCGCCTTTGGAAGAATTTCGTGAAACATCTGTACGGTAAAAACGGTCGAAAATATAAGGCAGATCTTTCGGACCAATACCTTTTCCATTGTCCTCAATCTCAATCTGGATAAAATCACCCACATCCTTGATTCGGATCTGAATGATTCCTTTAGGCTTGTCCATATATTTGATAGCGTTGCTGATAATGTTATGGATAACGCGGCGGATCTGCTCCCCATCGGCAATTACCATAACGTCTTTTTCCACGTAGTTGGCATAAACCAGCTCAATTCCCCTGGTCTCAAGTTCCAGACCAACTTCTTCTGAACAATCTTCAAAATAATCTTCCACATTTAGTTTACTGAAGGTGTAAGGAATGCGGTTGGTATCGATTTTGGAATAAAAAGTCAGCTCGTTGATCAGATGATCCATCTCATTTGTCTTGTTGTAGATGGTGCGGACATAGCGATCCATTTTCTCAGGGGTGTCTGCCACTCCATCCATGATTCCCTCTACATATCCTTTCACTGCTGTGATCGGAGTTTTCAAATCATGGGAAATGTTGCTGATCAGCTCTCTGTTCTCTTTTTCTATAAGGCTTTTTCTTCTGTAGATTCTTTCAGACGGCGGCGCATTTCCTCGAAATCCTGACAGAGTTCAGAAAATTTCGTCTTTTCCTTCTACATCCAGAACGAAATCCAGGTTGCCCTCTTTTATATTCTGCGTCGCTTTTTTTCAATTTAACCAATGGAACGGCAATGCTGCGATATACCCAAAGACCAACTACCAAAGCAACGGAGATCAGGATTACAAACGCACTGATAAACAAATCCTTGGCCATTACATGTACCCTGCCCTGACTGTCGGCTGAGTCTGTTATGGAAATATCATATACTGTTCCATCGCTCTCAGTCACTGCCTGTGTTTTCTGCGCCTGTGACTGGCTGAATCCATACAAAGTGGCGGCAAACAGAAGCAGAGGCATAAGAATGATCATGGTGAATCCCAGAATGATTCTTGTTTTTAGCTTCATAACAGTTCTATCCTTTTTCTTCTTTTTACGGAAATTTTCAACAGCTTCCCTGTCGTATGAAGCTGCTTCACCGGATTTATATAGATTATAGCATAAAGCTCTGATTTCATCTCTTAATTTTCTATAAAAAATAGCTCTATAATATTCAGTTTTTCAACATAAAAAACCTGGAAAAGACTTCTTCTGCTATATACCAGTCTCTTCCAGGCTCTAACTTTAATATGGAATTTTCAAGCAGGCTTCAATACAAGCCATTTTCTTTTAACCAAATTTTACGCAAGATATTTCTTCAGATCATCAACCTTGTCCAGATGCTCCCACGGAAGATCTACATCTGTACGGCCGAAATGTCCGTATGCAGAAGTCTGTTTGTAGATCGGGCGGCGGAGATCAAGCATTTTGATGATTCCAGCCGGACGAAGGTCAAAGTTCTCACGGATGATCTCTACCAGTTTCGCATCAGATACTTTACCTGTGCCAAATGTTTCTACATGAATAGAAGTCGGATGTGCAACACCAATTGCATAGGAAAGCTGGATCTCGCACTTGTCAGCAAGACCTGCTGCAACAATGTTCTTTGCAACATAACGTGCTGCATAAGCTGCAGAACGGTCAACCATTTGTGCAGTCTTTCCGGAGAAAGCACCGCCGCCGTGACGTCCTGTTCCGCCATAAGTATCAACAATAATCTTACGTCCTGTAAGACCGCTGTCGCCGTTTGGTCCACCGATAACGAAACGTCCGGTCGGGTTGATAAAGTATTTCGTATCCTCATCTACCATGTCTGCCGGGATGATCTCATCAAATACGTATTTCTTGATGTCTGCATGAATCTGCTCCTGTGTAACATCCGGGTCATGCTGAGTGGAGCAAACTACTGCATCAATACGGCTTGGTTTTCCATTCTTATCATACTCAACTGTTACCTGAGTTTTTCCATCTGGTCTTAAATATTTCAGAGTGCCATCTTTACGGACTTTTGTCAGCTGACGGGAAAGTTTGTGTGCCATGTTGATTGCGTATGGCATGTATTCTTCTGTCTCGTTGGAAGCATAACCAAACTGGATTCCCTGGTCACCAGCTCCAATAGAGTCAAGCTCGTCCTCATCCATCTGATTCTCTTTCTGCTCAAGTGCTTTATCAACACCCATTGCAATATCAGCAGACTGTTTATCAAGTGCTGTGATTACCGCACATGTATCAGCATCGAATCCGAATTTTCCACGAGTATAACCAATCTCGCGGATTGTCTCTCTTACGATTGACTGGATATCGATATTTGCCTTGGAAGTGATCTCACCCATAACCAGAACAAGACCTGTTGTAGTTGCAGTCTCGCAGGCTACACGGCTCATCGGATCCTGTGCGATCAGAGCATCCAGGATGGCATCAGAAATGGCATCACAGATTTTATCCGGATGACCTTCAGTTACAGATTCGGAAGTAAATAAGATTTTTCTTTGTTTTCCATTCTTTGTTTTCCCTTTCTTCGATGGAGCGAAAATTTCCAAAACAGCTAATATCTATCGCTGCATTGTATGTTTTCCGCGAAAAAAAGAACAGCCCGGACAAGCGGACTGTCTTATAAATGACTTTTTATATAAACAATCCTCTTATTGTTCGATCACTCGCTCAGGTTGGCACCTTCCTCTCTTTCGAGGGGTTGCCGTGGCTTCATAGATCCTTTGTATCTCCACCACTCTGAATAAAAGGCTATTCTTCAGTTTTCCTGTTGCAAGCAATACAATATACTGATTGCTTATAATTGTCAATAGACATTTAACGTCTTATGACTATTTTTCACCAGATCAAATCTGATACTTAACAAATCACGGCGGTCAGGCTGCGATCTGAAATTAACAATTCACCCTACACGCAGGCGGAATTTCTGAATATCCTTCTCACTGGAAACTCTCTCGATCTCTGCGCCAAGGCTGCGAAGCTTCTCTTCGAAGTTCTCATAGCCACGCTGGATGTAAACAATATCGTCCACAATGGTGATTCCCTCTGCTGCCAGTCCTGCAATAACAAGAGCTGCCCCTGCACGAAGGTCCGGTGCGCTTACTCTTGCACCAGTAAGCTTATTCACGCCATCAATAATTGCGGAATTGCCTTCAACCTTAATACAGGCTCCCATTCTGGAAAGCTCGTCTGCATATTTGAAGCGATTCTCCAAAAATACTCTCAGTTACGATGCTGGTTCCCTCTGCAAGTGCAAGGGTAACCGCAATCTGCGGCTGCATATCAGTCGGATATCCCGGATATGGAAGGGTCTTCACATGAGTGCGATGAAGTCTGCCCACTGCACGTACACGTACGGCATCATCAAACTCCTGAACTTCACATCCGATTTCCTCAAGCTTAGCTGTAGTAGCTTCGAGATGCTTTGGAATTACATTCTTAACTGTGACATGCCCCACCGGTAGCTGCTGCAGCGAACATAAAGGTTCCTGCCTCGATCTGGTCCGGAATGATGGAATACTCTGTGCGGTGAAGCTTCTCAACACCCTTGATACGGATCACATCTGTACCAGCACCTTTGATATTGGCTCCCATGCTGTTCAGGAAGTTGGCAACATCTACTACATGTGGCTCTCTGGCAGCATTCTCAATAATCGTACGTCCTGGTGCAAGAGATGCTGCCATCATAATATTGATGGTTGCTCCTACAGAAACTACATCCAGGAAAATATGGCTTCCATGAAGATTAGATGCCTCGGCAACAATGGCTCCATGAAGAATATCAACTTTCGCACCAAGGGCTCTGAAACCTTTCAGATGCTGGTCAATCGGACGGCTTCCGATATTGCAGCCACCTGGAAGAGGAACTTCTGCTCTTTTATATTTGCCAAGTAATGCACCAAGAAGATAGTAAGATGCACGGATCTTCTTAATATACTCATAATCTACACTTACATCACCAATGGTAGAACCATTGATCTTAACAGTTGATTTATTGATTCTGTCAACCTGTGCTCCGATGCCAGCTATTGCCTCCAGTAAAACGTTAATGTCTCTGACGTCAGGCAGATTCTCGATGAGAATTGTCTCATCCGTCATAATGGCTGCTGATAAAATAGCCAGCGCTGCATTCTTTGCACCTGCTATCTCTACTTCACCAACAAGCGGATTTCCACCTTTAATCACATACTGTTCCATAATACACCTCTATTATTCTTACTCCGCGAGCCAAAAAGGCTATTGTCAATTTCTCTACAATAACCTGACAGCCCTCCTCTGATTTACAGTTACTCTTCACTTCGTTCAGCGTGACGCATTCCGCGAATAGTAACAATCTACAGTTACTTAATAACCCCTGTCTGTAGTGTTTCCAAAAGTGCCTGCAGACTTGCTTCCAAATCTTTCCCTTCTTCATCTACCACAATGTCTGCATATTTCTCGTATAAGGGAACTCGCTCCTCATATAAACTCTTCAAGGTCTGTCCTTCTTTCAGAAGAACTCCCCGCTTCTTAAGATTTCCAAGCCGTTTCTCAAGAGACTCCAGAGAAAGGCTGAGGTAAACTACCTTCCCAATTGATTTCAAGTGTTCCATGGCTTCACTGCAATATACCACACTTCCCCCAGTAGCAATTACAGTATTCTCTGTATCAATCGACGCATTTACGCGATTCTCAATGGTCTTGAAACCTTCTTCTCCTTCTTCATCAATGATCTGATAAAGACGTCTTTTTTCTTCATTTTTGTATTAAAAGGTCTGAATCTAAAAATTCGTATCCAAGTATTTTCGCAAGAACAACGCCCAGTGTGCTTTTACCTGCACCGGGCATTCCAATTAATGTTATATTATTCATTTTCATTCGATACTCCTTTAAATAATAACACATAAGAGCCATTATTGCAATCACATTAAAAAATTGTTACTGAGTTCGGTTTTTAATGGGTGATTTTTAAGTTTCTGATTATGCATTTTTTCCCTTTTTTTACGCTATATCCAAAGGTGCCCAGTTTCTTTCCAAGTCCCAGATATTCTCCATGGGAATACACCATCAGTTTTGACTGATTCAGCTGAAATTTATTATTTTTATCCATATAGGCTTCGTCCGCATGCACTGCAACTACTTCCGCAAGGAACATGTGATGAGAACCAAGCTTCTCAATTTTCTTAACTTTACATTCAATATTTACAGGAGCTTCACCGATCATTGGTGCCTTCACTTGATCCGCCTTTTCTTTGGTAAGATGAAGCTCCTGAAATTTATCAACCTCTCTGCCGGACCGCACGCCACAATAATCGGTGGCGTATGCAAGCTCTTCTGTGGTAAGGTTCAGAACAAATTCCTTTGTCTTGCAGATCATATCGTAAGAAAATCTGGTGGGACGAACGGAGATGCTTACCATTGGCGGGTTGGTACACACGGTGCCAGCCCACGCTACTGTTATTATATTATCATTACCCTCGCCATCTGTAACGCTGACCATCACAGCAGGAAGCGGGTAAAGCATATTGCCTGGTTTCCAGGTCTGTTTTGCCATATTTTTGCTCCTCTTTTATGTGAAAATTTCCCGTGCAAAGAACCTTCTGCGTTACTTTTCACTTTGTGAGCAGTAGCTTTTAACAGCCTCTTTGCCGGGAAAATCTTTATTATCAGTTAAAGTCATTTGCCATGATCTGTGCGGCTTCCATCATAGCCGGGATCATCTGTTTCTTACGGGAAACCACGCCTTTCAGGTGGAAGCACTTATCTTCCGGTTCCTGCTGAAATGCGATTTTTCCCATTTCCTCGCTGCCCTCGCCGTAATAAATTACATCTGAGGACTCGTCCATAATATTGGTTAACATAAAGTAAACACGGGTAATTCCATGGCGTCCGCACTCGCTTACCATAAATGGTTTCAGGCGAACTTTGATCTCCTGAAGTTCTTCCTCGTCCATGGAACTGATCTGTCCAACACCAAAAGCCACATTTCCTTCTGCAATAAATTTCTTGTAATCCTGATAGAAAATTTCTTCAGGTGCTTTATCCTTCAGATTGCTTCCAGCCTTGAACATTTCTCTTGCGAAATCTTCAATCTTAATGTCCGCGATCAGTGCAAGCGCACTTGCTGCGATCTTGTCCTGCTGGGTGCAGGTTGGGGAACGGAACATTAAGGTATCGGAAATAATGGCTGCACAGAGAAGTCCTGCGATCTTAGGCGGAATCTCCAGTCGCTGCTCGTCATAAATCCGGTAAAGGATTGTCGCAGTACATCCAACTGGCTCATTTCGGAAATTAATCGGCTTCATAGTTTCCAGAGAACCAAGCTTATGATGGTCAATGATCTCCAGAATCTCTGCTTTCTCAATATTATCAACAGCCTGGTCTTTCTCATTATGATCTACCAGAATTACCTGTTTCTTGTGCATGTCAAGGAAATTTCGTCTGGAAATGGTTCCCACACATTTTCCCCGCTTATTGATAACAGGGAATGCACGATGGCGGTGCTTGATCATAACATCCTGGATATCATCTGTGAAATCTTCAGTATTAAAAGTTACCAGATTATCTTTTTTCATCACATAATTTACCGGAATACTCTGGTTGATCATGCGGGCAATTGTGTAGGTATCATATGGAGAAGAGATAATGATGATCTGTCTCTCCTGAGCTTTCTTATTACCTTCTCACTTACCTGAATACTCATTCCTACAATAATGCAGCTTACATTCAGTTCTATTGCCTTTAACTGATCTTCCTCACGGTTTCCAAGAATAACCATATCATTTTCTCGATATAGTTCTTCATCACCTCCGGATCAGCAGTTCCAATAAGGATTTTCCCTTTGGTAAAATAGCCGTGACCGTTTCCTTCTACGATTTCACCGTCAAGAGTATCCCTGATCTTGTTATACTGAGTTCTGGCATTTGAAAGAAGATAGCTGTCCTTGGTATCCATGTAAACATCAGCAATATCGCCGATTGTTACAATTCCCTCCAGCTCATCCTCGCTGTTACAGATGGGAAGGGTCACAATGCCTTTATTCTGCATCATATCCCAGGCATTTTTCAGGGACATGGTACGGTCTGCATCCGGTTTTGGACGGATATCCATATCTTTTACCTGCGTTCCGATATTTCCCAGATAAGCCGGTGGCTGTACGCCAAAACGATTCAGTACATACTGGGTCTCTTCATTGATCTGACCGGCACGTCTTGGAATATAACGCTTGGTCTGGGTGGTTCTGTTTTTGATATCTGCGTAAGCAATTGCCGAACAAATAGAATCCGTATCCGGATTCTTATGTCCCATTACAAATACTTTCTGACTCTTCATTCACATTCTTCCTTCCAAAATTCAGCTGACCTCTGCACACTTTTCATCTGTAAACAGAGTTTTTTATTTCGGGTCTACTTTTCAAACACGCTCTACAGAAGATTTTCATTTTGGGCGATTGTCTTAATCGTCCAAATCTGCACTTTATATTAATTCAGTTTAATATTTGCAAATAAAGCTCCCAGAGATGTGGTTGCCTCTTCTCCGGACTGTGGGATTTCTATTTTCTCTTCTTCCACTTCTTTTGCCATCATATCAGTT
>ENA-OQBL01000894-OQBL01000894.1-human-gut-metagenome-genome-assembly--contig:-NODE-894-length-13448-cov-2.076346_pt1 | contig 13448 bp, 16 predicted proteins | sample MGYA00242747_ERZ504553 | MGnify/ENA primary metagenome ERZ504553 (study PRJEB26092, sample SAMD00036240) | human gut metagenome | host: Homo sapiens | study: EMG produced TPA metagenomics assembly of...
GGAATTGTAGTCAGTAAGTTTTGGTGTCAAAAAGGCAGAAGCCGTTCGTGGTGTTTTGGCTGTGAGCACAGCATATTTTCATGCCCGCCTTTTTTTCGCAAGACGCGCCCACTCTCTTGGGTTTGTAATTCTCAGCTGTGAACTCTTCTGTGAGATGGCAGTAGTCCTCATGTGGAATCTGCTCCATGCTGCGCACCCATTCTCCTCTGGCAGGGATTGCATAAAGTCCCCAGTGAATAAACATGCCGAAACGGGCGTCACGGTACCATTCGGTACGTTTTGTTCTTTCTTCGATTACTTTGTTCATTTTATAATGTCCTTTCCTGTAACATTAGGCAAAATACTTTTCCAGTTCTCTCTTCATATCCTCTGGAATTTCCCGTTCAAAGGAAAGTTCTGGCTCGTTTGCCACCCATGCAGCTGCTGTGCAGAGAGTTTTCGCCCCTTCTTCCAGTGCGCGAGGAGATATATATTCTACTGTATCGTGTCTTGTATGCATGCCAAAGCCGTCACGGTTTAAGGTAAGCGCTGGCACACCTTTCCATGCGAAAGTATTGGAATCGCTGGCCCAGACCTGATTTTTGATGGTAACACCCAGCTGATTTTCTTCCATGAGGTTTTTCAGTTCTGCACAGACAGTCGGATCTGCAGTTACTCCCAGAACGTTTCCTCCCAGGAGCTGCCCTGCCAGGTCTACATTCAGATTAAACACATGGCTGCTCATTTCTCCTTCATGGGATTTCACATAATTCTGGCTTCCAACCAACCCTTTTTCCTCGGAGCCAAACCAGATGAACTCCATAGTTCTGGCTGGTCTGTGCTCTGCGAAATGATGAAAAGCTTCCATCACCATGGCTCCGCCGGACATATTGTCATATGCACCAGGGCCTTCCGGAACAGAATCATAATGAGCCGTTACCGTAACGATTTCTTCTGGAAAATCAGTTCCCAGAATGCGTACTGCCACATTGGCGGAATTGCGGGAAATCTCGCTCTGCTGAATGTTCAGGCAGCACTGAGATGCCTGTTTTTCCACGATTTCCACTGCATCCAGGTAATGGACAGATGCGCCTGGAAGATCACCTGCCTTGCGGCGGTACTGGGTTGGAATCCGGTCTTCCCCCTGATCCAGCGGCGTGCCGCATACGGTTACAAAGCCAAGTGCACCTGCTGCTTTTATTTTATTTATCGTATCTTCACGAATAGGATCGCAGACCAGCACAACTGCCCCTTTTGCCTGGGAAAGACTGATGTCATCTCCTTTTCCCACGAAGAGAAATGGTGCTGTGATGCCCTCTTCCAGGGTGCAGGCGCCATTCAGGTAGGCACGCACCGGATAAGCCTTCTTATAAGGCTGGCAGATTACCAGCTCTGCCTTTTTCTGCTGAAAATCCGGACACTGGAAAAATTCCATGCGGGGTGTCTGAATGTAGACAGACTTTCCCGTCTGGGCTGCTGCCTGCTCCGCTTCCTTCAAAATGTATTCAGCTGCTTTGTGCTCCCCCTTAGTGCCGGATTCACGGACGTATGCCGTGTCAGCTACAAACTGATACGCGCGTTGTCCATTTGGGTGAATTTCTGTGTATTTATTCATAATTTACTCCATTTAGAGATGGCTTCCGATTTACTCCTATTTAATGCGCTACATTCAGAGGCCTTGCAATTTTCCTTATTATGCTTTGCTGCGCACCTCTAGAGCACAAAGAAAACCATCTCTATATTTCTTAGAAATTCTACTATATACTTCAAAAACTACTATATCTTCTTTTAAATGCAATTTATACTTCCGGCACTTCTTCCATAATACGGATCAACATATCGCCAGTTCCAACATTATAGCCGCTGGTTGCATAAATCCCTACAGACTCGCCATTAGTTACCAGAATTAGCGGAAGCTTGTCTGGATCAACGTACATTCTTCTTCCCAGAAGTTCAATGTTTTCTTCAAAGGAATCGTAATAGATGGAAACATTCGGGAACATCTTCAGCACTTTTGCCAGAAGAGGATCCTGCTTGGCTTCCGGAGTACGAATCATGAAGGAGATGGAATTTTCAAATTCGTGGAATTTTTCTGCATGTTCCAGCATTTCATTCAAAATATGTTCCGTAGGCTCCCGGCTCTCTTCCAGCCACATGAGAATTTTCTTGCCGCCTTTGGTTAACTCAGCGCAGGTTACTGTGTTTCCGCAGAATCTTTACTTCAAACTCCGGAAGGGAAATACGCTCCAGCATATCCCCAAGCTGAGCTTCGCGGAGACGCAAGGTTTCTTCTCTCTGTCCGCCTTCTTTTATCGTAAATGTTTTCTCCCATGCAAACTGATTTCCGTTAGGAAGACGGTTGGTGGTGATAATCCGGTAGGTTCCCGGAATCAATGCAAGCTCCAAAGTGTTCTCTTCCCAGCTTCTGCCTGTAAGGTTCAGGGAAACGTACTCATTTCCAACCAGACGCCCCATTGTCCAGTTCTGATAGTAGTTCCATACAGCATCTGCTTCTTTTCTCAGTGTGAGAACTGCGCCGCCCTCCTGCTGTTTCAGGACAGGAACAAACTGATTATTTTCCCAATATTCCATCACTTTATTATCCGGGTTCAATCTTGCCGGGATTCCCAATGTGCGGGCAATTGCCACGAAAAGTACCTTCTGGGAACGCTGGGTACCAATTCCGGATACCAGGCATTCGTATGGGGTTTCCATTACAGTTTCGCGCTCGTTGTCCGGGTAGGCGGTGATGTGCGCCTGGATATAATTCCAGATTTCTGCCGGATTTGTGCGGAAGTCTGCTTTCTGCTCTTCTGTGAAGAAGGAGAGAATGCCCTTTCGGTATGGACGAAGAAGCTCATCCTCCACACGGGGATTTAATACGTAATTGATATAAAAATTATAGCCGGACTCTGCACCTGTAGCTCTTGTATATGCCGCAGATTTTTCAGCTTTATAGTTACTGCACTCTGCATTAGCACTCTCAGCGCCTTGAGTGAAGCGATCTGCGCCATTCATTTCTTTTTCGCCACATTTCCCAGTACCAGACTTCGTTTTAAATTCTTTTGCACACTGCTTGCCATATTCCAAATGCTCTTCCAATACATTGCAAACACAGTCTGTGTGGTCTTTCTCCGAAAGTACATCCACCATTGCCTGGCGAAGTTCCTTCTCATCCTCGCCTGCAAGAAAAGCAGTCAGTTCCGGGTTCACCCAGTTCTCCTTCTTTTCTTTACGGATCTTGTTGCTTCATTCAGTCGTCTGGTTCCTTCTGCTTTCTGCTCCGGGGTAGGCATGTCCGGGTTCACCGGGGTGTCAACTGGAGCAATTTACATCTACAGTTCTCCAATCCTCAGCTTCCACAGTCTCACCAGTAAGAATCAGGGAAATCTCATCCTGCGCTCTGGTATCCAGATCTGCCTGTGCAAATCCTTCCATTCCCGGAAGGAACGCCAGAACTCTTACACTTCCCAAACCGGTCACTAAAGAAACGGTTCCATCTTCGTCTGTCTCTGCCTTTGCAATGGGAAAATACTCTCCCATATTCAATACCAGAAACTGCACCTGAGCGCCCTTTACAGCCGCACCCTCTTTATCTGTCACTTTTACAGAAACTGTTTTCACCTTAGCATAACGCGCAGTCTGGTTCAGCATAACCGCCGCACCTTCTTTGCCAATCACATCCTCCCCCTCTGCCGGGAAAAGATCAAACAGGCGGGAATGCACCATCATTGCTCTGGAAGAAGCATTGGTAAACCACCCCTTATTCAGGATCATAAGCGGCTCACATGCGCCTGTGAAATACCATTTTCCGTCACACCAAAGCTCCACCCATGCGTGGTTGTCATCACAGTGGGACCACCTTGGCACATACACCTGCCGCGCCGGAATTCCCACACTGCGAAGTGCATTTACCAGAAAAACAGACTCCTCACCGCAGCGTCCGTAACCTCTTCGATATACCGTAAGTGCCGGAAGTGTACGGTCATCACCACTATGATAAGTAGCTTCCTCCGCACACCAGTAATTTACCTCAATTGCCGCATCTTTCGCATTTTTTCCTTCAATTCTATCCTTTAATTCATTCCAGAAAAAGCTTCGACATGGGAGTACCTCTTCTTCATTCACTCTGTGATCCAAAATATAATTCAAAAAACATCTCCTCCGGCAGCTCTTTCACACGTTCCAGAGTATTATAAAGAAACAGTCCATGGCTTGCGAAATCCTGAATCTCCTCAAAAGTATAATTCACAAGATCACTATAAGGCGCGGTCACATACAAATACTTCATTGCCAGCCCCAGATCTCTGCCGCATCCATCCAGCTTCTCACAAATCGTCTTCAGCGGCTCCCTGTCCGCACCAAGCTTCTCTGCTAATTTCAAAAATTCTTCTTCAATCTTCCTCTGACTGTTCTGAAGAAACATCTATTCATCCTCCTACTTTAAATAGAAAAAACGCCCTTTCACGAAAAAATTGTCCTTTTTTTGTGAAAGAGCGTCCCAGCCTCAAAGCCTTGCTAAAACTTCCCGGGCCTTTTTCACCTCAGCCTCACTGGTGCGGAAAATCTCATACTCACTCAAAGAAGGCAGTCCCATACTCACGCCCTCTTTGCGGTACTTCATCTCACTGTCCAGCAAAACCTTGCCCGTCATATGATAATCTATGATTCCAGTTTTCTCATAGATTGGAGCAATCACGTCTGCATTCACTCCTGCACCAGCCATAATGTGAATACGACCGGCACTCTTTTCCACCAGCTCTGCAAGCAACGGCGAACCATCCACACAGTTATTCTTCTGTCCAGATGTAAGAATGGTGTTAAAACCAAGAGAAATGGCCTGCTCCAGTGCCTCCATTGGATCCCTGCACACGTCAAAAGCCCTGTGTAAAGTTACAGACATCCCCTTCGCTTCCTCCATAAGCTGTGCCAGATGCTCCACATCCAGGGAGCCATCCGGTCTTAGCATACCGATCACAACTCCCTGAGCACCCAGTTCCCGGAATCTTCTCACTTCTGAACGAATAATATCAAATTCATAATCTGTATAACAAAAATCACCGAATCTTGGGCGGATCAGAGCATGGATCTTAATGTCACTGTGCTCTCTGATCTCACGGAAAAGGCTCTCAGAAGGGGTTGTCCCTCCGATCACCACATTCCCGCAAAGCTCAATCCGGTCCGCTCCGCCTTTTTCAGCGGCAAGTACAGATTCCACAGAATCTGCGCATACCTCCAAAATAAACTTTTCCATATCCTCTTTTTCCTTTCACGTTCCTGTTCACTGCCTTCGCAGCAACGCGCTTCGCAAAATTCTATCATTCATGGACAGAAACTTATTTACGCAATCCTTTCTCAGTACAGCGCAACGCCAAGAGAATCCAGCATGTCCTGAACGGAACCATCTGGAAACTCATCCGTGATAATTCCATCCAGCGCATCCAGCTGTGTAAATTTGTAAGATTCATTAAAATAAAATTTCCTCCCGCTCCATCACAGCGTACTTATGTCTGCTGCTCTCAATGGCAGCTTTCTTAGTCAGGCCGTCCTCCACGCCCAAAGTGGTAACGGTGTGATCCATCATATCAATTCCGCAGCTTCCCATAAAGGCCCGGTCAAAGCTGTACTGCCGGATCACCTGGATTGCTGCGGAGCCAAGGAACCCGTTTACTGTGGGATACATGATTCCCCCCGGGTTCCAATGGCTGTGATCTTGGGATTTTGCGCCAAGCAGCTGTAGAATATCGATCATGTTGCTTACTACGGTAAGCTGCATGTTGGATTTCGCGATCAGCTTGGCAAGTTCAATATTGGTTGTGGAAATATCCAGAAAGTTGCCTCTCTTTCCCGGATCAGTTTCATGGCCTTGGCCGCAATCACCATTTTCTTTTCCACATGATAATTTCTTCTGTCGATAACATCTCTTTCCAGCGGGTAATCCTGGGAAAGAATCGCACCACCGTAAGTTCTTTTTAATTTGCCGGCATTCTCAAGAGTTTTCAGATCTTTACGGATGCAGTCCTCTGTGACCTGGAACATTTCGCTCAGCTCCCTGGTCCGGACTTTTCCCTGTTCCCGAAGGACTTTCTCGATGGCTATCTGCCGTTCCTCAATGAACATCCTTCTTCCTCCTGTTTTCTGCTGCCTTATTTATCAAAAGCCCATCTCCTGCTCTTTCAAGCGGTTAACATAACTTATATGGTACTATACATTTCATATAACAGACAGGCTTTTAGCTTCCATTCTTTTGAATGGATACCAAATCTGCCTGTAAAATATTACTCTGCGCACTGGCTGCAAGCAACAAAATGTCCCGGTTTTACCTCAACAAGCTTCGGCTGGCTCTTATGGCAGCTATCCTTGCAAACAGGACAACGGCTGCAGAACTTACACTCCTCGCCAAGATCAATGGGGTTCGGAAGTGTACCCTCAAGCTGATTCTCTGACGGTTCTTCTCAATATCCGGATCCGGGATCGGGATTGCAGAAAGAAGAGCCTTGGTATAAGGATGCATTGGGTTCTCGAAAAGCTCCTCACTGTCAGCAAGCTCAACAAGAGATCCCAGGTACATAACACCAATACGGTCACTGATGTGCTTCACCATGGAAAGGTCGTGTGCAATAAACAGGTAAGTCAGCCCACGCTCTCTCTGAAGCTGCTCCAGAAGGTTGATAACCTGTGCCTGGATGGAAACGTCCAAAGCAGAAATGGGCTCATCGCATACAATAAAATCCGGATTTACTGCAAGTGCACGTGCAATACCAACACGCTGGCGCTGTCCACCGGAAAACTCATGAGGGAAACGATCTGCGTGCTCTGCCTGAAGACCAACGGTTTCCAGAAGCTCAATGACCTTGGCATCACGTTCTTTTTTATTGGCAGCAAGACCATGAGCATCAATTCCCTCTGCTACAATATCCAGAATTTTTCTTCGCGGGTTCAGGGATGCATATGGATCCTGGAAAATTCATCTGCATTCTTCTGCAAAGTTCATGTCTCTGCTTTGTATCCAGATTCTTGTCAATTTTCGTTCCATCGAAGGTTACCGTACCATCTGTAGGATCATACAGATGGATAACAGTTCTTCCGAAGGTAGATTTACCACATCCAGACTCTCCAACCAGACCAAGAGTCTCTCCTTTATAAATCTGAAGGGAAATGTCATCAACTGCTTTCAGGATCTTTTATTTCCAACATTAAAGTATTTCTTCAGGTTCTTGACATCAAGAAGTTACCTGCTTTTCATCATTTTTCATCAGAGTTTACCTCCTGTGCCATCTCGTCAAGCATCCAGCATGCTGACTTGTGATTCTTGCCGCAATCGGTATAATCCGGCATGTATTTCTGGCAGACGATCATTGTCTCCTTACATCTTGCCGCAAAAGGACATCCAACCGGAGGCTCCATAAGATCCGGAGGAGTTCCCGGAATTGCCTGAAGCTCACCGCCTTTTTCGTGTGCTTTTGGAATAGAACGAAGAAGGCCTTTTGTATATTCGTGACATGGGTTGTGGAAAATATCTTCCACATCTCCTGTCTCAACTAATTTTCCGCCATACATAACAGCAACACGGTCTGCAATATTTGCCACAACACCAAGGTTATGGGTAATGATGATAATGGATGTTTTGATCTTTTTCTGAAGATCACGCATCAGATCCAGAATCTGTGCCTGGATCGTTACATCAAGGGCTGTGGTCGGCTCATCTGCGATCAGCACCTTGGGATCACAGGCCAGTGCAATGGCGATGACAACTCGCTGTCTCATACCACCGGACAGCTGGTGTGGATACTGGTCGTAACGTGCCTCCGGATTGGAGATTCCAACCAGGGAAAGAAGCTCAATGGCTCTTGCCTTACGGTCGGCTTTACTCATCTCCTTGCGGTGCTCTTTCAGCATTTCCTCGATCTGTTTTCCAACCTTCATGGTCGGGTTCAGGGAAGTCATGGGATCCTGGAAGATCATGGCAATCTCGCTTCCGCGCACCTGCTGCATCTGACGCTCTGAATATTTAGTCAGATCATTCCCCTGGAACATTACGCTTCCTTCTACTACTTTTCCGTTCTTTGGGAGGATTCCCATAACACCTTTCATGGTAATGGATTTTCCGGAACCGGACTCTCCTACTACCGCAAGTGTCTCCTGCTCATTCAGGTAAAAATCCACGCCGCGCACAGCCTGGACAACGCCCTTGTGCGTCTTGATGTGGACTGTAAGATTCTTAACTTCTAATATTTTTCCCATAGCTGTACCTACTTTCTCATCTGCGGATCAAGGGCATCACGAAGTCCGTCGCCCAGAATACTGAAGCATACCATAATCAGTACGATAACAATTGCCGGGGAAAAATCAGTACATGTGGATACATTCGCAGTACCTGATAACCACCGTTGATCAATACACCAAGGGAAGCCTGCGGCTCTGCCAGACCAATACCAATGAAGCTTAAGAATGCCTCGGTAAAGATAGCGCTTGGGATTGTGAACATCACGTTGATTACGATAACGCTGACTGTGTTCGGGATCAGATCCTTCATAATAATGTTGAATTTGCTGGTTCCAAGAACCTGCGAAGCAAGTACGAATTCCTGATTCTTCAGTTTCAGGATCTCGGCACGAACCAGTCTGGCCATGTTTACCCATCCGGTAATGGAAAGTGCAGCGATAATAGTTCCTACACCAGCCGGGAATGCCATCAGGAAAAGGATTACAATGATAAGGCTTGGGATTCCAACCAGTACCTCAATGATACGCTGCATAACAGCGTCTACCTTTCCCCCGAAAAGAGCGGAAACAGCACCGTAAAGAACACCTACAACCAGATCCAGGATTGCAGCTACCAGTGCGATCATAAGGGAAATTCTGGTTCCCATCCAGGTACGTACCCACAGGTCACGTCCAAACTGGTCAGCACCAAAAATGTGTGCTGCACTTGGAAGTCCATATACATTGTTATAATCAGTGTCTCTAAATGAATATTTACTGAAGATCGGTGCAAAAATGGCAAGCAGAATAATTCCGATCAGAATAAATAATGCTACAACTGCTGCCTTGTTTTTTTTCCAGACGGATCCATGCGTCAGCCAGCATAGTGGAAGCAGGAGCTGCGATGTGCTCTTTTTCAGAGGCTTCTACTTTCGCTTTCTGATACATGCTGCGGTCAATTTTTGATTTGTCCACGATCAGCTCTCCTTTCCTTTGGCAAGACGAATTCTCGGATCAATAAGAGAATAAGCCAGGTCAACAAGCAGTACAATCAGCATATAGAATGCGGCATAGAAAATAGTAATACCCATGATCACCGGATAATCATTGGCCTTGATACAGTCTACGAAAAGGCTTCCGATACCAGGAATACTGAAGATGTTCTCTACAGCAAGAGATCCTGTCATAAGGTTTACTACGATTGGTCCTAAAATAGTTACAACCGGAAGAATGGAGTTGCGGACTGCATGACGCATAAGGACTTTCATCTGGCTCAGCCCCTTGGCTCTTGCAGTTACGATGTAATCCTGATCCAGTACATCCAGCATTTCGGTACGCATAAAACGGGCAACCATAGCTGTTGCACTGAACGAAAGCGCAATGGACGGCAATACGGAACAATTCCAGCCAGTCCAGAATCCAACCGGGAGAGCGCCCCATTTCAGACCTATGTAATACTGAAGAAGGGCTGCGGCGACAAAGTTCGGCACCGAGACTCCAAGCACTGCCAATATCATAGTAAAGTAATCAATTCCGCTATTGTGCTTCCAGGCAGCCAGGATTCCTAAAATTTAATCCGATTGCAAGTCCGATCAGTACTGCCTGGATACCAATCAGCGCAGATGGTCCGAGACGACCTGTGATAACCTTGGAAACATCCTGGTTTACATAAGTAAAGGAAGTACCCAGGTCTCCTTTCAGCATGTTCTTAATATATTTCACATACTGCATTGGAAGAGAATCATTTAATCCATACATTTCCAGCACACGTTCCTGCTGCTGAGGTGTCATAATACTAAAACGCTCAGCATCAAAAGGTGTACCTGGAAGATTTTTCATCATGAAAAGGTACAGGTTACAATTACCCACAAGGTAACCAGAATGTACCCCAATCGCTTTAATACATATTTCAGCATGACATCACCTTTTCTGTTACTGTGCACGTAGTGAACAGTACTCCCTTTTCTTTCTGTGGAAAAACAGACCGTATACCGGCTGTGTAAGCCACTGCTGTATACGGTCCGTTACTTGTTCCTTAAGGAATATTACTTGAATTTGAAGCAAACCTCTGAGATCTGTTTCGCTGCCAGTTTATATCCAACAATCACCTGAATAAGAGATTATTCGAAAGAAGCGTACTTGAACTCAAGCGGAACACCGATTGGATGGCTGATCAGGTTCTTGACATTGGACTTTTGTCAGAACAGCGGAACCTCTGTGGTATACAGGAGCAACAACTGCGTCTTCCTCAACCAGCTTCTTCTCAGCTTTCAGCATGTCGTCAAGACGAGCTGCATCGTCTGTCTGAGTCTTGGCATCAGAAATCAGTGCATTGTAATCTGCATCGTTGTAATTTCCACGGTATGGAGTTCCGTTTGTCCACAGATCAAGGTATGTCATAGCGTCATCATAGTCAGCACCCCATGCTGTTACAGCAAACTGATAGTTGTTGGCATCCATCAGCTCTCCACGTCCCTGTACAGTCTTGGTATCAATTACTACGTTCAGACCAAGTGTTGTAACAAGCTCACTCTGGATAAATGTTGCAACGGATTTGGATACAGAGTCATCAGCTACAAGAAGAGTAACCTCTGAAGGTGCGCTTCCAAGCTCTTCAACTGCTTTGTCATAGTACTCTTTTGCCTGCTCCGGATCATATGGGGAAACATCTCCGTTCAGCTCACGGAATGTCTTCTCTCCATCACCGCTCATGCCGTCTGCTACAAGACCAAATCCTGGTGCAGAACCATCAGCAAGAATGTTATCTGTAAGAGCGCTTCTGTTCATAGCAAGAGAAATAGCTTTTCTCATGTTTACATTGCTCATTACGTCATCTGTAAGGTTGAACTGTACATAGCTTGTACGGAAGTCGATCTCCTGGGAGAATTCCGGATCATCCTTGTATGCTACTACGTTTGCAGAATCAAGTTTAACCTGAGAAAGCTCGCCAGCCTGATATGCGCTTAATGCAGCTGCAGCATCTTTGATTACACGAACCTGTGCATCTTCGATTGCTACGTTGTCTTTATCCCAGTAATTGTCGTTTTTAGCGAAAGTAACGCCTACAGCCGGATCATAATCTGTGATCACGTACGGTCCGCAGTAGAGCATGGAGTCTGGGGAAAGAGCGAAGTTTGTGCCCTGCTCTTCACAGAATGCTTCGTTAACCGGGAAGAACATATCCATTGTAGTAAGGTTCAGGAAGTATGGTGTCGGGCTCTTCAGCTGAACCTCCAGTGTCTGATCGTCAACAGCCTTAACGCCTACCTCAGAAGCCTCAACGCTTCCCTCATTATACTCCTGACCGTTTACGATGTAGTCTGTCATAATGAAGCTGTAGCCGTTTGTTGCATCTGCGCTCATCTGTTTCAGCCATGCGTATACGAAATCTGCTGCTGTTACAGGCTCACCATTGCTCCACTGGATTCCGTCTCTTAAGTGGAAGGTGTATGTAAGCTTGTCATCGGATACCTCATAAGTATCGCAAAGAGCCGGCTGAGGCTGGTTGTTCTCGTCCATACGGAACAGTCCCTCTTCTGCCTGGTTCAGTACCAGGAATGCATTCTCCTCGGATGCAGCCCACGGTACCAGAGTCTTGATCTCGAAATCAGTAGCAACGCTAAGTGTCTCTCCCTCTGCGAATACTGCTGATGCACCTGTAACAGTCATGGTGAGTGCCATTCCAAGTGCTACTGCTGCTTTCATCATTTTCATAGTTTTTTCTCCTTTCTTATCCGTCCTTAATGCCGGTACGGTAGTAAGCCTTTTTCGGAAAAGCGGAAGCGCCTGCTGCCGCAGGTGTTTTCTTATAAAAGCAGGACTATTTTTTAGAAAATATTTTATAAAAATCTGGTGTTCGATGCCTTTATAGCAAAAAACATTTTCTATTTAGCAACTTAGTCACGATGTAGTTTCATGCGCCTTTGCATAAATAAAAATGTTCTCTTTGCCCGCCTCTTTTTGGTAATTTTAGTATAGCAAAGTGTTGTAGTGTTGTCAATTGTTTTTTTATTATTCTTTATTGCTTTTTATTGTTTGGAATTGGTTTTGTATGAATTATGTATTTATTTTGTACAAATTCTGCTTTTTTCGAGGAAAAACGAGTAAAAAATAAATAATAAATTCCAACGAAATTTCCTATTACGCAAAAAATGCCAGGTTAATTTTCCTGGCATTTTTATTCAATATTCAATCTCTACATCTTTTTTGCTGATCAGCCCATTATCCAGGGGATACCAAGTCTCCAGGTACTGCGTTTCCTCATCCTCTGACGAATTCAAATTCAGGATTGTCCTGGTTGTCACCATTTTGCCTGAAGTATCTTCCTTTCTGATTTCCGCCAAAATATAGGCAGTGTCTGCTTCTACCCTCAAGCTATCCGGCACCTCAGATGATTTATAGGCAGTCTGTTTCAATACCTGATTTGCCTCATTCATCTGGTAAATGATGGTCCGCACTGGCTTGCACATAGTGGCAAACTGAACCGTCACTTTACAGCCTTCTGTCTTAGTCTTTCCATTTTCCACTGTAGTAGTTTCACCGGAAAGGGTAGCTGCCATAGTGTTTCCTTCTGAGCCTCCCACACCGTTGGAATAGCCGTTTCCAGCCATGGCATAAATTTCCCCGTTTTCTTTCTGGAAAACCGGATTTACATACTGGGTGTGTTCTGACTTGCCAGAGACCTGGTAAACAGTGGCGCTGATTTCCTGTGTTTCTCCATCATCGGTAACGTTGTAGTTCAAATACGGATCTCCTACTCCGTCGGAGCAAAGATTTCCTACAGATGTATTTCCATCCTCATCTTCGGTCACTGGCATTAAAATGTATTCTCCTTTATGTCTCCAAAGGAAATTTTCCACTCAGAAGAAGACTGGGCACCTTCTTTATCCACAGTTGCCATAAGTTTCCCCTCATAACGGCTGTCGTTTCCTATGGTGATACTGCTGTTGTTCATAAGGGAGGCGGCATGGTCGTTCAGATACCCTTCCATATCATATAAGTCCAGATATTCGGAGGTGATAAAAGCGCCGATCAGGCGGTCACCGTTTCCATCTGTGCCGGCTTCTGGGACTGCAAGAGTACAGCCGCTGGCTGTGAAGGCCATGAAAATAACCGATAATTCAAACAAGCTTTTTAACAGATGATTGTTCTTCCGTCCTTTCAAAAATCTTTCTGCAAGATGTGCGTCACAATTTGTGGAAAATTTTCTCCAGATGAGAGCACCGCAATGGACCACCTTAACCGATTTTTGGTGATATTTTGATT
>ENA-OQBL01000897-OQBL01000897.1-human-gut-metagenome-genome-assembly--contig:-NODE-897-length-13405-cov-2.541045_pt1 | contig 13405 bp, 11 predicted proteins | sample MGYA00242747_ERZ504553 | MGnify/ENA primary metagenome ERZ504553 (study PRJEB26092, sample SAMD00036240) | human gut metagenome | host: Homo sapiens | study: EMG produced TPA metagenomics assembly of...
AGATTCGGCAGACTTGCTGTTCCTGTTTTCCACAGTGAGGATTATAAATTTGAAATTGGCAAGGGCGAAGTTATCAAAGAAGGCTCAGACGTTTCAATTATCGCAAACGGCCTTATGGTAAACGAAGCGATTGAAGCAGGCAAGGCTCTTGAGGCTAAGGGTATCAGCGCAGAAATCATCAATATTGCAACAATCAAGCCGCTTGACGAGGAGCTTGTTATAAAATCGGCTAAGAAAACCGGAAGAGTTATCACCGTTGAGGAGCATAACATTATCGGCGGTCTTGGCGAGGCGGTTTGCGCTTGCCTTAGCGAAAATTGCCCTACTCCCGTTAAACGTATCGGCGTTAACGACGAATTCGGACACAGCGGTCCTGCTGTTGAACTTCTTAAGCAGTTTGGTCTTTCGGCAGAGCATATTGCAGAGGTTGCTCAAGATTTTGTAAAATAATCAAATATGAAATAAAAAAAACCAGCGTTCCTTTTGGAATGCTGTTTTATTTTATGCTGTTAAACTGTTATAATTGAATGTGCGAGGATTAAAAACTAAATTGTTTTAACAATATTCATTTCCATTGATTCTTCTGCGTTTTTATTAACCTCTTCCGGACTTTTAAATGTAGGAATAACACAGCGAAGCGCTTCTCTTGCCAAGTCGTTATTCTTAGAATTGACCGCATTTTTAAGAACAGAGAGCTTTTGCTCGACCTCGTCGTAAGAAATCGGCTTTTCCTTTTCAACAAAAATCAAATCATTTTCCGTAGTATCCAACTCGTCAGTTCTTACAAGCAGTTCCTCATAAAGCTTTTCGCCCGGACGAAGACCTGTTTCAATAATTTCAATATTTTGTGCGGCAGAAAGTTTAATCATATTCTTTGCAAGGTCATAAATCTTAATCGGCTGACCCATATCAAGCACAAAAATTTCACCGTTTTTTAGCTATTGCACCCGATTGAAGCACAAGCTGCGAAGCCTCCGGAATAGTCATAAAATAACGAATAATTCTCTTATCCGTAAGCGTTACAGGGCCGCCTGCCGCAATTTGCCTTTTAAACAGCGGTATTACTGAGCCTGCCGAGCCGAGAACATTACCAAATCTTGTGCAAGAGCACTTAACCTTGCCCCTTGTGGCATAAGATTGCGCAATCATTTCGCACATACGCTTTGTTGCACCCATAACATTAGTCGGATTAACTGCCTTATCGGTAGAAACCATCATAAATCTGTCTACACCGTATTCTTCGCAAAGCTCAAGCACATTTTCAGTTCCGAAAACATTATTCTTAATTGCCTCGACGCAGTTATGCTCCATAAGCGGAACATGCTTGTGCGCAGCCGCATTAATCACGATATCGGGATGATATTTTTCAAACACAACGCTCATTGCGTCTTTATCCGTAATTGAAGCAATTTCGACCTCTAAATCAAGCTTGTTGCCGTATTTAAACTTCAATTCTTGCTGAACATCGTAAACACCGTTTTCATAAATATCTAAAATTATAATTTGCTTAGGGCTCATTTTTGCAAGCTGACGGCAAAGTTCACTGCCTATTGAACCGCCGCCGCCCGTAATAAGGACGGCCTTATTTGCATAATAACCCAAAGTCTTTTCATCTGAAATCTCAATCGGCTTTCTAAAAAGCAAATCCTCAATCTCAAATTCACGAAGCTGTCGCTTTTTACCGGCAGTTTGAAACGACGGATAATCATATATTTTAATCTTGCAATTCGATTTTTTATAATAATCGTAAAGTTCTGCTGTATTTTCCGTTGAAGGAGGAAGCGCAAAAATAATTTCTTTCACGCCGTAATCTTTAAGTATATCAAATGTATTGTTCAGTTTCGCTTGAAAAACAGGTATCCCGTAAATATCCCTGCCTGCTTTGTCCTTATTTGTATCAAAAAAGCATACGGGAGTATATGATGTATTTTTATTGTTAAGAAGCTCCTCCGCAAGGCTTACACCGACATTTCCCGCACCTACAATTGCAACATAAATTTTATGAGCCTCGCCATCCTTCCTTATACTCATTCCGAAGGCAAAAATTCTGATAAGCAGTCTCATAAGTTTTCCCTTTGCGCTAAGTTCATTACCGTATTTAAAGCAATAGCGATAACACATCCTCATTCCGAGAGCCAAAAGAGTATTAAACGACATCATGGCGATGATTTTTGAAATGGTAAAGCGTTGGAAACCAAGCAAATTGCAAAGGCCGCACTCAAAGCCCAAATACAAAACCATACCGAGAATATCAGTACAAAGCAATCTTATGTAGCATTGTATTCCGCCGTAGCGCCAAATTTGGTTATATATTCTGCCGAAAAATCTGCACAAAAATACAATTAAAAAGCCGACGCAGGAAATTAATAAAAACATCAATTATCTGCATAATTTTTTATGCTTTTATTAAGTACAAACATCAAAATAAATGAAGCCAAATACAAAATTGCATCATATAAAACAAGCGTCCATTTTATATTAAATAATTTCTTTATTTTCTCCACAAACAGATCCTCTCTCCCCACAATAATAGAAATCAATGAAAAAAAGACTTTTGACACGGGACATCGGTTGCGTTTTGGCCGCAACTATTTCAAGCATCTAAAGTCTTAAAACATACGCATAAGCTCTGCCGATATATAAAAAGCAAAACTTTATGCTTTATCCCACATTGATACAAATTAACTCCCCATGAACCTTTAAAAACTTATTAAAAGAAAACGAGAAAAATAAACTTTTTTCATTTTTAGTACCGCATATATTATGTAATATTCATTGTCAATGAAAAGCTTGTCGAAAAAGCAATATTTTTGTTACAATATGTCTTGTATTTCACATATTGTCTTATAACAATATAAAGTATATGCCGTAGAAAAAGCGTTGGGACGACTAATCACCAACGCTTAATTTTGTTTGTTATAATTTTTTAATTTTACTGCCTTTAGCCTCGGCAATTAAGGCAATGCCCTGCAAAATCACCAAAACAAACGTAAATATTCGCATGGCTTTTGCAATAATTTCAAGGACGGTTGAAATTTCTCTAAACGATGTTAAAAGGCGAAGATTATTAAAATGCTTCATTTTTTCACCTCTCAAGTAAAACCGCATGGGCTATACCCGGGATTGAATTGCCTTGCTTGCTTGAAGTAGGAGACATAAGTGCGCCCGTAGCAACAAAAAGTACCTTTTCAAAATTCCCTTGTCCATTTGCTTTAAAATATGAGAGCAAAGCACGCTTGCGCTGCAGCCGCAGCCGGAGCCTCCGGAATTTACGTCCTGCATTTTTTAAATCAAAAATGAGCGTTCCGCAATCTTTATGAAAGCCTTTTAATTTAATATTGTGTTCCTTTTCAAGAAGTTCATAGAGAAGCTGACTGCCCGTGTATCCCAAATCACCTGTCAAAATCAAATTATAATCCTCCGGCGAACTTCCGGTATCATTCAAAAAACTGCTTATAGTCCTTGCTGCCGCAGGTGCCATTGCCGCACCCATATTATTTGCATCCGTTATGCCGAGGTCGGTAATAGTTCCGATTTGAACTGCCTTGATTTCAGTACCTCTGCCCTCGTTTGACACAACGCTGCTGCCGGCTCCCGTAACAGTCCATTGCGCCGTCGGCGGACGTTGACCTCCGTATTCAAGCGGAAAACGAAACTGCCTTTCGCTTGAGCAAAAATGGCTTGATGTTGCACAAACAACGCAGGAAGCGCCGCTGTTTACAAGCATTGCGCCCGTTGAAAGCGAAAGCGCCATGGTTGAGCAAGCGCCGAAAAGACCGATTGACGGAATTTCCAAATCCTTAAGCGCAAAAGCCGAACCCATACATTGGTTAAGCAAATCGCCGCTTAATACAAAATCGACCGAGCTTGGCGCAACTCCCGCATTTGACAGACTTCTGATAATCGCATCGTGAAGCATTGCCGACTCCGCAAGCTCATACGACTGCTGACCCATAGTTGTATCCTCAAAAATCATATCAAAATCCTTGGCAAGCGGACCCTCGCCCTCTTTTTTGCCTGCCACACCTGCGTGGCCGATAATTTTAGGCGGTTTGTCAAAAATTACCGTTTTCCCTATTTTTCGCATAAAAAACACCTCAAAAGTATTTTAACAAAAAATTCGCAAATTACTAATTTTATAAAAAAGCCGAGATTTAAACAAATAAATCTCGACCTATAATGACCTATAATGTTTAATTTATATTCTTACGCTGATATCATTTTCCTTTAAATATTTTTTTCAACTCCGGAATAGGAAGCTCATTAAAATTGGAAAAGGCTTGCCGCCAAAACCGCATCGGCTTTGCCGATTGTGAATGCGTCAAGGAAATGCTCCGCCTTGCCTGCCCCGCCCGAAGCGATAACGGGAATGCCTGCATTTTCGCTGATTGTGCGTGTAAGCTCGATATCATAGCCCGTTTTTTGACCGTCTTTATCCATAGAGGTCAAAAGAATTTCGCCGGCTCCTCTCTGTTCAGCCTCCTTAGCCCATTTGACAGCGTCAATTCCCGTCGGGATTCTGCCGCCGTTTAGGTAAACCTCCCATCCGCCTTTGCCGTCGCTTTTTGCATCAATTGCGCAAACAACGCACTGAGCGCCGAATTTATACGAAGCCTCATTAATCAAATCGGGATTGCGAACTGCCGCAGAGTTTACGGAAATTTTATCCGCACCTGCTCTTAAAAGCACCTTGAAATCATCAACCGTTTTTATTCCGCCGCCGACGGTGAACGGTATAAACACAGTTTTCGCAACACGCTCAACAATATCAAGCATTGTGCTTCTGCCCTCGTGAGTGGCGGTGATATCAAGCAAAACAAGCTCGTCCGCACCCTGCCTGTCATAAGCCGCCGCACATTCAACCGGGTCACCCGCATCTCTTAAATCAACAAACGAAACACCCTTTACAACTCGTCCGTTTTTCCACATCGAGGCAAGGAATAATTCTTTTAGCGTACATATTATTCTACCTCCGTATTTAAGAAATTCTTTAAAAGCGCAAGACCTGATTTACTGCTTTTTTCAGGGTGAAACTGCACCGCACAAAGCCTGCCCTTTTGAACCGCACACTTCAATTGGCACGCCGTACTGCGTAACCCCTGCAACAACATCCTCGTCAGCACCGTCAAGATAAAACCGAATGAACAAAATAAAAATAGCTTTCGTCATCAATATTTTTAAAAAACTTCCGTCCTTTTGCTTGAGCGAAACACTGTTCCACCCGATATGCGGAACTTTAAGTCCGTTATCTTTGGGAATGGTTTGATTTACCGTTAAATTCCCAGCCCTCAACACCGGGACTTTCATCGCTGCTTTCAAAAAGCAACTGCAAGCCGAGACAAATGCCGAGAAAATTTTTTTCTCTCGCCGCTTGCTTCACGGTATCAACAAGACCTCTTTCTCTCATCGACTCCATAGCGTCACCAAACGAGCCAACACCGGGCAAAATAACGTGACTTGCCGATAATATTTTTTCCTTGTCCTGCGTGATTTCACTTTCAGCGCCGAGATAATCAAGCGCTTTTTTTCACGCTCGACAGATTTCCCGCACCGTAATCAATAATTGCTACCATAACTTATCTCCATAGTATGTATTAGAATTATTTTATCACAAAATAAAATCACTTGCAATATTGACAAAAGAATAAAAACAGTATAGAATATATCTACTGTTTATATATGCAGCGGTACCGAAGAGGTCATAACGGCATGGACTCGAAATCCATCGTGTGAGCAATCACCCGTGGGTTCAAATCCCACCCGCTGCGCCATCGTCGTCACGGACTACATATCGTTCGTGACGACTTTTTTATTGCTTAGATAAAAGTCATCAGCTCACTTATTCCGTCGTTCCTCCTCTCCCCAAAAAGCTTACGCTTTCCGGGGACCCCGATTTTTTCCTCACGGACTTCATATCGCTTGTGGCGACTTTCTTTTTATCCTTTTATAGATGAATTTCAAAAGAGTTAAGTAACCCACTTGCTACGAAACAGTACACTGTACTGTTTCTCCCAAATTCACAAATGAATTTGGAGCCACGTGTCTCTTGTGCTTCGCACAATTCACTCCTCTCCCCAAAAAGCTTACGCTTTCCGGGGACCCCGATTTTTTTCCTCACGGACTTCATATCGTTCGTGACGACTTTTTTTCATCCTTTTTGGTATAAAAAATCGCCACTTAATTAAGTGACGATATAAAAGAATGTTAAATTTTATTTCCAACGTCCTCTTGAATTATAGACATTGTTTACTGCTTCAATATAGCAGATAAAGGAAGAATGGTTATAGTCATTTGATGTCAAATACTTATTTTTATATTTCTTGTATTGCTCTCTGACTAATTCCCATTTTCCTTTTTCTTTGATATACTTCGCTTTCTCTCTAATGTTTCTTGAATTAGGAGCTTGATTCCAAAAATACCTATCATAACAAGTATTGCCCGTTTTTTCGTGAATTAAACGATAATAGTTTCCATCAACATCTTCACAAACAATACAAACATCCATTGAAAATTCAGTATCGTTTCCATTTGAAAAATAGCCTTTCTTGGTAGTTAATGACGAAGTTGAATCTTCACAGTCGTTCCACTTATATTTTCTAAGAACAATATTGAAAGCCTTTCTGACACATTCTTTGATATTTCTGCAATCATACCAGTCATCAATTCTTGTGATTTCAAGGTTATAATCCAAGTCAATAGGCTGATTAGCATTTTGTAATATCAGGTTTCTTGCTCCGCTACCCACAAGATAAAACGAAGAACCTATGTCATATTCTTCTTTTAAGGTATGGCAAAGGTCTTGCATTATACCTCCGCAAAAAGAACGCATACAGCTCAGAAATTGTTTGTCATCTACATACTCATACATAATAACATACTCCTTTCATCCCAAGCCACCCATTCAGCTTTTGCTAAATCATATCATTATAATCAAATAGTATTTAATTGTCAATCCCCGAAAACTACTTAGTCTTTCTTCTTCGACTTTTTACATTCGGTTATATGTTGGCTTTATTACAACCATTCTTTAATAACTCGGGATTAAGGAAAATTTCATTAGTTTTTCCATAAACGGTTTTACGTCGCCGAGGTCGAAAGCACGGTGGTCAAATGCGATTGTAAGAGGCATTACGTTACCTGCAACAACATTTCCGTTTTCGTCAACGACCGGCTTTTTTTGAATTGAGCCGATTGCGATTGCGCACGTTTGCGGAGGGATAATTTCAAGAAGTGTGCAAGCACCGTTCCAATCACGGCAAATTGAGCCGAGGTTTGAAACAGTAATTGTGCCTTGCTCGATATCATGCTTTGTAAGCCTGTCTGTTTCAGGAATTGAATAATACTTTTCTTTGCCTCGCCCTTCAAATTTTTGACTTTATGCTTGCCGGTTTTTGAACCGATAAGACGGCAGACGGTTTGGGCAATTTTACCCTGCTTAAGACCTGTCAATGTGTTGTCGAGCGAAACCTCATACATTACCTCGTTCAAATCCGTGTTATTTGCACGGCGGATTGTTTCCTTAATCGTGTCACGCATTTCAGACATAGTTTTCTTTTCCATATTGTGAATATTGAGCGTCATCATTTCCCCGTTATGAAGAACGGTTGGCATTGAAATATTAATTTCTTTAAACGTTTTAACTTCGCCACGAACAAGCTTACGGTTGAAATAAATATGAGAATTAATTTCGGGGCAAGCCTTAATTGCCTCAACAATAACTCTCAACATTGCAGTGTTGACTGTGATTTTTTCTTCCTTTGGAATTGTTGAATTTATTTCTTTTAACACTTGCATAAACTTAGTAACCTCTGCGTCATACGTTGCCGCACAGTGAGGAATTGTTTCCCAGCTTTCAGTTGTCATATTAGATACAATTTTTCTTGCGATGCCGAAATGTTCATCCTTAATAGTTGTTAATGTTTGCTTTGCCATAATATTTTTTCTCCCTATATAATAATTTGGTTATTGTCATAATTTTTTGTGCCGAGTTCCTCTCGACTACAGCTATATTTTATCACCGAAAAAGGTGAAATTCTATATACTGCGCTTTACATTTCACACCGCAACCGGCGGTTGCAACCCTTTATTTATGCGCCTTTCGGGGTTTTGTTGAAGTTCAAAGAAAAAAGTTGTATAATTGGGTTATGGAAAATTTCAAAAAAAGAAAAGTGCTTCGGTTAAAGGGTTTTGATTACTCCGCAAGCGGTGCGTATTTTATAACAATATGCATTCAAAATAAAATTCATTGTTTATCAAAAATCGTAGGGCGGGGGCTTGCTCCCGCCGAAATACAATTGACCGAATACGGTAAAATTGCAGAAGAACAACTATTGTCTTTGGAAAAAAGATATGGCAATATTCATATTTGCGAATATGTAATTATGCCTAATCACATGCATTTCATTTTAACGATAAACAAAGTTGCGGCAGGAGCAAGCCCCTGCCCTACGGTATCCGATATCATTTGCACATACAAATCTTTAACAACTCGGCTGTGTAAACAAAAAGGATATAGTGGCAATAAGCTGTTTCAAACTTCTTTTTTACGACCATATTATTCGTGATGATGAGGATTACAACACAAAGGCACAATACATTGACACAAACCCATTAACGTGGGAGCGTGACGAATTATATACTGAAAGGTGATAACGATATGGAATGGGAATTTATGCTTCCGGTGAAGCTTGTTTTCGGCAACGGAAAAAGGAAAGAAATTGAAAAATATATTGATATTCTCGGTGGCAAAAACGGCGTGCTTGTTTGCGGAAAGAGTTTTACAAAAAACGGCGTAGCCGATGAATTTGTAAAATGAGCGGTGGTAAAATCAAAAAGATTTTCAGCGACGTTCGGGCAAATCCCACTACTGACAATGTTGATTCTTGCGTTAAAATTATGCGTGAAATTAATGCCGATTTTGCGATAGCTCTCGGCGGAGGCTCACCGATGGATTGCTGCAAAGCGGCTTGTGCCATTGCAAAGGGTGACGGCAAAATTCGCTCATATCACAGCGAGGGTAAAGCGATTAATAAAGATGAGGCAATTCCTATGATTGCGGTTACAACCACGTCGGGAACTGCAAGCGAGGTTACAAATATTTCCGTTTTGACAGACGTTGAAAAAAATTCTTAAAAACCCGATGAATGACCCGGCTATGTATCCTAAAATCGCAATTATTGACCCTGAGCTTACACTTACTGTTCCGCCGCAGGTTACGGCATCAACAGGTCTTGACGTTTTGGCACATGCAATTGAAAGTTATTGGGCAACAATTCATCAGCCTATCTGTTCGGCTTGCTCAATTTACAGCGCAAGGCTTGTTTTTGAGTGGCTTGAAAAAGCATACAACAATCCACTTGATTTAAAGGCACGAGAAAAAATGGCAGAAGCATCAATAGTTGCCGGCGTTGCATTCAGCCATCCGAGAACTACCGGATCTCACGCATGCTCCTTCCCTCTTACTAACATTTACGGTTTACCTCACGGCGAGGCTTGCGCATTCACTCTTGATTATTTCTTAAAATTCAATGCAGAGCATGCAGACGGCGACGGCAGAATTACTGCGCTTGCAAAGGACTGCGGATTTAATGACGCTTTTGAAATGGCAGACGAAATCACGGCGATGAAAAAAAGAATGGGTATGAGATGCAAACTAAGTGAAATCGGATGTGAAACAGACGAGCAGATTGACGAGCTTACAAAAAAGAGTATGTCGATGCTGATGACAAGAAATCCTATAACATTAACGCAAAAAGACATCAAGGAAATGTATATTAAATTGAAATAAGCTCCAAACAGTTAATAAAAATCTCTTCAGTTATAAACGGCTGAGGAGATTTTTTACATTTTAGTAAAAAAAATATCTTGAAAAAAGAATCACAATATGTTACTATTCGCTTATCGGTTATTCATTAGCCGATTGTACCTTGAAAATTGAATATAATAATGCGTTTTATGCAAAGCTTTTCTCTATAGCGCCATGTGCCCGCAATGCGGGATAACGAGGATAAAGAGTTATCGAAAATTCGGCGGATGCTCTTTCGCACCCCTTAGTGCGTGACGAAAGCACAAAAACAGACGGCAACGTCTGAACAAAAGCTTGAGATAAGGGAATAATAAAAATAATTAATCATATTAAATAATATAGAATAACTGTAAATGGAGAAAAGCTATGTGTGGAATTATTGGTTACATTGGATATGACAATGCAAAAAATGTATTAATCAAAGGACTTAAATCACTTGAATACCGTGGATATGACAGCGCAGGTATAGCGGTATTAAAAAACAATAAGTGTGAGATAACAAAATGCAAGGGCAGAGTGAGTGCTCTTGAGGAAAAGGTTAAAAATATTGAAGCCACAGCGGGAATCGGACATACACGCTGGGCTACGCACGGCAAGGTGAGCGACGAAAATTCGCACCCTCACAAATTCGGCAAAGTTACGCTTGTGCACAACGGAATCATTGAAAACTATGAGGCACTTCGTGACAGCTTGGGAATTGAAACAAAGCTTAAAAGTGAAACAGACAGCGAGGTTATCGCCGCACTTATTGACAGGCAGTTTGAAAAATATCAAAACTGCGAAAAGGCAATAATCGAAAGTGTAAAAATGCTTCAAGGCACCTTTGCGCTTGCGATTATTTTTGACGGAGAAAACGAAAATATTTATGCCACGAGAAACGTCAGTCCGATTGTTTGCAATCAAAACGAAAAGGGAGCCTATATCGCTTCGGACATTATAGCCATTGGGCAATACAGCAGGGATTATTTTGTTTTGCCTGAAATGACGGTTGCAAAAATATCTAAAAATAAAATTGAAATAAAGGACTTTTTAGGCAACGAAATTAAGCCCCAAATGCTGAAACTCGATTGGGATATAAACGAAAGCACCAAGGGCGGATATCCTTTCTATATGGAAAAGGAAATTTGCGAGCAGCCGAAGGTTTTAAAGAAAACAATTGAAAAAGAATTGTTGATTTTCTGCCTGACTTCAGAGATGACGGAATTGACGACAGCTTATTTAAAAACTGCCGTGATATTTCTGTTATTGCGTGCGGAACGGCTATGCACGCAGGTCTTATCGGCAAGCACATTATTGAAAACACGTGTGAAATACCCGTCAATGTTTATATGGCAAGCGAATTTATCTATTCAAACCCTATTATAAACAAGGATACGCTTGTAATTTGCGTTTCGCAAAGCGGAGAAACAATCGACACCCTTGAAGCGCTCAAATATGCGCAGAAAAAAGGCGCAAAAAGTCTTGCGATAGTCAACGTAAAAGGCTCGTCAATTGCAAGGCAGAGCGACTTTGTTATTTACACCGAGGCAGGCCCTGAAATTGCGGTTGCGTCAACGAAAGCGTACACCACTCAAGTTGCGATTTTTTATCTTATCACGGCAAGGCTTGCTTACATCAGGAAAAATCTCAACTATGAGGGAGTTACTAAATTTATCGGTGAACTTCAAAAGCTTCCGAGTGCCGCAGAGGATATACTAAAGCGTAAAAATGAAATTCATCTGCTTGCAAAAAAGCTATTGTCAAACGAGCATACCTTTATGATTGGCAGGGGGCTTGACTATCCGTCACTTCTTGAAGCATCGCTTAAATTAAAGGAAATTTCGTATATTCACAGTGAGGCTTTTGCATCGGGAGAGCTCAAACACGGCACAATTGCGCTTATCACAAGCGGCACTCCCGTTATTGCGCTTATGACTCAAAGATATTTAGCCACAAAGCAAATGTCAAACATAAAAGAAGTTCTTTCCCGCAAGGCGGAAGTAATTACCTTTATCAAAAATTCGCTTGTTAACAAAAGATATCAAGTGTGATTTTGTACTCCCCGATTTAGACGACGATTTTATGGCAGTGCCGAGCGTGATTGCACTTCAGCTGCTCGCCTATTACGTTTCAAGCGATAAAGGGCTTGACGTTGATAAGCCGAGAAACCTTGCAAAGTTGTCACGGTAGAGTAAAATCAAACTGTAAAACATTTAAAAAACGAAAAGCTTTGCAAACGCACTATTATAATCAAAAATCAAGGAGCGATTATGCCATATTTATTTGCACATTTCAGAGAAAAGCTCACACCCGACGGAGAGCAGATTTACCTTGCAGTCAGCAAAAACGGTTATGATTTCACCGCAGTAAACGGCTCAAAGCCTGTTATCACCTGCGACAAGGGAGAAATGGGTTGCCGTGATATTGACGTTATAAGGCTAAAGGACAATTCGTTTGGTTTTTATCGCAACCGACCTTTGCATAGTAAATCGAATGGACGAAAATCACAACGTAAATTGGGCTGATATATCGTCAAACGGCAGTAAATTTATTTCCCTTTGGAGAAGTGACGATTTAGTTCATTTTACCCCGCAAGAATTAAAATATTTCGGCAGGGACGATTTCGGCTGTATTTGGGCGCCTGAGATTTTTTATGACGAGGCAGCAGACGATTATATTATCCATTTCAGCGCAACCGTCAAGGCGGATAATTTTCAAAAAATGGCAATTTATTACACCAAAACAAAGGATTTTGAAAACTTCACCTATCCAAAATTAATTTTTTTGAAAAAGAGTGCGGTGTTTTTGATTCTCATTTGGTTAAAATTGACGGCACGTATCACCTTTTTTATAAAACCTCTGCAAAGCCGCTGATGAATATGCACGAAACGTCAAAAGACCTTTTCACCACTTGGCATCACGATTTTGATTTTCAAAATTATATGGCAAACCTTTTACCGTCCCGGCTCACACGAGGCAGCAACTACATATATCCTCCCCGACGGAAAATGGTGCTTAATGCTTGACTTTTTTTGGCTGCGAGAAGGAAAAAATGGGATATGTTCCCTTTATAAGCGAAAAAGCAAGGCGACGCTCATTTTCATCAGGTAAATCAGCTTTTTTCATTCCCCTACGGCTTCAAGCACGGCAAAGTAATTGAAATCAGCGATGAGGAATATAAAAAAATATTGAGTTTTTTACAATAACAAGGCTGGGGATGCGAGCTTGCGAGCAGACTGAGGGATTAAAATATGAAATATAATTTTGTTAGGGGTGATGGCTTTGGACATTGCACAGGCAACTAAAGAAAGAATTGAAGAATTGTGCGAGAAAAAGAAAATGAATTTTTGCCGGCTTGCAACAATATCGGGTATTCCGTACACTACAATTAAATCGATTATTTACGGCCAAAGCAAAAAATCCGGGAATAACAACAATCAAAAAAAATTTGTGACGGCCTTGAAATAAGCGTTACGGATTTTTTTGACACAAGAAAACATTTAAAAATTTAGAACAGGAAATTAAATAAATTATATAACGGTCGACCAATGGTCGCCCCTACGTCGTTGAAAGAAAATGTCGTAGGGGGCGATTATCAATCGCCCGCAATAACAAAAAAGG